>Ga0265293_10003827_pt1 | contig 27413 bp, 31 predicted proteins | sample Munlanlewell138R_FD_192505 | JGI IMG/M metagenome (GOLD analysis project Ga0265293, IMG submission 192505) | Leachate microbial communities from a municipal landfill in Southern Ontario, Canada - Leachate well 138R | ecosystem: Engineered > Solid waste > Landfill > Unclassified | place: Canada...
TCTATAAACATTACATGACGTTTGCCAATTGTTTTAATATCTTTAATTACATCCTCAATCGGTCTGTTAATATATAATGTTTTGTATGCCTCACAGCTATTGTAGCAAAAATCACAATGAAATGGGCACCCTCTACTTGTACTTATGATATTACAGTATAAATACTTTCTCGAATCAATCAAACGATACCCCGGAGATATTATCTCACTACCTGATATTTGATGATTGCACCAATATACTTTTTTCAATTTTCCATCCTGAAAATCTCTAATAATATCAGGCCATGTTTTCTCTGCTAATCCAACAGCTAATACATCGAAATACTTCTTCGTCTCTTCCGGAAATGCTGTAACATGAATTCCGCCAGCTACAACTGGAATCCCTTTACATTGAAATTTTTCAGCTATTTCTATTGCTCGATCAAAGACATCAACGGTAATAGTAATGCCAACAATATCGACTACTTCGTCAAAATTGATCTCTTCGATGTTATCATTTTCTATTATAACCGTGTGCTCTTTATGAAACATATTTGCTATTGTTAATAACGCAAGTGATGGGGACATTCTGGTTTTAAGTAAAGTGTCCATTGGACGCATCACCATTTTGGGTTGTATTAATTTGATTATCATATATGTCCCTTTGCCTCATTATTGTTGATTATTTATCTTTATTGTTGATTATTTATCTTTGTCGTCATCTTGATATTCCAAAATATCTCCAGGCTGACATTCTAAAGCTTTGCATATCGCTTCTAAAGTTGATAGTCGAATCGCCTTAGCCTTCCCATTCTTCAATATTGAAAGGTTAGCCATCGTGATTCCAACCCGCTCCGCAAGTTCAGTTACACTCATTTTTCTCTTTGCTAGCATCACATCTATATTAATAATAATTGTCATATTTTTCACCTCAGACCGTTAAATCATTTTCAGATTTTATATCGATTGCTTGCTGCAAAAGTCTTTGGAGCACAGCAGCAAACACTGAAATCACCATTGGAGCAAAGATCATAAACAACCCAACTAGGATGACACCAGGTGCATCATCTCTCTCGGCGATTAGATAGAAAAGTGGCATTCCCACGACATATACGGCACTGATTGCAATCCCACAATATTTTATTTTCTTTAAGGCTGTTACAGATAATTCTGAAAAAGCTATATTCTTATCAATGTAACTTAATAGCTTAAATGCCTGATATAAAGCAAAATAAAACGGTATCGCAGCTGCATATAAATTGATGAAAACTAGATATTTGAGATAAGTAGCCTCTGGATATAAGATGGCTGCAAAATTTGCTATTTCCGGTACTAAAAATATACACAATGCAAGAACCGGGAATCCCATTAGAATAACAGCAGTTTTTAAAAACATTGTCGAACCTCGCTCCATAAGAAAACACCCCTCTATTTCATTTGATTTCTAAGTTTATTTAATTTTCCAATTGAATTACTTATTGATTTGATATTTTGAATTTAACATATTATTTATCGTTTTGCAATAAAAATATATTGAATAATAACAAAAAGAGCATTTCTCCACATAGAAAAGAAATGCTCTATTATTTAAGATATTAAAGATATTCAAGATATTTAAACAGACTACTCTCTGCGTTTTACCCTATACCTAAGCACTGTTTTCAATTTGCTTGCTTCTGTCTTCCTAACATCAGAAATATAAATTTCTCTATGTACTAAAGTTGCGATTTCTAAATTATTGTTATTGATAAACTCCTTCATCATCGTAAAACTTTCAGGTTCGCTATCATATGATCCTATATGCATCATCTGTACACTAAGCCCGTCCTCTAATTCACCAAATTTCACTTCATCTAAGAATGGGTGTGGCTTTTTCCTTTTTACATTTTCTAATGCTTTATCTACTATCTCGTCTGTTACAAAATCCGGCTGTCTTATCATAATCGTGTACACAAGTTCATCTTTGTTAAAAGTTGTTGCCTGTCTACCTTCCTCCGTTAAGTCCCATAGACCTTCAAGCGGGTAGACAGTATATTCAAAATATCCACATGGAGTAAAACCTTGCTTTGGCATCATTTTCACAGCATAAGCTAACGAGTATAGAACACCTATCTTCTCAGCAAACTCTTCAGTATTTGGATTTCCCTTACCATTTATCATAAAAAACTTCTGCTTTGGAATTGTAACAACTTCAGGCTTACTTTTAGGCAAATATAATTCTTTCTCGTGCTTTTTCCATTCATGTTTCATAAATTGCTTTCCCCGCTTATACGATATTATTTGTAGCACTTAATCTTTTTTATAATCCATTAAATCATATCGTTTCACCTTATTATCTTTAATTTCAAAGACTAATACAGCATCATATAAGGAATTTTTCATTTTATCCAGCTCCTCCTGTGAAGGAGGATATCTATTGGGGTGATTTCCTGCTGGGTCAATAGATCCAATTGTATAATTAATGTATATTTCCACATTAGATCCGTCACTGGAAGATCCGGAACCGTCCCGTTTTTCAAAAAACCCTTCCTCTAATAACGTTTCAAGATTTTCATTAGGCTCAATCCAGATTTTATTATTATCTCTAATATCCCTCAATCTAGTATTAGACATATTTTCAAATACAAAGGTATATTGAATTTTAGTTTGTTTAAAATAAACCGTTTCCGTCCCTTCTTTTACTTGATAGCCAGACCTATTATCCTGGTCTACTATTTCAGCGTTTACCTCTACTAGCTTTATAGGATGAATGATACCGCTAAAAGCAATATAAATAGAGAAGGTTACTAATAATACTAGGGTAATGACTTTTGCAATGTTGTTATTACTTTTTAATGTAGTATACGTTCTCTGTTCTTTGGAAATAGAGCTTAGTAACGTATACCCACCAACTACCCCAATTAATACTAATCCCGTCATATTAAATTTACTAAATATCCAAAAAAACATATTAACCAGTGCAGATATTTTAACATTATATAGCAAAACTCCTGACGCACTGATCACCAGCATAGGTATAGCAATTATTAATATCTTTAGCCAATTGACTTGAACACTGCCTGGTTCTCTCAGCGAGTTCACTAGCTTAGGTAAGGCTATGTACATTCCAACAACAACAGAATATACACTATTAAATATCAATAATGGCGCTTGGTCAAAATCCTGACTCGCAGCTTGACGTGCTTGCTCATAATATATGCTACCATAATATATGAGTATGAGTAACCCTACTGTATATATTAGGTATGCAATAAATTTTTTCATCATCATCCCCCTCTGTAATATATTTGTGCCATACCCAGTTTAAGTTATCAAAAAAAGACCATCCGAAGACAGTCGTTGCTATACTAATAAATACTGATTTTATTCAATGGATAATAACGCATAGAAACCTTACCAATCAAATGATCAATCGGTAGTGGTCCTATATGACGGCTATCAAAGCTGCCGTTTCGATTGTCCCCCATCACAAAGACATGGTTTTCAGTAACAACTATGGATTCAAAAGGAAACATCATCGTTTCTTTTATGTATGATTCTTCTAGTTCTTCACCGTTACGATACACCTTACCTTCAATGAACTCCAGTTGGTCGCCTTGTTTGCCAATCACTCGTTTTATCCAATATCTATTTTTATCTTCATTACTATTTACCACTGTTCTAATGATTGGATTATCCAGAAAATCGTCAATTAACGTTCTGTCTTTGTTAATATTACTATCGACAATTACCATATCACCATAATCAGGCTCTACGCCAAGTAAGTAAGGTGTTTTGAAAATAAACACACGGTCCCCCGGCTTATCGTAGTCCTCTGGGTCATGTCCATTAAATGTCGGTTCCATTGAGCTCCCACTAACAGCATAAGGTTGAAAAATAAATACCGTAAATAAAATAGAGAATGCAACCACAACCATAACTGTTTTACACCAATATAATATTTCCTTCTTTATATTTATTTGCTCCATGTAAAAACCACTCCTCTTTAGCAAGTTAATACATATCATATATCAATATACTTCTAAAGAATTAATTCAAAAAGGATGGGTATTCGCAAATACCCATCCCAACAATTGACAAATATTCAGAATCTTAAGCTTTACTTTCTACTTTCTTATCTTCAACATCATCATCAAAATTTGTTAAATCCTTAGTTGCACTCTTGAATTCCTTTATTGTTCTACCAGCAGCTCTACCAAGCTCAGGTAATTTATTTGGTCCAAAAACTATTAACGCAATTACAACAATCAATACAATACCAGGTACACCAATATTCGAAATCATAGTGTTACACCCCCATTTATATGCTTGTTCATATTATATCACAAAGAGTCAAATAATGCTCGTTTTTTCTCTTCTTTTATCTTGCATAACTGGCAATATTGTTCAGACACCTCTTCATTGGCAATAAACACATCCTTGCAATCAACACAGTGCTTTATCTTTATAGTTGCCAATGATAATTTGTCTTGCTTATTATATATTTCACTTGTAATAGGTGCCATCTTAATTGATGACTCAGGACACACTTCGCATCTACCGCAAGCAATACATTTACGTGGATAAAATAATAATTCTGCAGTATCTTGTCCATCTACCCATTCTAAAGCACCAGTAGGACATATTCTCATACATATATTACATTTTCGGCAAGCCTCAGATTTGATTACTTGAGCAAAATTATTTATCGGTAACAATTGATTTTTATCGTATCCAATATCCAACTTATCCTTGAAAGCGTCTAAGCTGTTATTTAATAATAGACGTTTATAGCTGTTTTTCTGCGTATAAGTCAAATTTTCCGCTTCAATCTTTTTCTCTTGTTCAGGTTCTCTAAACTTTGCCAAACCGAAACTTCTAAGTAACGATCTACGAGTTATCCCAGCTACAACATCACCTTGTTTGCATAAATAATGCTGTGGGTCAATTATTTCCTTAATATTAAGAGTTATCCCTGTTTGTAAACACCAATCCTTCAGCTTCAAAATATGATCTTTAACGTTGAATACATCCTTATATTTACATTTCGGGCAATTTCCCATATATAGTTGAAGATCAATAGAATCATTGGAATTATCAGAATCTGTTTGTCGTTGCTTCACAGCTAAATAATGAATCAACATAGCTTCATCAATATTTCTATAACATGGAATCTTAATACCTCGCTGATATTTATCAAACTGATTGCATGTTATATCTGCGTTAGGATACTCTGTAATCTCATTAATCGTCTTAGAATACTGCTTTGGCATATAATCTATACTAAGAGTTGGGCACACAGCGACACAAGCTGTACAATCAATACAGGCTTTTTCTTTAAGAATAACACCATTATCTGTAATATTTAGTGCAGAAGTTGGACACGCTTTAGCACATTTATCACAAATAATTGCAGGGCTTTTATAATTAAGACATTGGGACTGTTCAATTTCAATCACTGGCAAGTCAAGCCATTCACGAATATGATTCATACCCCACATTTCCTTTCTAGCTGATAGTTATGAATACTATCCTTCTATTGTACAGCATGTATATTTAAAATAAAAGCATAGCACTTTAAAATAAAAAAGTTTCCAAGCTTAGATTCAGCCAAGAAACTAGTTTCTACAATTAGTTTTAAAATCAACCGGTTTTACGACCTTTTTGTCGTTTTGCAATCATATTTAACATATCCACATCATAACCGACAACTACACTTTCACCATCAGAAATAATTGGTCGTCTAAGTAACTTCGGTTCCTTGGATAATAATTTCAATAACTCACTAAATTTCATATCTAAATGATTTATTCCAAGCTCTCGATACTGATTACTCCTTACAGATACTAAGCTATCAATACCTTCTTCCGATATTGTACTAAGTTGCATCAATTCCTCAGGAGTAGGCGGATTCTTAAAAATATGTCTTTCTTCAAACATTACCCCACGTTCTAATAGCCACGCTTTTACTCTACGACATGAAGTACAGCTTGGATATGTATAAAACACTACCTTTTGCAATTTAATGCACCTCCATAAATATATTATCCTCTTATTACCTATATTATATTCCAGCAATAACACTATGTCAATAGTGTTAACCTTGTAAACAGTATAAAATTTGCTTTTTTTTTGATTATTGATTATTATTTTTTTAACTAGTTAAAGAAAATTATTACTAACTAAGCTGTTAGGAATGATCTACAGCAACTAAATAATAATTTGATTAAGAGAAAAATAGTAACTGGAAAATATTTAGAAAGGTAATAAGGTGCTTGTATGAACGAGGATATGTTTAAAATTGCTGGTGTATTATCAGATCGTACTAGATATGCTATTTATGACTATGTATGTAATAAATATAACGGGGTATCAGTCCAAGATGTAGCAGATAAATTTTCTATTCATCCTAATGTTGCTAGATTGCATTTATCTAAGCTTGAGGATGTGTCATTAATTCGCTCTGAATTAGATAAAAAACCTAAAGGCGGACGTCCAAATAAGCTCTACATGATGAGTAACGAGACAATCTCATTCAATTTTCCACATAGGGATTTTTCGCTTGTAACGATGTTAGCAATGAAAACAATAGCTAATCTCGGCCCCTTCGCATGGAAAACCTTTATAGCAGAAAGCTATAAATACGGCAAGATACTTGGACACAATAACAAAGTCTCGCTACAACTTAATGAAGATTCTTCAGTTGATGAAATTACTCAAGGAATTCGTATTACTTTGGAAAAACTAGGGTTAAACCCCAAAATAGAAATTATTGATTCAGAAAACTTATTATTTAATGTTCGTAATTGTACTTTCAAGGACTGTGCTAAATTGTCTCCAGAATCTCTCTGCCAAGCTCATCAAAAAGTATTAAAAGGTATTTTTGAAGCCTTTTTTGAGAATCTACGATTCCAGCCAGTCAAAACAATGCAGAATTTTGATTCTTGCAACTTTTGCCATTATAAATTGCAGCTAGTTCCTGCAAATAAATAACATTATACATTTTTCTCAGCGTTATCTTGAACATTCTCATTGTCACATAACGCGCAGGAAGATTTGGGATCTTTAATTCCACACGGGTTTACATGAATTAATACATCCTCGATTTCCGGATGCTTATTAAGTATTAAATATTTAGCCTTACCTGCTAGGTTATGTCCATATTCTACCGTAGCATCTTTATCAACACATATTTTCATGTCTATATATACTATCGATCCATAATTTCTACCCTTAATATCATGAACGCTACGAATACCTTCAATACTTGTAGTTATCTCTGCAATAGATTCTATTAATTTATGTTCTGGTGCTTGATCCATTAATTCCTTAATAGCTGTCCAGTAAATCTCAACCGCAGTATAGCCAATCATAACCGCAACAACTATTCCAGCTACAGGGTCAAGAATCGGAAATCCGAGCAGAGCTCCTCCTATACCAATAAAAGCCGCAATTGACGACATGGCATCTGATCTATGGTGCCATGCATCTGCCTTGATAGCTGTGCTCTTAATCTTGTTCGCTACCCTTACCGTATACTGATACATTGCTTCTTTGCATATAATTGAAATAATAGCTGCCCACAGCGCCAATGATGTAGGTATTGCTAATACAGGCTGTAATATTGCCTTATATGCAGAATAACCTATTCCAGCAGCTGTTATTAATAATATTATTGCAACTAATTTTGCAACAATTGACTCCGCTTTACCATGACCATAGTGATGATCACTATCAGGTGGTCTTTGCGAAAACTTCAAACCCCATAAGACAATGAATGAGCTTAGTAAGTCAGATAATGAATGAAATGCATCCGCTACCATTGCTAAACTTCCCGATAATACACCTACAATTGCTTTGAATGCAGTAAGTATTATATTGCCGATAATTCCAACATATGTAGCTCGCTTACCTATTTGATATCTTTCATTAGCATCCATTTCTGCACCCCTTTTCTAGTTTAATTAAATATCATTCATATATTTTAATGCTGTTATTTAACCTTTTTCTGAATTAATACCTTAAATGCTTCACCCATTGTTGTAGGCATAATCAATTGCTTAATACTAGCATTTCTCTTGTAAGCTTGATCAAATGGATTAGCAGCAACATTATTACTTATTTTTGATAATATCCCTTGTTCCATAAGAAATTGCTGCTGAGTTATATATGAAATTGTATCAAGTCCAAGGCTTTCTCCCCATCGCATTAATTGAGTAAAATTTACATGACTTGTTATATCCTGTTGCCCGATTCTTTGTAAAGGATTATCATTTACAGTATGCCGATAATAGCATAATAATGTCCCATGTTTGCGATGGGGCGCATATAATTCCTCAGCCAAAAATCCATAATCTATTGTTAATATATAACCTTTTGCTAATGCTGTTGCACATTTTCCCAACCAATTATAAGCCATAAAATTCACTTCAGCTTCTTGACCTTCAATCAACTCAACACTTTGAAGAGTAAAATACTCTTGTAATTGCTTTGATGCTTGTTTGTACTTTATTATAAATTGATTATCTGCCTTATCATAAGCTACATATTTTTCCTGTAGGATATTATCGTGGTAACGTACCCAATGAACTGGGAATGCATCTAATAATTCATTAGATAGTATACATCCTGTAATTGGTTGCTCAATTTCATTAACATCTGCCACCCATTTAACATATTTATGAGTTAATAATTGTTGCTGTAGTTTCTGGAAGCTATTACTAGCATCGATAATATAATATATAAAGCTGTTATTTAACTTTGGATAATTTTGCAATTGTTCGATTATTGAATACGCTAACTGACCTTTACCAGCACCAAATTCAATTATAGAAAATTTCTGTGGTTCTTGTAGCTCTATCCATAAGCTATAAATGTAATCAGCTATTACTTCACCGAAAACCTTTGAAACATTAGGAGAAGTGTAGAAATCACCATGCTTACCAGTCTTCTCAGAATTAGTTTGATAATAACCGTATTCCGGATAATACAAACATATATCCATAAAATCACGAAAACTAATCATACCACTCTGGTTACTAATTTCAGATAATAATATTTCATATAATTTAGACTGATTTGCACTATCTGCTACTAGGTTGTTCACAAGTACACCCCAAACTAAAATTCTATATTGTTAGCTACTTTATAAATTAAAAATATGCAAAATAAGATAAACTACTTAATTTATTCATCATAAGCAGTTTATCTTATTATACTTTTGCTTTTCATTTACCGCAATAATACTTGTTTCGAAACTTAATTCTTTCTAGTCCCATCCAACCATACTATCAATTCCATACTTTTCAAAATGATTACGTAAATGATAAATTGTCTTCTCAGGTACTTTGAATAAGTCTGACATATCAGCATCTGACATATCAATACGTAAGCATTCTATAAAATTATCAAAATTAATACCTACCTCTTGTGCTTTTGACTGTAAACTTTCCTGCCAACCCCAAGGTGCCCCACGTGTTCCGTACTCTGTTTCAATTAAATGCTTTTGCATATTTTCATTATCTGGCATATATATCCCTCCTAACATTGATTCAAATAAATAACCTTTCCTAAATAGCTTTACCTTTTTCCATGTAAACATGTTGATAAACTAATGGAATCAGGAGAAAATAACATTACACTTCAAAAGGGGGGTGTTAATAATGCTTGACAATAACCAAAAGAAAAATGGCCTGATTCCAGAAGGATTGGGGTCGGCAGATTTAGTAAACCTTCACGTTAACGATTCTACTGCTAACGCAAGAAATAAATCAAAAAGAGCTAAAAAGATTTTACAATCTAATCACAACGGCAACAAATAAAAGAAAATAAACAAGCATGTAAACTATATATTCCATAGAGATTGATTAAATCAACTCTATGGAGTTTTTTTATACAGACTAATAAAATTTATGTTATACTGTTGGAAATGGAGGTAGATAACCTTGGCACGTTCCAAACTTTCAAGTGTTCGGTATAAGGCTTTTATATGGATGATTATCGGAATGGGATTTTTTTATTTATATTTTATATTTAAAGTAGCTAAAGTGTTTGTTCTTATTGGTGGTTTTGCTATGTTCTTAAGTATTCTTATGTATTCTAGAGCTGGACATATCGCAACTAAAGCTAAAGAAATCAATTGTCCTGAATGTGGAAAGAAGATAAAAGTAGTATCACGTGTAGATGCTTGTTCGAAGTGTAAAACGAAGCTCATTGATGAAGGCCGCGGAGTTTATAAGGCTGTCAAAATTAAAAAATAATTAAGTGGACTGCCATTATTTTGACAGTTCACTTAATTATTACAGAGTCACTTCTAGATTACTCCTGTATTACTAATTTTAGTGGTTGTTTCGCTAATACAGTTTCGATTGTTTCCCAAATTTCTGGTTGTTCAAAGCCTCTACTCCAAGAAGCAACGCCAGCTAAATCATATTTACGAACTAATTTAATACGTTCCTGCATAGACTCAGTTGTTTCTAACCAAATTTTATGCTTATTATTTCCCTCTTGATATTCGGCATAATATTGTTTAGCTTTGTCATCATAAATAACAGTTGCATTATTTTCATCAATTATCTCATTCGCTAGTTTCATTGATACTGCGCGTGAAGACACTTTCACTGAGCCATCGCTTTGTAATTGTTCTTTCCATACACGAGTATAAAAAGGCACCCCTAATATTAGCTTATCCTTTGGTACTTGCTCAAGGACACCTTGTAAGCCACGTTCAACCCAAGGTAACGATGCAACTGAGCCCGCAACAGGACTAGCACCCCAGTGTTCATCATAAGTCATTACCATTACATAATCAACCGTATCCGCAAATGCTATACGATCATATACCATCGACCAGTTAGGGCTTTGCGATAGAATCGTAACATCTATTGATACAACGACTCCTTGTTCACGTAGATATGGGGATAACTCTCGAACATATTGAGTTAATAAAGCTTTATCTTCAAAGTAAACATTTTCAAAATCTATATTAATACCATCTAAATTAAACACTTCCACATAGCCTAGTATTTGACGAATTGAGCGTTTACGAGCTTCTGGATCCTTAAGGAATTGCCTAGTAAGATCAGGATCGAATTGGTTGCTATATAACGCCCATACATGCATTCCTTTTGTATGTGCCCAATCTACATACTCATTAGTAGCTTTATCTCCGCTAACATTACCTTCGACATCTTTTAAACTAAACCAAGTAGGAGATACAACATTTACACCAGATAGTTCTGGAATATCTGCAGGATTTGGCGTTTTATTATGAACTTGTTCCCATGTTAAATTTATTTTACCTCCAAGTGGTTTCCAAGCAATATTACGTTCTTTTGATTCGGCTGCATGAAGTTGAATTCCTGCCAGTCTAATATCTGATTTAACTGCATAACCAAATATTCCATCTATAGTACGTACCTTATACCAATTACCTTTTTCGCCCAATATATTCACTTCATTATCCATAGATAAGTTTGCAACAATTGGTTCTTTAATATGTGTATCTAATCGTAACATGCTAGTGTCTTTTTGAATTATGCCTTTTTGTATTGGTAACCCTATCGAGTCAATGATCAGTGTATTAGTCGCTTGATAATAAGTTGGTATAATCCTATAATACTCAGCAAAAAAATCAATTGGAATATACGGAATATCTTCAATCACTGTAACCGGCATTTCTAATCTTACAGATTCATCATTAAAAAAAGCTGATAACTGATCCGTTCTCATCTCGATTACAGCAGTTTCTGTTGTCATAATTAGCAATTGATTCTGATTATCCCAATGCAAATATGGGTCGAAAAATCGCTGCACCATATCATACGAAAGTAACGGTTTACCATCTTTAATAATTACAGGTAGTTCTTGAAATTCAGTCTGATCAATAATTTCATTATCTAAAATTATCGTTGTATTATCCATAGAAAAAGTTTGCAATTGGTCATTATTAGGTACAAGAAAAATCCACGCAAACAAGCCAAAGGATATTAGAAAAATTACTGATAATATTGTAATGGATATTCCCCATAATGGCTTTCTCTTTCGTGGATTATATCGGTTATTTATTGGTTGGGGCGGCATCTGCACAGCATCCATAAATTATGTTCCTCCCAATTATATTTTTTTCAATATAAACATTATCACATATAATTGCAAAAAAAGCACCTACTAGGTGCTATGATTACATTTTTTGACATATAGTGAAAAATACCTAAATGATTTTTAAAATCAATAAAAGATTTAGACTATTGCCTTATTTGTATGCAAAAATATTAATGCTATATTGTACAAGGATAGGGGGTTATGGTGCATGCTGGAAATCATGTGTATTATAATCGGATTTTTATTCGGTCATTTCATAGGTCGTAGAGGTATTTTATTTAGATTTATATTTCCTAGGAAATATAAACCTACTTACGTTACTTCCGAGGAACGAGATATGCTGCTAAAGTAAGCGCAATCAGAAGCTAGCTCGCATTGAGAGCATTTTGGGCTTCTTGCGTTGCACATACGTCTTCCATGGAAAATTAATAAATGATGAGCATGTGACCATTGTTCCTTTGGAATTATGGTCATTAGTTGTTTTTCTGTATCCAATACATTTTCTGTAGCAACAAATCCTATTCGATTACTTACTCGTTGCACATGAGTATCAACTGCAATTGCCGGTACATTAAAGGCATTACTTAACACTACATTCGCAGTTTTTCTCCCCACCCCAGGTAAACTTTCTAAATCTTCTCTGTTTTCTGGAACTTGCCCGTTGTATTTTTCCATTAAAATAGTCGCCGTTTTCTTGATAGCTTTGCTCTTATTCTTATATAAGCCTAGCCCGTATATGTCTATTGCTATTTGCTCCGCAGTAACTTTAACATAATCGTCTATATTACGATATTTTTGAAATAGTGACTTTGTTATTTCGTTAACTCGTTTATCAGTACACTGTGCCGACAATATAGTTGCAATTAATAGTTCAAATGGATTGCTATGATTCAATTCACAGTGCGCATCTGGATACATATCGTTTAATTTATCTAATATAGCTAGTGCTTTAGCTCTATTCATATTTAAACACTCCCATTTATATATAAAGATAAATATTTTTGAGCTTCTTTTTCAGCTGAATAGTTAATAACAGCTTGTTCATATGCTGTTTTTGTTATAATGTCAACTTTGTCAGAATCATTAATAACAATATTTAATGCTTCAAAAAATTGACCGTATGTATCGTACAAAAATCCATTTATATTATGTTCAATCATCTGTTCATTACCAACACAACGACTAGCTATCACTGGTGTTCCTAAATAAAATGCTTCAATTATAGCAATAGATTGTCCCTCAGATTCAGAACTGTTTAATAAAATATCTGCTTGCTTAATAGCTTCCAATAATTGCGAATGAGGCATTTCATTATAATAATGAACATAATCTAATGAACTAATTAATACATTTATACTTTTCATTTCTTCCGCTTCAATAACTGGCCCCACAATCAACAATTTAATTTGATTACCAGATTCTCTTATATACTTACCTATAAGCTTGATTGCATGCGTTACTCCCTTAACCTTGCGAATGCCTGCTGGTAGAATGGCTACGATATCTCCATCTTCTTGTAATTCTTTTATCTTTTTGATTAGTAAATTCTCATTCTTAATCGTATTTTTATTATTAACTTCTAAATTATTATAGCGTTCAATGGATGCAAAAAAACCTTGGTAAACTATATGTAAATTTGGTTGAAGTTCTGGAAAAACCTCTAATACCTTCTGATAAGATTGCTCGTGAAATACTGCAACAAAATTAGCGCTTTTGAGTAAATTTTTAAGTTCAATATTATCTGCATCTAAATGCATATTCACATCAGTACCAGTAAAAGTTATGCCATAATTTTTACCGATATGTAACTTTGCTCTATACATTTCTGATATTAAATATCTTACAGGATTTAATATATGGATAACATCACAATTATCTACTACTTGGCTACATACATTAATATTGCAATCATTATAATCAATGCTCTGTGCATTAATATTCAGCTTATTCAGATAATGAATTATTCGAAGAGTAGTTAGACTATTACCTCTTAATGTGGACAAATATGGACTAGCAATTAATACATTCACAGACATATTCCCTCTCAACTATATTTATATCTTGATACATCCAATATTATATTTATTTATTGCCATTCTGTAAAGAAAACTAGGTATTTATCAAGTCGTTAGACGTAGATAAATGCCTTAGTTGCATTCAAAAAAAGACAAGTACCTATCCTAGAGGAAGATACTTGTCTTTTTATATTAATATATATTTAGATACTAAGGCTGGCGATTAGCTCCAGTTTGCTCTTGTTGCCCTTGACCTTGGTTTTGGTTTGGACTACTTGGTTGTTGTTGTTTGTTCTTTTTAGCCATGAATATCGCCTCCTTTCATATTTCTTAGAATGCCACAAATGAAAGGATTCATAACAGGAAATTTCTTGTTAAATTAATTTGTTAATGCTTGAATTGGAGCAGGTATACGTCCGCCTCTATTAATAAGCTTCTGGCTAGAAAACTTACTAACTTCCATTATTGGTGCTCTGCCTAATAATCCTCCAAATTCAACCATTTCGCCTGCCTCTTTACCTGCTACAGGTATAATACGAACAGCAGTGGTCTTCTTATTTATCATGCCAATTGCAGCTTCATCCGCAATTACACCAGCAATTGTTGCTGGCGAAGTATTGCCTGGAACAGCTATCATGTCAAGCCCTACTGAACATACACATGTCATTGCCTCTAACTTACTTAAAGATAGAGCTCCTGCTTCTACAGCGGCAATCATACCATTGTCTTCACTAACTGGTATAAAAGCACCACTCAGCCCACCTGCATGTGATGTTGCCATAGATCCACCCTTTTTGACAGCATCGTTCATTAATGCAAGCGCAGCAGTAGTTCCTGGAGCACCACATACTTCAACTCCAATTTCCTCCAAAATTTCTGCAACACTATCTCCAGTCGCATTAGTTGGTGCTAATGATAAATCGATTATTCCAAATGGCGCATCTAGTCGTTCAGCAGCTAACCTACCTACTAGTTCACCGGCTCTCGTAATCTTAAAAGCAGTTTTTTTGATAACATTAGCTACTTCACCTAAATCAGCTTCTGGATAACGCTTAAGTGCATGAAGAACAACGCCCGGACCACTAACACCAACATTTATAACAACATCTGGTTCTCCCTCACCATGAAATGCTCCTGCCATGAATGGGTTATCCTCCGGCGCATTACAAAATACCACCAATTTAGCACATGCAAGGCTATTAATATGTGCAGAAGCGTGCGCAGCTTCAACTATTACTCTTCCAACTAATGCTACTGCGTCCATATTAATGCCCGCCTTAGTTGTAGCTACAGAAATCGAACCACACACTCTTTCAGTTACTGTTAATGCTTCTGGCAAAGAATTAATTAAATTTTGTTCATCTTGAGTCATTCCCTTATGTACAAGTGCCGAAAAACCACCGATAAAATCTATTCCTAATACTTTAGCTGCCTGATCTAATGTCTTTGCTATTTCGACATAATCTGCCGATGAATATTTAATACCTACATTTGCGATCGGGGTAATAGAAATCCTACGGTTAATTATCGGAATCCCTATTTCGCTTTGTATTTTATCAGCAACTTCCTTAAGATTAGCTGCTTTTGTCGTTATTTTCTCATAAATATTCTTTTTGAAAATATTTACATCAGGATGTGCACAGTCCTTTAAATTAATACCCATAGTTACAGTTCTGATGTCTAAATTCTCCATCTCAACCATTCGAATGGTTTCCATTATTTCTTGTAATGCTAAAGTCACTACTGTTGCCCCTCTCTATATCCGATGCATAAAGTTAAAAATATCCTCATGCTGCAATCTTATTTTCAGTCCCATCTCTTCTTCTAAATGTTTAAATTGTAACGATAATGATTCAATATCACCGCTATAATCTGTAATATCTACTACCATTACCATTGTAAAAAAACCTTGCATTATAGTTTGACTAATATCTAAAATATTAACATCATTTTCAGCTAAAATAGCAGTGACTTTTGCTATTATTCCCTTTTGGTCTTGTCCTACAACACTAAATACGACTCGATTACCGCTTACTTGCTTCATATTTTTCTCTCCTTAATTATTAAATATAATTAAATAATTATTACTATCTATTTGTAAGGCATTATAGAATAATAAGAAATATGTACAATTTTGTCAAGTTACTTTAGATTTACAGCGATATTGCCATTTTATATTCCATTATTGTTTATCTAATAATTGCGACTTCAACTGACATAACGCTTCCCACATATTATCTATTAATTGTTCGATTTCAGATGTAGAAGCGTCATCAATATGTACTCCAACTGTTGTTATAACATTTGTTTTGCAAGCTCTAGCTAATTCATCACTTACTCTCATCGCCACTTCCCCTTCTTTATGAGGAGGGATGACCATTAAAGATGTACTTGCACTAGAAGCAGTTACATCTCTCATGCTAGGATGATATTGTGCTAAAGCTACTGCGCCAATGTGTGGCTTTGTACCACCAATTATATTAACTAATATATCATCGCCAACTTTCTTGGCTAACATATCAATTCGATAAGGTATTTCTCCAAAGCTTATATGATAACACCAATTTAAATCAATATCCAAATTATCATTGTTACTAGAAACTTCAGAAACCTTCATATTTTTTTCATTATATAATTGCTTCATAATATCCCTTCTTAGTATATAATTATGATATGAATACTATTATAAACATTATTTATGTAATAAAATAAGAAACTTAAACATAATTTCATATCTAAAATACATATGATTTACGCAATTATTTATTTAGGAGTTGAGAAAATGCAAAACACTAAAGAAAACGTAGAGCCATTATATCAAATATCAGTAACATGTCCTAATTGTAACTATGAATATAAAACAAGTAAAGTTAGAAGAAGCTTTGTAAAAACAATTAAAACAGATTCTGATTTCTGCGTTCATTATAAGGATATTAATCCTGATTTTTATCTAGTTAGAATTTGTCCAATGTGCGGTTATGCTTTTACAGAAAATTTCAAAAGCAACGTTAAACCGCATGTAAAGGAACGAATTTATGAAATTATTACAAAAAAATGGCAGAATATCAACTACGGTAACGAACGTAATATTAATGATGCAATTAAACTTTATAAATTAAGCTTGTTATGTGCTCAATTAACAGAGGAAAGTAATGCCGTAATTGGAGGCATATGCTTTAAACTAGCTTGCTTATATCGCTTCAAAGAAGACGATGAGCAAGAACGCCGATTTCTGCAGTTCACATTAGATTCCTATATGAGCTTTTTTGAAAACGAATCAAACGTAAATGTAAATGAAGGAAAAATGCTTTATCTAATTGGCGAAATACATAGACGTTTAGGCGATTATCACACAGCTGTTAAATGGTTTAATAGAGTTGTTAATGAAAAATCAGTCACTGATATTGGCATTATAAAAAAGGCAAGAGAACAGTGGCAAATAACTAAAGAACAATTACACGAAAATGAAAACCAAAGTAAAAACAATATTGAAAATATTTAACATCCCATAATTAGTAAAAGCCATGTAGAACGCAATCATTGTGATCTACATGGCTTTTAACTTATTAAAAATATTTTATTTTGCTTGTAATTCAATCTCCAATTTAGTTTCCCATTCCCTTAGAATTGCCTCGGCTTTTTGAACAACTTCTGGCAACTTATTGTTAATTGTATCTGTGAGTTCAGTACCCCAATCAAACGACTCAGGTTGAACTCCTAATAAAATTAATTTCTTGGGAAATCTATCCCGGAATTTTGCCAATCCAAGTAATTCTTGAAAACTTCCTTGATGCGTTGATAACCTAATACCTGCATATAACGGCACTTCGTCGTCTTCAATCTGAATAATCGTGCCTGGATCTTCGTCGCCGTTAATAGCATCAATTACCAACAGGTGATCGGCACGTTCTACATATTCGAGAAGTTTCAGACCATCGCATGCCCCATCAATAAGCTCAATCTGTTCGTTCCATTGCTTAGCCATTAACTGATGGATAGCTTTTACCCCTATACCTTCATCACTACAAAGAATATTACCAATACCTATTGCAATAATTTGCATATGTCACCTCATATTAGCATAATTATCTTTCATTTTAATATACATTTTCAATTTAAACAAGAATCCCTCTTAAACACAGTAAGAGGGATTTGTTTAAATCTTCGAATTCGTTATTACTTTATTCTAATTAAACTTAATGCTTTTCATCTGTAGGTTCCTCAGTCTTATAGCCTGTGAAGATAGAAGATACTGCTCCACTCTTACTTAAGAAATCATATCTAAATGAAGTATATAAGTGAGCTACAATAAACAATACAAACACCCAAGCTAACATATGATGTATATCTCTTGGACCTACTGAGCTGCCGAATAATCCAGCGAACCATCCAGTAATACTTGTAAGAAATCCAACAGTATATATCTCCGCTTGCATTGTCAGACCAGTTAAGATTATGAAAAACGAACCCACCCAAATAAATAACAAATAGCTTATTTCTGCTAATGGATTATGTCCGGTAAAGTGTGGCTCTTCCTTTTTGATAAAGGCATAAAACAAAATAACATCCTTTAATCCTATCCACCATTCCTTTTTCCAAAACTTAATCTTAGCATATTGATTCCCTGCAAAGAACCAATATAATCTAAATAGCAAATTGGCAATAAACACATATGCAGTAACAAAGTGAACGAATCTAACCGTTCCCATTACGAAGTACTCATTAGCTACAGTACCAGGCGCATGTAAAAATGGATTATATATAAAATATCCTGTGATTAGCAAGATCGTGATGCATAGCGCATTGACCCAGTGAAAAAATCGCACTGGCAGTTCCCAAACATATACGTCTTTTTTTAGACCTTCATGTTGGTTCATCAGATCACTCCTAACGTATCACATTTATTTGGGTAATTTCTTTTTTGCTCGTATCCGCCACATGCACCGCACACGCCATACAAGGATCAAATGAGTGAATTGTTCTAATTACTTCAAGCGGCTGATGAGGATCTGCCATAGGTGTATCAACTAGTGCTTCCTCGTATGCTCCCCTTACTCCGCTAGTATCTCTTGGCGAAGCATTCCATGTTGTAGGTACAACTGCTTGATAGTTTTTAATTTTCTCATTTTCAATTACAATATAATGAACTAAGCCTCCACGTGAAGCTTCTGTCCAACCTACTCCTTGTAACGTTTTGCTATTTTTGTGCCATGTCTTAGGATCCCACTTAGAATTATCAAATGTAACTGTATCGCCTGCATTTATATTAGCAATTAACGCATCATATGTTTCCTGAAGGCGATCTACGAATAGCTTAGTCTCAAGACCACGAGCAGCAGTTCTACCTAATGTAGACATTAATGCAGTCGCAGGCACATTAAGCTCACTAGTCGCCCAATTAACTAATTCTTTAACTTGTGGAACACCTTTAGCGTATGATACTAGAATACGTGCCAGTGGACCAACTTCCATTGAATTACCTTTCCATCTAGGCGCTTTATTCCATGTATATGGTTTAGTCTTATCTAATTCTTTGTAGCCTGGTTGTGGACCTGTATAGTCAAAAGTAGTCTCACCATTCCAAGGATGCTTACCTTTCTGGCCATCTGTATACTTCAACCACGTGAAGTCTACATACTCTTGAATATGCTCCGGATCACGTAAATCCACATCATGTACGGTTGATAAATCACCATTTAAGATTGCACCACGTGGTACTAAGTAAGAATCTTCGTCCCGAACACTTTTACCAGGAGTGGCATAGTCTCCAAAGGTCATATAGTTTCCTAGACCTTTACCATAATTCCAATCCTTATAGAAAGACGCAATAGCCATTAAGTCAGGAATGTATAGCTTTTCTACAATATCCTTAGCACGTTTAATTATACGTTGGATATGGTTTAACTTCTCAGTGTTAAGCGCATTGTCGCTATTAATATCAATTGGACTAGCAACACCACCCACTACAAAGTGAGGATGCGGATTCTTACCGCCAAGAATTGCATGAATCTTAACGATGTCCTTTTGCCATTCTAAAGCTTCTAGGTAATGGGTAACTGCCATTAAGTTTACTGCCGGTGGCAATTTGTATGCAGGGTGTCCCCAATAAGCATTAGCAAAGATACCTAATTGACCTGATTCAACGAATGCTTTAATACGGTTTTGTACATCTGCAAAATATCCTGGAGATGAATTAGGCCAGCTTGAAATACTCTGTGCAATTTCACTTGTTTCTTTAGGGTCTGCACTTAATGCACTAACAATATCAACCCAGTCTAGCGCGTGTAGGTGATAAAAATGCACAACATGGTCATGTACATATTGCGTATAACTAATAATATCACGAATTAGATTTGCATTCTTTGGAATTGTAATATCTAACGCATCTTCTACGGCTCTTATTGATGCAATAGCATGCGTAGTTGTACAAACACCACAAACTCTTTGAAGATATGCCCACGCATCACGCGGATCACGACCAACCATTATTTGCTCTAATCCACGTATCATTGTACCTGAGCTAAGAGCATCAGTAATAATATTCTGGTCATTTACATCTATTTCTATTCGAAGGTGGCCTTCGATTCTAGTGATTGGATCGATTACTACTCTTTGTGTCATTAGTTACTGACCCCCTTATTCTCATCATCTGCTTTTGCTTCGGCTTTTACTATTGCTGAATCATTCTTAGATTTTTTAAGCTTCTGATTAACAACAGTAGCAGCAGCATGGACTCCCACACCAGCTACAGCAGCTCCAACTACAGCAGCCCCAACTTTATCAGGATTATAGATTATATTCGTTCCTGGAATTTGAGCTTTTGTCGTGAAGAACGGCCCAAAATCCCAGAAATTATCTTCTGAACATCCTAAACATGGGTTACCTGATTCTACAGGCCAGCATGTACCTTCGTTCCATTTCATTGTCGAACAAGAATTATATGTAACAGGTCCTTTACAGCCCATTTTGTATAGACACCAACCAAGCTTTGCACCTTCATCATCAAAGCTCTCAACGAATAATCCAGCGTCAAAGTATGCTCTTCTTTGGCAATTATCATGGATTCTATGACGATAGAATACTTTAGGACGTTTATGAATATCTAACTCTGGTAATGCACCACCAAAAGTTAATATATGCGTAATTACACCTGCCATGACTTCGGCAATCGGCGGGCATCCAGGTACATTAATTATTGGCTTATTGGTTAATTTATAAATAGGTGTTGCTCCTGTAGGATTAGGTGCTGCAGCTTGAACATTACCAAATGATGCACAAGAACCGTATGCGATAATTGCCATACAATCTTTCTCATATTCACGGAAGATTTCAAGATGGGTTTTACCATTTACTACACTGTAAATTCCACCATCAGCGGTAGGAATACTACCTTCTATTGCTAAAATATACTTGCCTTTGTATTGCTCTTTAGTGCGCGCTGCTGCTTCTAATGCTTGCGTACCTGAAGCAGCCATTAGAGTATCATGATAATCTAACGAAATCATGTCTAATAATACATCCGCTACTACTGGATGTGCCATACGGATAAATGATTCCGAACACCCAGTACATTCTTGGAAGTGCTTATAAATTACTGGTATTCTTTCTTGCGTTTCCAAAGCGTTAACTACCGTAGGAGTTAATGACGTTTCCAAGCCCATAATTGCTGTCATTGCAGTGCAAAACTTCAAGAAATCCTTTCTTGAAACACCCCGCTTTTGCACATACTCATAAAAAGTTTCTTTCAAACAAGACCCCTCCTTTAATTTACTAGTGATATTATAGTAAAGCTTAGGACATATGACTGATATGATAGCTATATATGATTATTTTACATCATTTGCCTTATATATAACAATCCATCATAATCGGGTAAAAACAATACATTCCGTACTAATTCATGCCCTCATGGCAAATTATCTCTCTAATACTTTGTTTTTCTTTTTATTTTAAGCTATTGCAAATTATATCATTCTAATTTTAGTCAAATTCTATTTTATTACCAATCATCTGTAGTCAGTAATAAATTTAACGAAAAAATCACAATATTTGCAATTTTCCGAATACTTATTTGGTAATAAATCACTAGTAGTCAAATTCAGCAATAATAATTACCAAATATTACTCTAAAATCTATATATTGCTTTACACATTACTCTAAATCTTTATATATTACTCTACATCTATTACATATTATCCTTTTTATATAATCATTCTAATTGCTATCACTAGTATCAATGCTCTCAAAATATATATTATTAGCTTTGATGGAATTATTGAAGCAAGTTTTGCACCTAGAATTCCACCTATATAAGCACCAGGTGCTAGCAACGCAACAAACTCCCATTTAATATGCTCTAACGCCATGTGCGTAAGTGAACCAACCAGTGCAGAGAAGAGGATAATAAACATAGATGTCGCTGTAGCTATATGAGGTGGGAAAGCGAATAACATTATCATAGCAGGAACCATAAGAACCCCACCACCAATACCAAAAAGACTTGAAATAAAACCAACACAAAAAGAAATACACATACCAGAAAATTTATTAAATCCATAATTATATTGTTTACCCATTGAATCTGTAAACTGACGCTTTATATTAACATTAGTGCTCTGACTATAATCCTTTTGTTTCGGATTAATAAGCATATATAAAAATATCAAAATCAATAATATCCCAAAAAATACAGAGAATATATCATCTGAAAAATCTTTGCCAACATTAGCACCTATTATTGATCCTGGTATACTGAATACCATAAAATAAAATGCACTCTTATAATCTATTCTACCTTGCTTTGCATAGGAAATTACCGAAGATACTGCAACAAATACTATAACAACTAACGAAGTCCCAACAGCTTGTTGCGAAGGTAAATTCATTAGATAAATAAGTGCTGGCACTATTATAATACCGCCACCAAGCCCTGCTACACTACCAGTCATCCCTGCAATAGTACCAATCATTGTAGGCAAAATTAGCTCCATAATAATATTACTCCTGTCATCCGAATATATAACCATAATTCATTTTCAAAAATATATGAAAAACAAAAAAGCTATCCATACGAATCTTATTGATTTCGTAGATTAGGATAGCTGTTAGATTAATATCTATTCTTATTACAAGATTTTAATAATTATTTGCGTACACTTGGAAATGTGCTTGTGGATGATCACAGCTTGGGCATAATTCTGGTGCTTCTAATCCTTTATGTACATACCCACAATTACGACATTGCCACTCTACTTCTGATTCTTTCTTAAACACAGAACCATCAACTAGGTTATTTAATAATTTTTGGAAACGTTTTTCATGTTCTTCTTCCACTTCCGCTACCTCATGGAAAAATTCAGCTATTTCAGTAAAGCCTTCTTCACGAGCTATTTTTTCAAAGTCACGATACATCTCTGTCCACTCGTAATTCTCGCCTTCTTTAGCTACTTCTAAATTTTTCTTAGTATCACCAATACCATTTAAAAACCTAAAAATACGTTTTGCATGCTGGACTTCATGATCTGCTGTTTCATAGAAAATACCAGACATTTGTTCATATCCTTCTTTTTTTGCTTGTTGTGCAAAAAAAGTATATTTGTTGCGAGCTTGAGATTCTCCAGCGAAGGCTGTCCATAAATTCTTTTCTGTTTGACTTCCTTTTAATTCTTTCGCCATGTTATTCCTCCTCAAAAATATTAATTATATTTATTTCCATAATTAATATACCATACTTTTTGCCATATATCAAAAATTTTACAGTATTATTTAGAAATATTCTAACTACGCCCTAAATCTACTAATTCTTAGAAATACTACTCAAAGCATCTCCAGCTTCATTAATATAGCTGTTATCAACCGCCATATCACCCAGCGACACAATTCCAATAAGTTGATCATTATCTACAACTGGGATACGTCGTATTTGTTTTGATGCCATCAAATCAACAGCTTGATGAATATCCATATCTGCCGTTGCCGTCACAATATTCGTAGTCATAACTTGTTTTACTTGAATATTATCTAAATTCCCACCACTAGCTACACTTCTTAATACAATATCTCTGTCAGTTAACATCCCAACAATTTTCCCATTATCAGTAACTGGAACTGATCCAACATTATATGTATTCATAATTTGTGCTGCTTTAATAACAGAATCTAGAGTAGTCACGCTAGCTACATCGCTTGACATAATATCTCTAATTGTTTGTGACATTTTCATACCTCCTATTTCTTTATACATCTATATTAGCTTGCACAAAAAATCGGGAGTTATTTATTACAAATAAAGGAAAAATGGTAATAATTAAATTACCCCGTGTGCTTTCATTGTCTCTGCAATTTTTATAAAACCAGCAATATTAGCTCCAAGAACTAAATTTCCTTCAGCGCCATATTCCTTAGCTGCTTCAGAAGCATTTTTATAAATATTTTGCATAATTGAATGTAACTTTACATCTACTTCTTCAAATGTCCATGAATAACGCATACTATTTTGCGACATTTCTAAGGCAGATGTTGCTACCCCACCAGCATTCGCTGCTTTTCCAGGCCCAAAATAAACATTATTACTTTGAAATACTTTGATAGCATCTGGTGTTGAAGGCATATTTGCCCCTTCAGCTACTATCTTAACTCCACTAGCAACTAATTTTTTTGCTGATTCTTCATTTAACTCATTTTGCGTTGCACACGGAAGCGCTATATCACACTTAATAGACCATATATCCGCGCAATTTTCTGTGTATTTAGCGTTTGGTTTATCTTTTAGATATTCACTAATACGTTTTCTCTCTACTTCTTTTATTCTTTTCACTACTTCAAGGTCGATTCCCTGTTCATCATATATATATCCGTTTGAGTCAGACATAGCAACAACGTTAGCCCCTAGCTCCTGCGCCTTTTCGGCAGCATAAATTGCAACATTACCAGAACCAGACACAACTACATTCTTACCTATAAATGACTCACCTTTATCTTTGAGCATTTCATTTACGAAATATACTAGCCCATAACCTGTTGCTTCTTTTCTAGCTAGAGAGCCACCATACGTTAGCCCTTTTCCTGTAAGTACACCTTCAAACACATTAGTTATACGCTTATACTGACCATACAAATATCCAATCTCTCTTGCACCTACCCCTATATCTCCAGCAGGAACATCAGTATCAGCTCCAATATACTTAGCTAATTCAGTCATGAAACTTTGACAAAAACGCATTACTTCCCCTTCAGATTTACCCTTAGGGTCGAAGTCTGATCCGCCTTTGCCACCTCCTATAGGTAACCCAGTTAGAGAGTTCTTAAATATCTGCTCGAATCCTAAAAATTTAATAATTCCAACATTTACAGAAGGATGGAAACGTAGCCCACCTTTATATGGTCCTATACTTGAATTAAATTGTACTCGAAAACCTCTGTTAACTTGTACCTGACCATTATCATCAACCCATGGCACTCTAAAAATAATCTGTCTTTCTGGCTCGACAATTCTCTCTACTATTCCTAATCGCTTATAATCAGGGTTTCTGTCTAACACCGGCTCTAATGCCTCAAGCACTTCATGTACTGCTTGATGAAATTCTGGCTCGTTTGCATTCCTTACGACAACTTGCTCCATAACCTGTTGGATATAACTCATTATCTTTTTGCCTCCATATCTTAATACAAATAATATTTATATCTTCATTCATATATTTTACATTTAATAGTAACGAAAAACAATATAAAAACACCTATTCTATTATATCTATAGGTGTATTTTATATTATTACAGTTAATATTAAGTTTGTTTCTATCTAAAACTTAGAGCCTCCAATAAAATCCTAATGTTATCTTCATAGATTTTTGGATATTGGCTAATTGGCAATGGATTAATACCAGTACCTACTTCGACAGTGAATCCTGGTCTGCGCCAATCTTGAATGAACCAATCTTTATAACCAGCATCACTTAAAACAGTACGAATAGGCTGGTATCCACTAACTTCTTGAAATCTAGTTACAATAATTTGCGATTCTGGCGGTTCCATATTTCGATAACCCCAATATATAACTTCTCCTTGAGAATGATAAGCTAATACCATTCGGAAATTTCGCTCGCGAGTAAATGCTGCCATAGCTTGTGTTTCTGGTTCTGATAACGGGCGCGGACCTGGGTAATTAAACGGCGCAGGCTCTGTAACACCTTTCCGTTGATATTCTTCCTCCCAAAATGCAGGGAATTGATTATTCAAATCAACTCCACGAATATTTGCCTTCCATCTATTAAAGTTAATTGAACCATTATTAATATCGACAACCTCATCATACCTTGGATTTGTAGGATCAATTCCTTCTAATACAAGTTCAACACCATCTGGGTTTACCATCGGAACTACATATAAAGTCGTCTCATTAAATAAGCGATCTACATCATAACCCCTTAGAGGTTGTTTTGTTTCATATGCAATAGCATAATCCTCGATGAAATTCATAAGTAACGGCGTAGTTATCCACTCATTGGCATGAAACGCCCCATTAAAATGTACTTCCCTAGGACCTACTCCTATACGAACAGCGAATAATTTTCTACCTTCTACTGATTCTCCAATTTCTACTACATGAATAAAATTATACCTATCTAATAATGATACTAAATCTTCTGCCATCTCATCATATCCGTAATCTTGCATTGGATCTACTATACGATCTGATTGTGAATTGGGTATATAAACAATTTGCCCAACTTGTAACCTGTCGGGATTTACTTGTGGATTTACTTCTATCAGAGAAGCCAAAGAAACATTAAACCTTCTGGCAATTAAAAACATGGTATCGCCTGGCTGAACTTCATATTCGCGTAAAACTCTTCTAGGCAGATATATAACTTGCCCAATCACCAATCTATTAGGATCAGATATTTGAGGATTATGTGCCACTATTGATTCGACACTTATATTATAGTTTCTAGCAATCCTATATAAAGTATCTCCGCTTTGTACAACATACCGCACTGTATCCCTTGGTTGTGTATGTTGAATTGGGATTATAATTCTCTGGTTAATACTAATTACATCTGGATTCGTGATTTGGGGATTAACCGTTAATATTTCATCAACTGTAACTCCATATTGCTTTGCAATTTTATATATAGTGTCACCTGGCTGCACTATGTAGACCATAATAAACCTCCTCGTATACTACTTTACTTATAGGCATATTATTCAAATTATGCAATTTGGTGACATATTAATTTTCCGCTTTATTTAGATGATACTAATACTATTTAACCTCGATAGAATTTAAGTCACTATTTTCTAATATAACAACTTGCTCTAATAAATTTGCTAATAGATTA
>Ga0265293_10003828_pt1 | contig 27410 bp, 21 predicted proteins | sample Munlanlewell138R_FD_192505 | JGI IMG/M metagenome (GOLD analysis project Ga0265293, IMG submission 192505) | Leachate microbial communities from a municipal landfill in Southern Ontario, Canada - Leachate well 138R | ecosystem: Engineered > Solid waste > Landfill > Unclassified | place: Canada...
GACGCGGCGCTTGGTTTTGCAATTCATACGCCCGCGGGCTCGATTGTGTATACGGGTGATTTCAAAGTGGACTATACCCCTGTTGACGGTAAAATTATTGATTTGGCCAAGTTCGCCAAGCTTGGGGAAAAGGGCGTGCTTGCGCTTTTATCAGACAGCACAAACGCCGAAAGCCCCGGGTTTACGATGTCGGAGAGCAGGGTTGGGGATACTTTCGAGAGCTATTTTAAAAAAGCCTCGGGGCGCATAATAGTGGCGACGTTCGCGTCAAACATACATCGCTTGCAGCAGGTTGTCAGCGCGTCTAAGCGCTACGGCCGAAAGGTGTGCTTAACGGGGCGGAGCATGGAGAAAATCGCCAAGGTCGCAAAACAGCTTGGTTATCTTAATCTTGACGAGGATATACTTGTAGAGCCCGAAGAGCTTGAGAAACTGAAAAATAACAAAATAGCGATACTGACTACCGGCAGCCAGGGCGAGCCGATGTCCGGTCTTGTGCGCATGGCGGCGGGCGAGCATAAAAAGCTTGCCATGATTCCCGGGGACACCGTTATTATATCGGCTTCCCCCATACCCGGAAACGAACGCTATGTATCAGACGTTATAAATATGCTGTACCGAAGGGGCGCGAATGTAATAAACGAAGGCATAGCCGACGTGCATGTTTCGGGGCACGCCTGCGAGGAAGAATTAAAGCTTATGCTCTCGCTTGTAAAGCCTAAATATTTCATACCCGTACACGGCGAATACAGGCATTTATATCGTCACGCGGCGCTCGCGGAAAGCCTTGGGATAAAGCAAAGCCGTATTTTCATACCCGAGATTGGCAAAGTTATAGAAATAGGAAAAAAGTTTGCGTTGATGGGAGAGACGGTTCCGTCCGGAAGCGTTATAATAGACGGGTCGGGCGTCGGCGACGTCGGAAACGTTGTTCTGCGTGACAGGAAGCTGCTGTCTTCGGACGGGTTGTTTATTGTTGTGGTTTCGTTGTCCGCCGAAACGGGCGCGCTTATATCCGGTCCGGAGATAATATCGCGCGGCTTTGTGTATATGCGCGAATCCGCAGACCTTCTTGAAACCGCCCGAAATGTTGTTATAAGCGTTGTGGACGAATGCGCGCAGAACAAGATTACGGAATGGACGACAATTAAAGGGCGCATAAAAAAGGCGCTTCGCGGCTTTCTGTACGAGAGCACAAAGCGCAATCCCATGATACTGCCTATAATAATAGACATATAAAGCACTATATATTTGGAAGGAGTATAGTTTATGCTGGTATACGATAAGGCGCATGAGCTCGCGGACGAACTTAAAAAATGTCCTGAGTACAGTGAATATAAAAGGCTCAAGGATACGGTAACATCCGACGAGAAAACAAAAGCGCTGCTTGCGGACTATAAAAAGCTTCAGCTTGAGGCGCAGGCGGGATATATCTCCGGCAATCAGATGTCTGAGGAAACAATGGACAAGTTAAAAAAACTTGGTGAAGTGCTCGCTTTTAATAAGGACGTGACGGATTTTTTTGCCGCGGAATACCGCTTTCAAACTTTGGTCGCGGACATATACAAGATACTCGGGGACGCGTGCGACTTGGGGTTTGATCTGTTCCCGGAATAAGGAAAACATTATGGCTAAAGACAATAACAACTATATAGACGATATAGGTTCCAATACGCGCACTTTTTCGCTGAACGGTTCCGCAAACGAGCCGCTTGAGAAATGCGAGGAGCGCGAATCGTTAAAGGAGATGCCTGCCGGAATAATGGCGTGGCGCGTAACGCGCCCTTTGCTTATTTTGCTGGCAAGCGTTTTTCTGGTCGCGGCTTTGGGCGTTTTTGTTTACAACTATATAGAACAAAATTATTTGCTTCCGGTATCGGGCGACACCGCCGTCAAACGTATTGAGATAAGGGCGGGCTCGTCTCTTTCCAAGATTGCTATGCTGCTTTACGAGGAAGGCATTATACGCAACAAATTTGTATTTCAGCTTTATGTCGATTTGAACGATATGTCGTCAAGCCTAAAGGCGGGGCGTTACGATTTGTCTCCAAGCATGACTATGGAACAAATTGCCGCCATATTAAAAGAGGGCGACGGGGGGCGCAAAACAAAAACGGTCACTTTTACCGAGGGCTCGTCCGTGGAGATAATAGCTTCAAGGCTGGTTGCCGCCGAGATATTTGACGAGCAAAGGCGCGGCGAGTTCCTTGCGTTATGCAACGACGCCGAGGCTTTCTCCGACTATGATTTTATATCTAAGCTTGCCGATGAGGCGGCGGACGGGCGCAAATATCTGCTTGAAGGATACCTGTTTCCAGACACATACGAATTTTATATTGACGCGGAGCCCAAGGATATAATAAGGAGGCTTCTTAACCAGTTCGACAATGTGTTTACCGTTACTTTTGAAGACAGGGCAAAAGAGCTTGGCTTGAGCGTAAACGAAGCGGTGACTCTCGCGTCCATAGTCGAGTGGGAAGCGCTGCCTAAGGATTATAAAAAAGTGTCGTCGGTGTTCTACAACCGCATAAAGGATAAGATGCGCCTTGATTCGTGCGCTACTCTGGCTTATGTGACGGGAGAAAGAAAGCTGCAGTATACGGCGGAGGAGCGCGGTATGGATTCCCCGTACAACACATATAAGCTGACGGGGCTGCCTATAGGTCCGGTGGGAAATCCGGGCCAGAAGGCTATTGAAGCGGCTCTGTATCCGGACGATGAATATATAAAAGAAGGGTATCTGTATTTTTGCAATAAAGACCCCGAAACCGGCGAGCTCGCGTTCGCGAAAACATTAAAAGAGCACGATAAAAACGTGGAAAAATATTCGCCTCTTTGGAATAACACTAATGGCAAAGATTGAGCTGCTTGCTCCGGCGGGCGGCCTTGAAAGCCTGCGCGCCGCCTCCGATTTCGGCGCGGACGCCGTTTACGCGGCGGGCAAGGCGTACGGTATGCGCGCCTTTGCGGAAAACTTTACGCGGGACGGCATAAAACGGGCGGCGGATTTGCTGCACGGCGCAGGCAAAAAACTCTACGTTGCGCTTAACGCCGTATTTCATCAAAACGATTTTTTGGGGCTTGACGAGTATATAGCTTTTCTTGGGGAAGCGGGAGCGGACGCTTTTATAATATCAGACCCGGGGGTGCTTCGCGCCGCGAAACGGGCGGCGCCCGGCGTGCCCGTCCATATAAGCACTCAGCAAAGCACAAGCAATTCCCACAGCGCGAATTTCTGGCACGAAAACGGCGCGAGCCGCGTTATATTGGCGCGTGAATTATCTCTTGACGATATTGCCGATATACGCGCAAAAACGCCCAAAGCCCTTGAGCTTGAAGCTTTTGTTCACGGCGCTATGTGCGTCGCGTATTCGGGAAGGTGCCTTCTAAGCGGCGTTTTAACGGGGCGCAGCGGAAACAAAGGCGAATGCGCGCAGCCTTGCCGGTGGAAATACTATTTATACGAAAAAGGCTGTGAAGGGGAGTATCTTCCTGTTTATTCCGACGATAAGGGCACATATGTGCTTAACTCCAAGGATTTATGCATGATTGAACACTTGAAAAAGATTATTGACGCCGGTGTCACCTCGCTTAAAATTGAGGGAAGGATGAAATCGGCGTATTATGTCGCCTGCGTAACGCGCGCTTACAGAAAGGCGCTTGACGATGTCATTGCGGATATTCCCTTCGACGAAAGCCTTCTTGACGAGGTAAGCAAGGCGGGCAGCCGCTCCTTTACAACCGGCTTTTATTTCGGCAATCCGCGTGAATGCGGCCAAGACGCCAAGCTGGGTACGGCGGTGCGCACGCACGATTTTGTCGGCGTGGTAAAACAGCCTTCGGACGGCGAAGGATGGGCGCTTGTGCAGCAGCGCGGCAAGTTCTGTACGGGAGACATTTTAGAGGCGCTCTCGCCCGGCGGTTGCGGCGGCTTTGTTGTTTCCGGCATACGCTCAAAGACGGGGGAGCCGAGGGAGAGCGCGCCGCATCCCATGGAGGCCGTTTATATAAACTGCGATTATAATCTTTCGGCGGGCGATATGCTGCGCAAGAAGAACGAATAACAAATCAAACATTTGCGGCGTACCGCGAAGGAGCATATTTTATGAGCAAGCACAGGGATTATATACAGACTTATACTAAAAAAGTTTTTGACCCGTTTAATATTTGCGCGGAAGATATAAATATTGAGGATATAGCGCACTCGCTTTCAATGACAGTTCGCGCCAACGGTCATATTAAACATTTTTATTCCGTCGCGCAGCACGCTATAGATTGCGTCAACGAGGCGAAAGCAAGAAAACTAAGCCGCAGGATTGCGCTGACTTGCCTGCTTCATGACGCGTCCGAATGCTATATAGCGGATATACCGCGTCCGGTAAAGCACCGTTTAAACGGTTACGCGCGCATAGAGGAAAAGATAAGCGAGGCTGTTTTTTTGGCGTTCGGAGCGGGCAATCTGACGGAAGAAGAGCGGCGCGAAGTAGCCGATATAGACGACGCGCTGCTGTATCACGAGTTTCTCGCTCTTGCCGGTTTGGCGCTTTTCGAACCCGCCCCAAGGCTTTTTGGCGCTCACAGCTTTGAATACGAAGAGATGCGCGACGTTAAAGCAAAATTCATTGATATATTTACACAGCTTACAAAAGCCGAATAAATATTAAACGGCTGTGAGTATTTCGCTCACAGATCAGCCAGCGTAAGCGCCCAGTTCGCGGCGCGTTTAAGTTCGCCTTCAGCGAGAGGACCTTCGTTTGCGGTAACATAGAAACCTTCGGGCGGGGCGGCGAGCTTAACGCCTTTTTTTAGCAGCAGCTTTTGAATATAACCGGAGGCGTAACCGAAACGCCCGGCCATCTTCTTTAAAAACTTTGAATCTATGGTATTGATATCAATGCGCGTATCAAAAGCGGCGGCGCTTATGCCCGTAAGCTTTTTTGCGGGCAGTTTTTTTATCCACGCCGTTACGGCGGGCGTCGGCCTGAAGGCGCGGGTGGGGGAACCGATAATAAGCAAGCCGGCGTCAAGCCGGTCCGCGTCATTATCCGTAATACGCATGGGCGCGGCTCCTATGGCGTCAGCGATAAACAAAGCGAGCTTCTCTGTGTTGCCGAACACGGAATCATACAAAACTACTGTTTTCATAACGCAAAGGCTCCCTATTGAATTATATGGAATGATTATATCAGATTTTTATATATTGCAATAGTCGTGTATAAAAGATTTGAATCAGGGCATAATGGAATACTTGAGGGTATTATTTACTTTTTTGGACTTTGCATTAAAAACACACTATTTAGATGTTTTCATATTATAAAATATAACGCCCGCGCAAGGGCGATATCAAGGAGAAACAAAATGAAGTATGAAGATTATCCCGATATGGCCGCAATGGCAAAGGTTTGCGTGCCATGGGAACAGGTGATAAGCGACGTGATGCTCGCGCGCGCGTATGTGCCGTGGCAGAAACTATGCGAGACATATAAGCCTATGCGGTCATTAAAAGCGGGTACGGCGTTCCCCGAGCTTTTTATGCCGTATTCCGGCTGAATCTTAAGGAGCAGTGACATGAACAAAGAGGAAATGTTAAGAGAGCTTACGGCAATGGATTTTTACACGGTAGACCTGCAGTTGTATTTGAACACCCATCCGAACGACCGCGAGGCGCTGGCCAAATACAACGCGGTGGCGGAAAAGGCAAACGCGCTGCGGAGGGAATACGAGACGATGTTCGGGCCGCTCAATTCGTTCCGCTCCACAAGCAAATATCCGTGGCAATGGATAGACGATCCATGGCCGTGGCAGTATCAATTTAATTTTAATTTGACGGGGGATGATAAATAATGTGGATATATGAAAAGAAGCTTGAATACCCCGTTAAAATCAAAAAGCCCGATCCGAGAATGGCTAAAGTGGTAATTACGCAATACGGCGGGCCGGACGGGGAGCTTGCGGCGTCGCTTCGGTATTTAAGCCAGAGGTTTTCTATGATTACACCGGAAGCGAAGGCGACGCTTAACGATATAGGCACGGAGGAGCTGGCGCATCTTGAGATGATTGGCACCATGGTAAAGCAGCTTACCGAAAACGCCAGCGTAGAGGAAATAGAAAAGGCGGGGCTCGCCCCGTATTACGCCGACCACGACAGGGCGGTATATCCGGCTAACGCGTCGGGGAATCCGTTTACGGCGGCTTATATTCAGTCTAAGGGAGACCCCATAACGGATTTGTATGAAGATATGGCCGCGGAACAAAAAGCGCGCTCTACTTACGAATATCTTATACAGCTGGCAAGCGACCCCGATGTGATAGAGCCGCTGAGATTTTTAAGAGAGCGTGAGATTGTACACTTTCAGCGTTTCGGCGAGGCTCTTCGCCGCGTGCAGGACTATCTTGGAAATAAAAAACGCTTCAGCTACAAAAGCCGCGGCTGATTGTAACCGCGCAAATACGGGGCTTGCGCAACCGCAGGCCCCGTTTATCGCCTGCATTTTATCTCGTTTTTATTTTAAAGCTTCTGAGGCGCAGCGCGTTGGATACAACGGAGACTGAGCTTAAAGCCATCGCCGCCCCCGCGAACATAGGGTTTAGCAGCGGACCGCCGAAAATATAGAAAACGCCTGCGGCAAAGGGTATGCCCAGAGCGTTGTAAATAAACGCCCAAAACAGATTCTGTCTTATTGTGCGCATTGTGGCGCGGCTTAAGGCGATTGCCGTCGCCACTTCGTTAATATCTCCCCGCATGAGCACAATATCGGCGGATTCCACGGCTACGTCCGTTCCGGTGCCTATAGCCATTCCAATATCAGCCGCAACCAGCGCCGGCGCGTCGTTTATGCCGTCGCCCACCATAGCGACTTTTTTGCCCCCGCGCATAAGATTTTGTATCTGCTCCGCCTTATCACGCGGCAGCACGTCCGCCAGTACGCGGCGTATGCCCGCCTCTTTAGCTATAGCGTCCGCGGTGTTTTTGTTGTCTCCCGTTATCATAATAACGTCTATGCCCATGCGATAAAGCGCGGATACGGCTTTTTTGCTTGTGGCTTTAAGAGAGTCGGCCGCCGCCATAAGCCCTATAAGCCGTCCATCGGCCGCTATATACATAAGCGTCCGCCCTTTTTGTGAAAGTGCTTGCGCATCGTTTAGCGATACGGCGACGTCTATGCCGTTTTCGCTCATAAGCTTTATGTTGCCGGCAAGCACGCGTTTTCCGTCCGCGTAAGCGTCTATGCCCCTGCCGGGAACCGCGGTAAAAGACTCGGGCTCAAAAGTTTTAAGCCCAAGCTCTTTTGCGCGTTCCGCAATAGCGCGCGCTATGGGGTGCTCCGAGCCTTTCTCGGCGGAAGCGGCAAGCCCAAGCAACGCGTCTTTGTCAAACCCGTTATACGCGACGATATCCGTAAGTTTCGGCTTGCCCTCCGTAAGCGTGCCGGTTTTATCAAAAACCACCGTATTTATACCGTGAGCCGTCTCCAGCGCTTCCCCGCCCTTTATAAGTATTCCAAGTTCGGCGCCCTTGCCTGTGCCCGCCATTATTGCCGTGGGAGTGGCAAGACCGAGAGCGCAGGGGCACGCGATAACCATGACGGTTACAAAGCTGTTAAGCACGTAATCGAACTCGCGTCCGGCAAGCGCCCAGCCTATGCCGCTTAACAAAGCTATAATAATTACAGCGGGTACGAAATACCCCGATACTTTATCGGCTATCTTGGCTATAGGCGCTTTTTTATTCTGAGCGTCCTCCACAAGCCGTATAATCTGCGCCAGCGCGGTGTCCTCACCCACGCGGGTCACCTTAAATTTAAGCAGCCCCTCGCCGTTTATACTGCCGCCGGTAACGGCGCTGCCCGGGTGCTTTTCCACGGGCAAACTTTCGCCCGTAAGCATGGATTCGTCTACGGAGGATATGCCGTCGGAAACCACGCCGTCGACGGGGATTGAAGAGCCGGGGCGCACAAGCGCCGTATCCCCGACGGCAACCTCGTCAATGGGCACTTCCGTTTCTATGCCGCCGCGTATAACCGCCGCGGTTTTCGGCGCCAGCTTTAAAAGCTTTTTTATTGCCAAAGAGGTTTTTCCTTTGCTTACCGCCTCAAGATACTTTCCGAGCATAACAAGTGTGACGACTACCGCTGCGCTTTCAAAATACAGCGATGAGGCGAATGCCGTCTCGCCGAAATAAACCCTCGCGAGCGCGTACACGCTGTAGAAAAACGCGCTTCCCGTGCCTACCGCAACCAAAGTGTCCATATTGGGGGCTTTTTTAAACAGCATTTTAAAACCGTTTATGTAAAAATGGCTGCCCGCAAACAATACCGGTATGGTTAAAAAAAGCTGAACAAGCCCGAAGTTAAGCGGAAACATACGGTGGTCTAAAAATTGCGGAAGCGGCAATCCCAGAAAAGGAATCATATGCGCCATTCCTATATAAAGCTCTAAAAAAGCGAAAACAGACGCTATCGCCAAGCGTGCCCGCATACCGCGAAGCGTTTTTAAACGCCTCTCCTCCTGTTCGTCGCGTCCGGCTTCTTCGGCGCGCGGGGTAAAGCCTGCGTCTTCAATAGCTTTTTTTATCTGCGCCAAATTTGTCAAATAGGCGTCGTATTCTATACGCGCTTTATTTGTCGCTATATTAACAAAGGCGGATTTTGTCCCGGGCAGGCCTTTAAGAGCGCGCTCAACCGCCGCCGCGCAGGCGGCGCAGGACATACCGTCTACGGCAAGCGTTAAGCCGCGCACATTATCCGCAATGCCGTACCCCGCGTCTTCCACGGCTTTTTTTATACGCGCGTAATCCGTTAAAGCCTCGTCGTATATAACGCGCATTTTTTCGGCGGATATATTGACGTTAGCCGAAACCACGCCGGTTTTTTTTGATACTTCTTTTTGCAGATGCGCCGCGCACGCCGCGCACGACATCCCCGTAATTTCATAAGTTTTCTCAGTCAAAATAATCACCTTTCGCTAAATTTTTTTATGACAATATTTTTCTGTCCGCTCTTTGGCGGTTTTTGCGCCTATATCGTAAAAGGCAAACCCATTTATCAGCTTAATACTACTTAACAAATTAACTTTTTGTCAAACAAATAATGCGTCCGGCGGCGTTATTTTCTTTTGTGCCGCGGCGGGAATATAAAAGGCGCGAGAGGTATTGTTACTTATTGACATGATAAAAAGCATATGTTAGCATCCTTATTGCAAGGGCATTGCAATAAGGAGAAAAGAATGCTTAAAAAGATACTGGCTTTGGCGGCGGCCGCCGCTTTATTGTGCGCTTCCGCGTGCGGCGGCGAAGGCTTTGCGCTGCGGGCGGCATATAAACTGACGGCGGCGGTAGGCATTGCGCCGCAGGCCGCTTTTGTGGAAAAGGTTGCCGGAGACCTCGCGCGGGTTATCACGGTCGTCCCTCCGGGCAATAATCCGGAAACATTTTCGCCCTCCTCGGCGCAGATGAAGGCTTTGTCGGACGCCGACGTTTATTTTACGCTTAATCTTCCTGCCGAGCAGGCGAATATACTGCCAAAACTTTATGATTTCAACGCGAATATATTGCTTGTTGACCTGCAGGCGGAAACGGCTTTGGTTTATCCCATGCTGCATTCCGCACATGGTCAAAAAGACGGGGAAGCGACGGATTTTCATACGTGGCTGTCTCCCAAACGCGCGATAGTTATGGTGCAGACCATTGCCGATACGCTAAGCGGGCTTGACGAAGCGAACAGCGAAACGTATCAGGCGAATGCCGCAGGGTATATTAAAGAGCTGACCGCTCTTAACGCGGAGCTTAAAAATAAGTTCGCGGCGTATGAAAGCAAAGCGTTTATTATTTATCACGCGGCATACGCTTACTTTGCCGACGATTACGGGCTTGAAATGATAGCTATTGAAATTGAGGGCAAGAAGGCCTCGGCGGCGGACATGCGGGCGGTTATAGAGCTCGCGAGAGAGAGGGGCATAAAAACTATATTCTATCAGCGGGAATTCGACGCTAATCAGGCGAGCACGATTGCGCAGGAAATAGGCGGCGTTGCGGCGGAGGCCGCTCCGCTTTCAAAAGATTATATCGATTCGCTGCGCGATTTCGCGGCGGCCATAACGGGAAGCTGAATGGATACGGCGATAGCTTTTAAGAATGTAAGATATTGCTTCGGTAATGTTTGCGCGCTCAACGGCGTGAGTTTTTCGGTTCCGAAAAATTCGCTGACTATATTGGCAGGCCCTAACGGGGGCGGCAAAAGCACGCTTATACGTCTTATCGCGGGGCTGCTTACTCCGGACGAGGGCGTTATAAACGGTTCGGGTATGGCGGCGTATGTGCCGCAGAACCTAAACTTTGATATTTCATTTCCCGTTACGGTCAAAGAGCTTGTTCTTATGGGAATGCTGAGCCGGAAAATACGTCCTTTTTACCGTTTCAGCGCGGGGCAGCGCGCGGCCGCGGAAGACGCCATGCGGCGCGCGGGGCTTTCGGATATAGCCGACAGGGGAATAGGACAGCTTTCGGGAGGTCAGAGGGGGCGCGCGCTTATCGCTCGCGCGCTTGTGTCAAAGGCCGATATAATGGCTTTGGACGAGCCGGACGCCAGCCTTGATACGGACGCGGCGCGTTCGCTTTATTCCATGCTTGCCGAGCTTAAGAGTGAAAAGACAATAATTATGGCAAGCCATCATATTGGCGGCGTGCTCGGTATTGCGGATAATGTTATATATGTAAACGGAACGACAAGCGTTTATTACTCGCCGGATGAATTTAAAGAAAAGCGCGGGGGAGGCATCGCTTAAATGATAGAGGCCGTATTCACCTATACGTTTTTACGAAACGCTCTTATAGCGGCGGTGCTCGCCAGCATAACGGGCGGCATTATAGGCGCCGTTGCCATAGAAAAAAAGCTTATAAGCATGTCCGGCGGGATAGCGCACGCGTCGTTCGGCGGCATTGGGCTTGGGTACTTGGTCGGGTTTGAGCCTATTTGGGGCGGTCTCGCTTTCGCGGTCGGCGCTTCGGCGCTTATAGCAAAAATGCCGTCCAACGCCCGGCTTAAAGCGGATACAATGACGGGAATACTCTGGTCTTTCGGAATGGCGCTCGGCATATTGTTTATTTCGTTAAGGCCGGGGTACGTTCCCGATATGACAAGCTACCTTTTTGGGGATATTCTTTCGGTATCCACGGATACCCTTATATATATGGCGGCGTTCACCGGCGCGGTGGTCGTTGTGTTTACTGTTTTTTACCGCCATTTAATTTTGTATATATTTGACGAGGAATATGCCGCGGCAACGGGTATAAGAACGGGCGTATTAAAATGGATAGTATATATTATAATACCCGTAGGCATTATAGTGCTGCTTAAAATTGTAGGCATATTGCTTACCATAGCGCTTATGACCATACCCGTGTCGGCAGCGAAAATGCTGTGCAATTCTTTCGGGCGGGTTGTTGTCATATCGGTGTTTATAAGTCTTATATTCTGCCTTGCGGGGCTTGTTGTTTCCTACTATATAAATATTCCTTCCGGCGTGTGCATAATAGTTATAAGCACCGTTATTTATCTTTTTATGCTTATGATGCGCGGCGGCGTAACAAGATGGATACACAGCCGCACAAAACATCATTCACGGCGATTGCCGTAAGCCGCGGCGCCGCATAACCCTTAAAATGTTATTAATAACTTTCGTATTCCGTTAATTGTGTTTATTTTGCCAATTTGGTGGTATTAATGAAAAACAAATATATCCATGAAGAGGATTTTGTTTTTTGACCGATATTTACTCTATATTTTACGGCAAAGATGCGTTGCTTGCTCTTGATTCGCGTAAAAAGGTAAAGGAATGCAGCTCCCAACTATTAAAGCTTTTCGGACTCAAAGAACTTCATGACGGCATTGTATTTGACGAGATGTTCGAATTGATAAGCGGCCAAATAGACGGCGATACCGGCTGGCGGCCGATTTGTGTTGTCTTTAAACCGACAGGGGTTAAAGCCGACGGGGTTGTATGCGGCGACGAAAACGGATACAGATTGATATTCTGGGAGCATGATATAAACGCGCAGTGTTTTGAGGTGGCGAGGGTTTCGCTTCTTTTCAGCCACATGCGGGAAGGAGTGGCAATTCACCGTCTTTTTTTCAAGGAAGGAAAAGCGGTCGATTATGTTATCGAGGGTATGAACGAAAGCTTTGCGGAAATGTTCGGGCTTAACAGGGAAAACGCGGAAGGGAAAATGGCGAGCAGTTTGTTTGAAGCGGGAAAAGCGCCTTTTTTAAGAAAGTTTGCCCGGGTGGTAAAATCAGCGCAGCCAAGCCAGTTTGACGCTTTTAACGCGCGTTTAAGCAGGCATTATTTGATTTCGGTTACGCCGTGGGACGAATGCCGCTTTGGCACGGTGGTTTCTGATTTGTCTCAAAGCCGTTATTCACAAATGCTGTATAAGGCGCTTAATGAAGCCGCCGCCGATATAAGCAATATTGTTGAAACGGACGAATTGTTTGACGGCACGGCAAAGGTGCTGCAGAAAAACGGTTTTGAATGTATGCTTCTCCTTCTTGACAGCAGCGCGCTGACGACGGGTATTTATCAAAGCTTCGGAGAGCCAAGGTACTTAAAGCATACCGAACAAACCAACTTTATAGGCGGCATATGCGGAAAAGCCGTAAGGGAGCGCTGTTCCGCTTACATAGACAACTTAGATATGCGGGAAATATTGCAGAAAGCGGGATTTGACGACGGGTTAAAGTGCATAGCTTCGCCGCTTATAGTATCGGGAGAACTGAAAGGTATTTTTGTAATATTATCCCGCGGGTTAAAACAAAGGGATATTGACGCCGTTACCGCTTTTGCTAATCAGCTCGCGGCGATTATGGAAAAAGCGGCTTTGATTAAAGATTTGCGGGCGCATATAGTTAAGCTGGAGATGTCAAGAAAAGCCCACAAAGACGCCGCCGAACGCCTAAAGCTTGCGTCGAGCGCGAGCCGCGTCGGCATATGGGATATCGATTTGATACGTAAAGTGGAATATATGGACACTACCCTTGAGAAGATTTACGGCATAGAGCCGGGCACATTTGACGGAAAAATAGAATCGTGGAGAAAGTTTGTTCACGCCGACGATATAGAAAATGTTATAAAAGCTTATAAGAAAGCGCTTGGCGGAGGCGATGAATATTCGGTTGAATTCCGCATCATATTGAACGACGGGTCGGTTCGGCATATAAGCAGCGCGGGAATGCTGCACAAAGACGACGGCGGAAAACCAGTTCGTATGGTCGGGACTGACTGGGATATAACGGAGAGAAAGAAAGCCGAGCTTGCGCTTACCGCCGAAAAAGAGCTTATGGGCGCGACATTAAGGTCGATAGGCGACGGAGTGGTGGTAACAGACAGGTACGCGCGCATAACGCTTGTAAACGCTCAGTTCGAGCAGATTATAGGTTTAAAACGCGCCCAAATTCACGGGTGTTTATTCGGAGAGGTTGTAAAAACTATTGACGGCGGCTCGGGCGATTCGGACGGTTTGCGGCTCATAGAGAAAACACTGCGCACAGGCCGTATCTATTCATACTCGGGGCGCGAGCTTTTGCGCAGCGACGGCAAGATTGTACCGGTGGCATATACCGCGGCGCCCATAAAAGATTCGGGGTCTGATATATGCGGCAGCGTTATAGTTATACGGGATATTACCGAGGAAAAAAAGAAACAGGATAAAATAGACTATCTTTTATATCATGATTCGCTGACAGGCGTATACAACAGGCGATACTTTGAAATGATGCTTAGAAAATATGATACAAAGGAAAGCTTGCCCATATCAATATTAAGCTGCGATGTAAACGGTTTAAAACTTACAAACGACGCTTTCGGTCACGGCGCGGGTGACCGGCTGTTGCAGCGTATGGCGGCAATAATGGAAAAAGCCGCGCGGCCGGAGGATACGGTAGCCCGAATCGGCGGGGACGAGTTTTATATACTTATGCCAAATGCCGATGAAAAGAAGGCGAAAAGAACATGCGAAAAAGTGAAAGAACTCGCGGCGAGCAACAACCGATTTGAGATAGACTCGTCCGTTTCCATAGGATTTGAAACCAAATACAGGCCTGATCAAAACATAAACACTATTATAAAAAGGGCTGAAAGCAAGATGTACCGCATAAAGACGTTTGAGGACCCGGACAGAAGGGACAACTCAATAAACACAATATTGCTTACGCTGCATCAAAGAAGGCCGTATGAACAGCTTCACGCCCGACAGGTAAGCGATATCTGCGGCAAAATAGCGTGTCAAATGGGATTGAGCAAAAGGGAGATAAGCGAAATAAAAGCGGCGGGGCTTATGCACGACATAGGTAAAATAGCGGTGCCTGAAACCATTTTCAATAAGCCCGGCAAATTGACCGACGAGGAATGGACGGAAGTTAAAAGGCACTGCGAAATAGGCTTTCGCATTATTTCGGGGTCCATTGACATGGCGCATATAGCAAGGACTGTGCTGGCGCATCACGAGCGCTTCGACGGCAAGGGCTACCCGAGCGGAATAGCGGGCGAGGATATACCTTTAAAGGCGAGAATACTGGCAGTCGCGGATACTTACGACGCTATGATAAACGAAAGGCCTTATCGCAAGCCGTTTTCTAAGCGGGCGGCTTTAAAAGAAATAGCGGCTTTAAGCGGAGCCCAGTTTGACCCGAAGGTAGTCGAGGCTTTTTTAAAGCTTATGGAAAACGACAGCGACGAAAAATAATTTTAATTGCAAGTTAAATATAATAACCGCGTCTTAGGCGGAGGCATGAGGAGATACAGTATGAGGAAGCTTTCAACACTCGAATGGGACGGACGGAGCCTTGAGCTGCTGGACCAAACGCGGCTGCCGGCCGATACGGTATATTTGAGCATTGATACCGCGAAAGGCGTATGGGAAGCGATAAACACGATGCAGGTGCGCGGGGCGCCCGCTATTGGCGTGACGGCCGCGTACGGTATGGTGCTCGCGGCGCGCGGCATTAAAGAAACGTCTTTCAAACCGTTTTTGCGGCAGCTGAAAAAGCAGGGAAACATGCTGGCGTCCGCGCGTCCTACCGCGGTTAATCTCCCGTGGGCTGTGGGACGTATGCTGGACGCGGCAAGGATTTACGGCAAGATGGAAGGCATACTCCAACGGCTTGAGACGGAAGCCGTTACTATACACAAAGAAGATATGTTTACAAACAGGCGCATAGGCGAATTCGCTCTTGGGTTCTTAAAGGACGGATACGGAGTGCTGACACACTGCAACGCCGGTATGCTTGCCACTACCAAATACGGTACGGGGCTGGCGGCTTTTTATCTCGCGAAAGAACGCGGTATAAATATAAAAGTGTATGTTGACGAGACGCGTCCGCGGTTTCAGGGCGCGTCGCTTACGGCGTATGAGCTTTTGCATTCGGGAATAGACGTAACTTTGATATGCGACAGCACCGCGGCCGTGCTTATGGCGCAGGGAAAGATAAACGCGGTTTTAACCGGCTGCGACAGGGTGGCTGCCAACGGTGATATAGCGAACAAGATAGGCACATTCGGATTGTCTATCGCCGCCAAACATTTCGGCATACCGGTATATGTGGCGGCGCCTGTTTCGACTATAGACTTAGGCTGCGAAAGCGGCGCGCAGATACCCATAGAGGAACGCAGCGGAGACGAGATAACAATTATAGGCGACGTGCGCGTGGCGCCAGAGGGTGTAAAAACATACAATCCGGCTTTTGACATAACTCCGGCGGAGAATATAACGGCGATTATCACCGAACACGGAGCGGCGTTCCCGCCTTTTGAAGAAGGGCTCAAAGCGCTGTTTTAGAAATAAAAACGCCCGCGACATATACCGCGGGCTTTTTTATTTTCTCTTTGATTTTTTCGCGGCGGGTCGCCGGATTTATTATTGTTTTGCAAGCGCATAGAACAGCCGCATAATTGGCTATCATATAATCAAAAGGTTAAAAAGGGGATTATTAAGTTATGATGTACGAAAGATTTCTCTCTCCGGGAAAGATAGGACGGCTGACGCTTAAAAACCGCTGCATTTTCCCTCCCATGGGCTCGGGTTATGTCACGGAGGAGCATCCCCGCGATGTGCTTGCGGACTATCACGCGCGGCGCGCGCGGGGCGGCTGCGCCATGAATATAGTAGAGATTGCGTCGGTGCATATAACAAGCAGTGCGCCTAATATTATAGGCATTTACGACGATAAATTTTTAACCGGATTAAGCGGGCTGGCAAAAGCCATAAAGGACAACGGAGGGATTGCGTGCATACAGCTTTGGCACGGCGGGCGGCAGACGTCCGGAAAGCCGTTCGGCGGGAAACCCTTTGCTCCCTCGGCGATAACCTGCGCAATGATAGGCGAAGAACCTCACGCTATGACGGCGGACGAGGCTGCCGAAATAATATGCGCCTTTGGGGACGCCGCCAAAAGAGCGAAAGAAGCGGGCTTTGACGCCGTGGAAATACACGGCGCTCACGGCTATCTTATTGATTCCTTTTTAAACCCGTATACAAACAAGCGCGAGGATAAATACGGCGGCAGCCCCGAGAACAGGGCAAGGTTCGGATGCGAGGTTATAGCTGACGTAAGAAAAAAGACGGGGCACGATTACACAGTGCTTTTCAGGATGAGCGCCCGGGAAAATGTTGAAGGCGGCATAGAGCTTGACGACGCGATAGACGCCGCAAAGCGTTACGAGGCTTCCGGCATAGACGCGCTTGACGTATCGCAAGGGTGCTATGACGCGATGACATACACCGTTCCGCCGTATTTCTATCCGCACATGATAAACGCCAAAAACGCGGGGGCCATAAAAAAAAGCACGGGCGTGCCTATGGTTGTTGCCGGAAGAATAACTTCGCCGGATATCGCGGAACACATACTGCAAAAGGGGTACGCGGATTTTATATCTCTCGGACGTCCCCAGCTTGCCGACCCCGATTTTGTCAGAAAAACGGCGGAAGGGCGCGCGGAGCAGATTGTGCGTTGCATAGCGTGCAACCAAGGTTGCGTAGGCCGTATGTTTGCGGGGCTCGGCGCAAGCTGCATATTTACGCCCGCGACGGGGAACGAGAAAAAAGCGGTTGTTTTGCCCGCGCAAAAAAAGAAGAAGGTTCTTGTTGTGGGGGGAGGTCCGGCCGGTTTGGAGGCGGCGCGGGTTGCAGCGGAGAGGGGGCATAAAGTGACGCTGTTTGAAAAAACGGTATCGCTGGGAGGACAGTTTCTGCAGGCCGGCAGAGCGCCGCACAAGCGCGAGTTTGGCGCGTCCGCGGAGCACATGGGATACCGCGCGCATAAAGCCGGAGTTGATATAAAACTGTATACGAAGGCAACGCCCGAGAGGATAAGGCAAATAGAGCCGGATGTAATAATAATCGCGACCGGCAGCGAGCCAAGCTTTCCCGATATACCCGGAATACATAACGATAATGTGTACGAAGGCAGGCTTGTTGTTTCCGGATATACTTTTATAAGAGAGCAGAATGTGGCGGTAATAGGCGGCGGGCTTATAGGGCTTGAGGCCATGGAAGTTTTGACGGCGCAGGGGAAAGCGGTAACCGTGGTGGAAATGCAAGACGAGATTGGTAAGGACCTTGAGATGTATATACGCCCGTATATGCTTGAGATTATAAAACGGTACGGCGTTAAAATATTAACCGGCGCGAAGTGCATAGCCATAGGCGACGGATATATAAAAGCAAAGAAGAACGGCGGGGAGATTGACTTGGCGTGCGGCGCCGCGGTTATAGCCGTGGGCGCGAGGCCAAATGAGGACGTTAAAGATATGGCCGAGGCTTTGGGCATAGAGTATCATATTATAGGCGACGCGAAATGCCCCGACAAGGTGCTTCCCGCCATATGGGGCGGCAACGAGATTGCGCGAAGCCTGTAAGAGGTATTAATAAGAGCCGAGGCGGCGCCGAGGCTCTTTATATTTGCCGTAATTAGTTATTCTCCGGCTTGCTCTTTGGTGTCCGCGGAGCATGTTTTACAATCAGATTCTTTCGAACACGTTTCAAAATCGCCCGTAAACAGCTTTAATATTATATGCGTTATGGGAATGGCAAAAAAGATAAGCCAGCCCGGATGCCAAAGGCGCAATATAAATCCCATATAAAGATACGCCACTACACAGCATACAGATACAATTGCGGAAACCGCGGCGGCTATGTGACGTTTGCTGGTAAATACATCGACTATTGCGGAAACTACAGGAATTGAAATAAATATAAGCCAAGTGGGATGCCAGGTGTGCATTACAAAACCGATGTATAAAAACACAACAGTTGAAAGCAGAGCGGTAAGACTTATAATCGCTCCTCCGACAGCAGATTTTTTCGCGGACTTTGTCATATAAAAAACCTCCATAAAAAACTGTTAATTATTACTGTTTAATTATATTATATTTGTGTAATCCGCGCAATAATTTTAGCGTGCGGGGAACACTGTCCAATCGGTAATTTTTTAAATAATTTGAGTATAAAAAGCTTGCAATTTGCTCTTTTTTATTATATCATGCATACATAAGGTCAAAGAAAGTCAAAGTATTATTATGGAAGGATAACGGCTGCCGGAAGGAGGAAAGCGGTGGAATATAAGGATTATTATAAAACGCTGGGCGTTGAAAAGACAGCGCCGCAGGATGAGATAAAAAAAGCGTACAGAAGGCTCGCGAAAAAGCATCACCCGGACGCCAATAAGGGCGACAGTGCGTCGGAGGCAAAGTTTAAAGAGATAAGCGAAGCTTATGAGGTGCTGGGCGATGAACAAAAGCGCAAGAAGTACGACGCTTTCGGCAGCCGGACGCAGTTTTCGGGCGGGCATAACTTCGATCCGGCGCAGTACGGTTTTGGCGGCGGCAACGTAAGATATGAATACGCGGGAGCGGGAGACCGCAGCGATTTTTTTAACATGTTCTTTTCCGGCGCTTTTGACGATTTGTTCTCGGCGGCGCGCGAAGGCGGCGGAGGTACATATTATTATCAAAGCGGCGATGATATGGATTTTTTTACGGGCGGCGGGAGGCAGAGAGGCGCGTATGACGGAGAGAATATAGAGGCGCGGATAAGCTTAACGCCGCGGGAAGGCGCGGCGGGAGTTTCAAGGCAGATTGCCGTAAAAACGGAGAACGGAACGCGAACAATAAACTTTAAAGTACCCGCGGGAGTTCGCGACGGGGAAACTATAAGGCTGAAAGGTCAAGGCCGGCAGGGGCAGGGCGGCGGCAAGAGCGGAGATTTATTGCTGACTGTGAGCATGGAAAAGGACGCCAAATATATGTTTGACGGCGACAAGCTTATTATGCGTGCCGATATAAATCCGTGGGACGCGGCTCTTGGCACAAAGCTGCCCGCGGACACGCTGGACGGGCGTATAATGGTGAACGTGCCCGCCGGAGTGCAGACGGGAAGCAAAATAAGGGTGGCGGGCAAAGGATACCCTTTCAGGGGCAAGGCGAGGGGTGATCTTCTTATAGAGTTTAGCATAAAAAACCCCGTCAGCTTGACTGACGCGCAGAAAAAGCTTTATGAGCAGCTGCGCGAGAAGTCAAAAAAACAGGAGTAAAGGAGAGAATATATATGGAGCTTGACAGATTAACGGAAAAAGCGGCCGCCGCTGTGAGCGAAGCCCAGCAGATTGGTATACGTGACGGACACCAGCAGATAGACGGAGAGCATCTGCATTTAGCGCTTGTGTCGCAGCGTGACGGGCTGATACCCAAATTGCTGCATTATATGGGAATTGATACGCCGGCGTATATTACGGCGCTGGAAAGCGAGCTTGAAAAGCTGCCAAAGGTGCGGGGCGCTTCGGCGGCCGTTTACGCGTCGCGGCGGTTCGGCGAGATTATTGTGCGCGCTCAGGACGAGGCAAAACGTTTTAAAGACGAATACACCGGTGTAGAGCATATTTATATAGCGCTTATTAAAGAGCGCGGTACGCCGTCCGCGGCGCTGTTCGACAAATTCGGGGTAACGCCGGATAAGTTTATGGCGGCGCTGTCTAAGGTACGCGGAAACCAGCGCGTAACGTCGCAGAACCCGGAGGAGACTTACGATTCGCTGACGCGGTTTGGGCGTGACCTTGTGGAGCTCGCGCGGCAGGGGAAGATAGACCCCGTGATAGGGCGTGACGGAGAGATACGCCGGGCGATAAGAATATTATCGCGCCGCACAAAAAACAATCCCGTGCTTATAGGCGAACCGGGCGTTGGGAAAACCGCGGTTGTGGAAGGGTTGGCGCAGCGTATACTCGCCGGAGACGTTCCCGAGGGTTTAAAGGATAAATCAATTTTCGCGCTGGATTTGGGCGCGCTTATAGCCGGGGCGAAATATCGCGGAGAGTTTGAGGAACGGTTAAAAGCGGTGCTTTCGGATATAAACAAATCCGACGGCCGCATAATATTGTTTATAGACGAGCTGCACAACATTGTCGGCGCGGGCAAGGCCGAGGGCGCTATGGACGCGGGCAACATTTTAAAGCCCATGCTGGCGAGGGGAGAGCTGCACTGCATAGGCGCGACGACGCTCGACGAATACCGCGTATACATAGAAAAGGACGCGGCGCTTGAAAGGCGGTTCCAGCCCATACTTGTTGAGCCGCCGTCGGTGGAGGATACAATCTCCATACTGCGCGGACTAAAAGAGAGGTTCGAGATTCACCACGGCGTAAAAATTACCGACAGCGCGCTTATATCCTGCGCGGTGCTGTCCGACCGTTATATATCCGACAGGTTTTTGCCCGACAAGGCTATAGATTTGATGGATGAGGCGGCCGCTATGATACGCACCGAGATAGACAGTATGCCCGCGGAGCTTGACGAGATATCAAGGCGCGTTATGCAGCTTGAGGTGGAACGGCAGGCTCTGAAAAAAGAAAAGGACGCGGCAAGCCGGACGCGGCTGTCCGTTTTGGAGAAAGAGCTTTCGGCGCAAAAGGAGCAGGCCGATAAGTTAAAGGCGCAGTGGGAGCTAGAAAAAGCGGCGCTGCTGCGAGAGAAGGAGTTAAAGCGGCAGATTGAGGAGGCAAGGCGGCAGATAGAGGACGCGAAAAGGCGGTATGATTTTGAGCTGGCCGCCAAGCTTGAGTACGGCGGACTGCCCGGGCTTTTGCGGCGGCTTGATGAGGAACGCGCGAGGAATCAAAGGGCGGAAAATGTGCTTTTGAAAGAGGAGGTAACCGAAGAGGAGATAGCGCAGATAGTCTCGCGCTGGACGGGTATACCCGTGGCGAGGCTTGTTGAGCAGGAGCGCGATAAGCTGCTGAATCTTGAGAGCATACTGCACAGGCGCGTTATAGGGCAAAACGAGGCGGTCGCCGCCGTAAGCGAGGCCGTTCTGCGCGCGAGAAGCGGGCTTAAAGACCCGAAGCGTCCTATAGGTTCGTTTATTTTTCTTGGACCTACGGGCGTCGGAAAGACGGAGCTTGCCCGCGCCGTTTCCGAGGCGTTGTTTGACAGCGAGGAAAATATGGTGCGCATAGATATGTCCGAGTACATGGAAAAGCACGCCGTGGCGCGTCTTATAGGAGCGCCTCCGGGATACATAGGATACGACGAGGGCGGGCAGCTTACCGAGGCTGTGCGCAGAAGGCCGTATTGCGTTATACTGTTTGACGAGATAGAAAAAGCGCATAACGATGTGTTCAACGTGCTTTTGCAGCTTTTGGACGACGGGCGTTTAACCGACAGCAGGGGGCGTACCGTGGATTTTAAGAATACCGTTGTTATAATGACGAGCAACATAGGCAGCGAGCGTTTGCTTACCGGTATAGATAAGTCGGGCGAGCTTGGGGGAGACGCTAAAAATCAAGTGCTGGCCGAGCTTTCAAGGCATTTCAGGCCCGAGTTTTTAAACCGCGTTGACGACACGGTGGTATTCAGACCGCTTAAAATGGAGGATATTATAAGCATAATTGATTTGTCGGCGGAAGCATTGCAAAAAAGGCTCGCCGAGCGAAATATAACGCTTAGCTTAACGGATTCGGCAAAGCGGCTTATAGCTAAGGCTTCGTACACGCCGGTATACGGCGCGCGGCCTGTAAAAAGATATCTGCAAAAGGCAGTGGAGACAAAGCTTTCGCGAATGCTGGTTTCCGGCGAGGCTGCCGACGGCGCGTCCGTTACCGTGGACGCCGCGGACGGCGGGTTGGTGTTTGAGGTAAAGCAGGCGGGGGATTAGTACGGGGGCGCGGTTCCGCCCTCGTTTTTCTTGTCTTTATATGGTTTAATCGGCTTTCTTTTAAAAATGACGGTTTTGATATAAGCGCGAGGCGGATAAATGGGATAAACCCGCCGAAAGTTATTCCTTAAGCAATTCGTTGCGTACAATAAGCCTGTCAACTTTCCGGCTTTGTTTTAAAACCGCCTTGTCGCGCAGTACGGAGCGTTCGTCCTTTTTATCAATAAGGTCGTTAAGCCGCTTGCACGCTTCCTTAAGTTCATTTTGATTCATCTCTTTCATAGTTCCTCCAAAGATATAACATTATAAGAAACGGCATAAGAGAATACGCCGCTCATATACAAATGATAGGTTGCGTTTACCAACGGAAACAAAACAAAAAGGGGCGGGACAAGATGTGATTTACGAATTTGAATGGCCGTTGATGAGCAAAAACCAAGTGAAATAATATATTGAAACGCGAAGAATGTCAATATAAAAACTTATAAAATTTTGTGGAAATGTTTGGGCGAACCGATAGCGGTAAGCCTATACGCTTTTTAAAGCCGCCTGTGCCGATTATTAATTAAATATACGTAAATAAAAATACAAGTTTAAATAAAAACCCCGCCTGCGCCGACGGGGTTTTGTCTATTCAATCGTTTTTAACTCATATTCCTGCGTGCCAAGCCCCAGCGTCGTCAGCTCTTTAAGCTGCATAAACGGGTCTTTGCCGTGCAAGCGCTCGAAAAGATGCCCTGTTGTTCCAAGCTGATGCTTTTGCGGTATGCCGTCGGTTATAAGATTCTCCGTTCGTATGGCGTCAAGGCTTGCGCGTTCGACAGCAACCATGTCGTCTCCCGCCATAACGCCTATATCGGGCACTAACGGCGGCGTGGATACGCCCCAGCAATCGCATACAAACGTAATATTAGTCAGAAAGTTTATATAGAATACGCTGTCGGGCTCAAACGTATCAAGAACCGTTTTTGTGCAAATCGCCATTCCTTTTTGAAAATCCGCGTAATCATGCGAATCAAGCGTTATGGCGCCGGTCGGGCATACTTTAACACAGTGCTGGCATATTGTGCAGTTGTGATAAAAAACGCTGTATTTGCCGTCGCTGTCAAAACTGTTGGCGTTGTGGTTGCAGCTTGTGATGCACGCCTCGCAGTGGGTGCATAGCGTTTCGTCCCACAGCAGCCCGCCCTCCAAACCGTGAATCTGCTGCCGTGTTCTGTCTGTTACGCAGCCCATGGCTATATTCTTGCACGCTCCGCCGTAAGCGCACGCGCCGTGCCCTTTAACGTGCGATAAGTTTATCATCGCCTCGGCGTCGTATATATGCCCGCCTATATCCACGTTTTTAAAGCCGCGGAACGAAACCTCTTTTTCATACACATATTTGTCCATAATGCCGCAGACAGGAACGATGGGAACACCGAAATAATTTGTGGTGTATCCCCTGCGCTCGGCGCCGTCTATAACCTGGTCGGTAATATACGGCTTGGCTCCATAGCTTTTCAGCTTGTCTATAAGTATACGCACGAAAAGAGGATGAATCGTTGTGAACCCTATGTTGCGCCCGACATGCATTTTAATCGCCGTCCATTTCCCTTTAACGGCGGCGCTTAAATTCATATTGTCAATCAGCTTTTCAAAACGCGCCGGAAGCGTTTCGCAAGGGTCGAGAGTTTTAAAAGTTACGGGAGCAAACAGTATTTTTGCGCTCATTTTTATCCTCCATTTTTGTAGTCAGCAGTATTGTATCATAACAGCACGCGGCAGCGGAAGTACACCGTCCAAATTAAACGGCGAACCCGACGTACATTTAAAATACGGCCACATACGGAAAAGACGGGGTTAAGCGAAAGCGCGGCGGACTGCCTCTCGTTTTGTAAAAATACGATTAGATGATTGTTTATGTGTTTAATAATATAAGCGAACCATTTTTTAATTTAAATCGCATATGTTGTTTAAAAAGCCGGCCGCCGTATCCGCGGTCAGCGCTTTGCAAATATATGGGGAGATACGAATGCGCGCGGAAACTATTAAAATTGATGCCCTGACAAAAGCAAAATGGAGAAACGTGCTGGATTTTATTTGTCAAATGACGGAATGCGGCGAATCATATATTATTTGCGCGAATTCGGGCGGCAATGAGGTTGCGGCTAAAGGAACGTTCGGAGACGAAACCGATAATCTGCAAGATGACGCTATAGCTCTTTGCGGCAGGGTTATTTCGGACGCGAAGGAATGCATATTGCCAACCATAGAAAGACGCGGAGAATATAAAGATATCAAAAAAGCCATGGCGTTTATGGCTTATCCCATATTTTTGCCCGACAAAAAAGTATACGGCGCAATATGCGTGGCGGATGCCCGGGAAAAACAGTTTTGGAACTGGAGCCGCCAGCTGCTTTTTCAGTATTCCGAATTCGCGTCGGACGGAATTGAGGCGGCTTTTAACAGTGAGAAGCTTAAGGAGCTGGGGCATACTAATGATATTGCCGAAATAAAATCGCGCGAACGGTTCAAAAAAAATTTTAATCTTTCGCCTATGGCTATATTAATAACGGCTATAGAAGACGGACGGGTGGTTGACGCCAACGAGAGCTATTTAAAGCTTTTTGGTTTCGGCAGGGACGAGCTTATAGGCAAAACGGGAATACAGCTTAGTATATTTGATGATTCCAACGTCCGGCGCGCAATTTCGCGGAGGCTGGAAACCGGTAAAACAGTGCGCGACTTTGAGACGTCGCTTCTTACAAAATCGGGAGAAACCAGACAGGTGCTCGTGTCCGTTGACAGAGCGGAGTTTAACGGCAAGCAGTGCCTTATATCAACGCTGTATGATTTATCATCGGTAATTCATTTAAAACAGAATTTGCGGACAGTTAACGAGCGGTTTTCTCTCGCGACACGTGCCGCGGATATGGGCATATGGGAGTGGAACATTCCTAAGGAAACGCTTGTGTGGGACGACCAGATGACAAAGCTTTTCGGCGTTAAAAAGAAGGATTTTTCGGGCAAGCCGCAGGGGTGGCTTTCGCTTATTCATCCCGACGATATGCGTGAAACGGAGCGCAAGCTAAAGCTTGCAATGAGCGGCGAAAAGGAGTTTATAAGCGAATACCGCGCGGTAAGGCCGGACGGGCAGGTGCGTTATATGAAAGCGTACGGACACACGCTGCGCGATGATACCGGTATGCCTGTGCGTATGACGGGCGTTAATTTTGACATAACGGATATAAAGACGGCGCAGGCGCAGATGCGGGACAGCGAGGAGCGGTACCGTTCACTGTTTCACAATAACGGCGCCATACAGATGATAATAAACAGCGAAACGGGCGAGATTACCGACGCGAACTCGGCGGCTTGCGAATTTTACGGCTATTCGCGCGATAAAATGCGCGGTGTTAATATCTGGGACTTAGACAGCCAGGAAGAGGACGAGCTGCGCAAATGCCTTGCCGACGCGTACGTTAAGGGCGCGGATTTCCTGGAGATGCTGCACCGCCGTTACGACGGACAGCAAAGAGAAGTTGAGGTCTTCTGCGGCAGGGTATCGGTTGACGGGTTTAAGCTTCTGCACATGATTATTCACGATGTTACTGAAAGAAAACGCATGGAACGCGGGCTTATCGAAAGTGAAAACCGCTTCAGGCTGTTTGTCGAAAGCGCGCCGGACGGTGTTTTTGTTGAGATAGGCGGCTTTTTCGCGTATGTAAACCGCAAGACAATGGAGCTTTTCGACGTGGCTTCCGAGCACGATCTTCTCGGACGGCCGGTTGAAGCTTTTTTCTCTAAAGGCGGCAAAAAAGGCATGGCGGCCAGTTTGAGAAGACTGAATGTTTTAAAAAAGCCCGTGCCGCTTATTAACGATATGATAGAGAGAAGCGGAGGAAGCCGTCTCGAGGTTGAAATTTCCGCCGTGCCTTTCCGGCTTGGAGGAGAGGACGGGGCGCTTGTTTTCATGCACGATATCTCGGTGCGCAGACAGCTTGAAAGCGATAAACAAAAAATTGAGGCGCAGCTTAAGCACAAGCAGAAGCTCGAATCAATAGGCGTTTTGGCGGGGGGCGTCGCTCACGAGATAAACAACCCCATAAGCGGAATTATTAATTACGCGCAGCTTATATACGAGGCTTTAGACGCAAACAGCGAAACGGCGGAATACTGCAAAGAGATTATACGCGAAGGACACAGGATAGCGGGCATTGTAAAAAATCTGCTTAAGTTCGCGAGGCAGGAAAAACAGGCGCACAGTTTGGCGGATATAAACGATATTATAAACGACACGCTGTCGCTGATCCGGACGATAATCAGAAAGGACAAAATAGAGCTTGAGGTTGAGCTTGAGCCAAACCTGCCGAGCATAAAATGCCGCAGCCAGCAGATACAGCAGGTGCTTATGAATCTTATAACAAACGCCCGCGACGCGCTTAACGCGCGGTACAAAGGCGGGGACGACAATAAAAAGATACGATTAACCGGCACGCGGTTTGAAAACGGCGGCGGCAAATGGATAAGGATAATAGTTGAAGACCGCGGTTTGGGTATTCCCGAACATATCAAAGAAAAAATGTTTGATCCTTTTTTTACTACCAAATCACGCGATGAAGGCACGGGATTGGGGTTGTCTATAAGCCACGGTATTGTTGAGGATCATCATGGCGCGCTGTATTTTGACTCGCGGGACGGGCAGTATACGCGCGCGATATTGGAATTGCCCGTAAATAACGGATGGGCGAATACGGCGCGTTTGGAGAGTTAGAATGTCTAAAATTTTGGTGGTGGACGATGAAAAAAGCATACGCGTAACTTTAAGCGAGTTTTTAAAACGCGCGGGCTATGAGGTCGTTTCGGCGGATAACGCGGAAAGCGCGCTTTGTTTGTTTGACGGCTGCGAATTTGACACAGTGCTTACGGATATTGTGATGCCTAAAGGCTCCGGGGTATCGCTGTTAAAAGAAATACACAACCGGAACTCTAACGCGCAGGTAATAATGATGACGGGCGAACCCACCGTTGAGACGGCAGTCGACGCCGTAAGGCTTAAGGCGCGGGATTATCTTTCAAAGCCTATCGCCCGCGACGAACTGCTAAAAGCGGTGCGGCACGCGGTAAGCTATAAAAAGCTGCTTGACGATAAACAGCGGCTTGAGCGCGAAAACAAAGAACAAAAGTATAATTTAGAGCGTCTTGTGGAAGAGAGAACACAAAAAATGCGCCA
>Ga0265293_10003829_pt1 | contig 27407 bp, 24 predicted proteins | sample Munlanlewell138R_FD_192505 | JGI IMG/M metagenome (GOLD analysis project Ga0265293, IMG submission 192505) | Leachate microbial communities from a municipal landfill in Southern Ontario, Canada - Leachate well 138R | ecosystem: Engineered > Solid waste > Landfill > Unclassified | place: Canada...
AGTTGGTGTCAAAAACCCGTATCATCTGTGGATTGTTAATATTTTGAACCTCGATGTAGCCTTTGTTACCAAAAATCATGCCACGCCGGTCAGTGCTAGCCAATTGCGTTGAATGGAGCATGGCGATACTCCCATCTTTATACGTGAACGTCATACTATTTTGGGCATCTACCCCAGTTTCAGTAAACGTAACACTCGAATCGTACCTTTCAATCTGATGCCCGAGTACCATCAAAGCAAAGTTGATCGGGTAAACTCCAACATCTAACAAGGCCCCTCCCGCTAGATGCGGATCAAACAAACGAGGGACATGATCTATTACATAGCCCAAGTTTGCTGTTAGAGAATGGACTTTTCCAATAATACCCGATGTAATCACATCATCTAATATTTTCCGCATTGGCACATAGCGTGTCCAAATGGCTTCAGCTAGCAATAATTTCCGTTCATGAGCTAATTCTATTACTTCCTGTGCTTGTTGCTTATTGGCAGTGAAAGCTTTTTCACATAACACCGCCTTATCATGTGTGAGCGCTAATTTGATATGATCGTAATGGAATGAATGGGGAGTCGCTATGTAAATCAGTTCAACTTGAGGATCTTGTACCAGCTCCTCATAAGAGCCGTAAGCTTTCTCCATCGTAAACTCTTGAGCAAAGGCGGTAGCTTTCGCTATTGATCGTGAGGCGATTGCATACGCTTGCGCTTCTTCCATCTGATTAAGTGTATATGCCATTTTCCGAGCAATTAGACCGGCACCAATAATTCCTACTTTCATCTCCCTCTCCTTTTATAGACACCACCCGATTAGGTGACAATTGTCACCACTCTCCTAGAGGTGTTACTTCTTGATAGCAATTATACCATTAACTAATGGGAATAGACTTTTTTTTATCTAGATTAGCACTTAGGCCTTGGAGGGGTCCTTCCCAGTACTATTTACCAAATAAATACCCATGGCGGCAGCAGGAACAGCAATAAAATATTGGATTTGAAAGACCGCTTCTTTTAAAATTAAAGCCGATAAAAAAGTTCCGACCACTGGAATAAGAAAGTAAAAGATTGTAATTGAACTGACTCGATTATGTTTAAGTAAACTAGTCCAAACGGAAAAAGCGACTGCAGAAAGTAATGCCATATAACCTAACAACAAATAAGCATTGAAACCGCCGATAGGAAACGAACCACCCATAAACACACTAATGAGGAACAATAGCAGGCCCCCAAGGGTTAACTGAGTTCCGGTAAGTAAGACCGGGTTAATGTGCTTGCTTATTCTCTTACTCCACAAACCACTACTCGAAGTTAAAAATGCAGCAATTATTATAAACCCCTCTCCTCTTAACGTAAAAGAAAATCCAAGATTTGGCTCAAAATTGATGAGGATAACAGCAATAAATCCAATTATGATGCCTAAACCCTTGCGAAGAGATAGTTTATCATTAGAGTAAAAAATATGGGAAAGCAGTGCACTAAAAAAAACAGCGGTAGTATTTATAATGGAACTTTTGGCTCCAGTAGTATAAGAGACTCCCACATAAAAAAAATAGTAGTGAATTGTCGTTTGAGCCAACCCTAAAACACCAATCTGGGCCCACGCTAACATGGAGAGAGATTTCAAACTTTGTGGTGGTTCTTTACCCATGCTCTTGTCTTGGTTAAACTTCTGTGATACCCACCTAAAAAGCAATACCATGCCACCGGCAAGGGCAAAACGAACTCCTGCAAAAGCTATTTTACCGGCAGTATCATTTGCTTCGACGGCAAATAATTCGTACCCGAGTTTAATCGAAGGATAGGCACTCCCCCATAACACTGTACAGAGAATGGCCAATAGCGTAGCAACTAGAGGATTTGATAATTTTGATTTTTGCTCTATCGCCAATTTAGGCTCCTTCTTTCGAATCAAGTTTTTGCACATAGTCCCATAAATCCTGCAAGCTGCCTTTCCGATAAGGAGCAATGTCCTTTTCGCTAGGATTAATGATCCAATCGGTAACAAGATAAGTCTGCATCCCTAATTCTTCTACGACAAGATCTTCTACCATATCATTGCCAACCATTAAACAGTTAGTGGGATTAATATCTAACATGGCCAGAATCTGGCGATAATATCCAAGGTGGGGTTTGGTATAGGAAAAATCTTCATAGGTAGTAATAAGGTCAAACCAAGCTGGATCAAGGTCGATCCAAGCCATTCTTTCAAGCGTTGCTTGGCGGGGAAAAACAGGTGTGGTAGCCAATACAAGCTGATACCCTTTTGCGTGCGCTGTTTTTATAATTTCCTTTGATAATGGTGTGGGAAACACAACTGACTTTAACGTTTTGAATTCTTTTAGATAAAATTGCATGAATTCTTCTAAACTATCAGTGCCGGGCAACTTGGCTACCGACAGAAAACTTTCCCAAAACCTTTGTTTATTGGTCATGTTCCCATCATTGTTAAACATGGCCTTTAGACCAGATTCTAAAGCATATATCATGACATTGGGATCAAGTCCGAGTTGCTCACACTTTTGGGAATAAGTTTGTAAATGGGCCTCTATGAACAAATCTTGATCCATCGGTAATAATGTACCATCTAAGTCAAACAATATAGTTGAAATTTCATTTATTCCCATACACCAATACTACCCTTTACCCATAAGGGGAGTCAACATTAGACAAGTTTTCTTGTAAAAATCTCTTCAATATAGCGACTGTTCTATCTTCACTAAAAGGTACACCACAGGTATGATAGCTGTATCAGCTTTAACAAACTGGATAGAAAAGGAGTCAAATTTATGAATTCATTGGCAAAAGAACTCAATGATGTACTAGAAGGAACCTTAGTCGCACAACTACTTTCCGACTATGGTCAGCGTATGTATTTTCCCAAAGGTATAATCAGCCAATCAGCTGAAGCAAAACAAAAAGCTCATACATACAATGCAACAATAGGAATTGCAACTGAAAAAGGTGATGCGATGTGTATCCCTTCAATGTTAGCAAAGTTCACCAATGACTTATCAAAGAATGAGATATTTCCCTACGCTCCCACCGCAGGTGAGCCCCTTTTACGCAAGTTATGGCTCAAAGAAATGATTAAAAAGAATCCATCAATGGCTGGTAAACAGACCAGTTTGCCAGTTGTTACTTCGGGTCTAACCCATGCCATTAGCATAGCAGCCTCATTATTCGTTGAAAAAGGTCATTCGATTATTGTGCCAGATATGTATTGGGGTAACTACAACCTGATCTTTACTGAACAACGAGAAGCTAAACAAATCTCCTTCCCTCTCTTTGCCCAAGGACAACTTAACATTGAAGGACTTGCCTCTACTATTGATGCTATTGAAGAACCGCATGTGGCAATGATCCTAAACTTTCCTAATAATCCGACCGGATACACTCCGACCCAAACTGAAGCCCATAATTTAGTTTCAATGCTCACAGAGAAAGCTGAACAAGGTAAGAAGCTATTAATATTTACCGATGATGCCTATTTTGGGCTTTTCTTTGAAGAAGATGTTTGCCGCGAATCACTCTTTTCTCTGTTGTGTGATGCCCATGAGAATATCCTTGCAATCAAAGGTGATGCGGCCACAAAAGAAGAGATGGTTTGGGGCTTTAGAATTGGCTTCTTAACGTACAATAATAAAGGCATGACGGAAGCTCAATATGAAGCACTCGTAAAAAAAACTATGGGGGCCATCCGAGGCAGTGTCTCTTCATGTTCAAAACCTGCTCAAAGTATTTTAATGAAAGGGATGGAAAGTGGCTCCTATCATACGGAAAAGGAGGCTGGAATCCAACGAATAAGTCAAAGATATCATCTTATAAAAACAACTCTAGACAAATACAAAGGGAATGCTGACTTAACACCACTTCCCTTTAACTCAGGATATTTTATGGCTTTTGTCTGTGCCGGTGATGCTGAAAAACTCCGCATGCATTTACTTGACACCTATGGCGTCGGAGCTATTTCAATTAAAAACACCTTTCTCAGATTAGCTTTTTCCAGCACAAACTTAGAAGAAATCGAAGATCTGTTGCGGATTGTCCACCAAGCAGCTAAAGAAGTCTTCGCTACCCCATAATACAAATGGAGAGAGCACTACAAAAATCAATCTCGATTATTGCTGATTCATCTTATGATAATCAGCAATATATTGATTTAACGTGGTCGCTAGCTTCTTGACCGTCTCCTGTGTTGAAATATTTTTCTCAAGCATCTTTATGATACTGTTTTGAATTTCAAAATAGGCTTGATAACTATTTGGCCACCATACACTCTGAATGCGAGGATCACTTGCTTGCAATTGATCAATCGGCACCCTAAATAGTGGATTCTTTTCAAGGTGTTCCTTGAATTCTAGCATAGAATAGGTCCCCATATTCACCGGGAAATATCCGGTCTGCTGATGCCAATATAACTGAGACTCAGCACTCATTAAGAACTTCAGAAATTCCCAAGTCCCTTTTTTTTGCGGATCGTTTCCATTATCAAAAACAAAAATAGCTCCTCCACCAATATTCACTCCACTAGTAGCTTCTTCGTTCACTTGGGGAAGGGGACCAACTCCTAATTCAAAGCGTCCACCAATAGCCTCAATCACCGTGGTTAATGAACTAGTTGATGCCACAAACATGGCAGTTTTACCTGCTATAAACTGTTGGCGCACATCACTTGTGTAATTTCCCAATCCACCACTTTCGTACACGCCTCTCCAAGCATCTAAAAACGTTGCCATAGTTCCATCAGAATCAAAAACAACTTTGGTGGGATCTCCGTCGTGTCCATTCGATTGATCAGTCAAATAAGAGACCCCGTTTTGCTGACCAATCCAAGAAACCAATTCATAGGTTGTAGGAACTCCCATAAAGCCATACCGTTCAATATTTTTTCCATCAGCACTTTTCTTGACAAGGCGGCGGCTATAGACTGCTAACTCTTGTAGCGTTTTAGGTGGTACAGAGGGGTCAAGTCCAGCTTCCTTGAAGGCATCTTTGTTATAATAGAGAAGAATAGTGGAGGCGTTGAAAGGCATTCCAATCATTGTCCCCTTATAGGTCATTGAAAGTACAGTTCCTGGTTGTAGCTCATTTAGCGAAAAAAAGTGGTCATTATCGACTAATGTTTCGACAGGTACCATGGCACTTGAATCACGAACATCCATAACTCCTGTGGCATCAAGTTGGGCTAGATCGGGAAGTTCTTTGGCGCGATTTGCTTGTAAATTTGCCCGCAGCTTAGTAGCTACATCAGTCGCTTTTCCCTGATACACCTCTCGTACTACGATCCCCTGATCCAAACCAATTGTAGCATTGAATTCATTTATCAAATGAGTCATCGCTTGGCCTAACAAGCCACTGCTATAATGCCAAAAAGTTACTTCCGTAGGAAGACTAGGTTGAGATCCATCTTTTGCTTCACTCTTTCCAGTTGCAAAAAGTGTTCCTGTCGCCAGGACAACAATTATAATTATACACAATAGCTTCGTCCGCTTGTGTGAAAGTTTTGGCATATCTCGCTCCTTATATATCACTCTCTATAAGTTATCCAACCATGCTTCCAGAGGCAATACCTGCAACTATATGTTTTCTTAAAATCAAGAAAAATAAAAGCGACGGAATAAGTACTATACTAATAGCTGCAAAAATTGGTCCATAATCGAGATTTTCGGCATATCCTAACATCGTAATACCAACTTGTACTGTCCGCATGCTAGGATTATTGGTAATTAACAATGGCCAAAGGTACGTGTTCCAAATAGTAACAAAAGAGTGCAACGATAGAGTTAGTACAATAGGTCGCGATATAGGTAACACAATTTTAGTCAGAAAATTGAAATTAGAGCACCCATCTATGGTTGCCGCTTCTCTGTACGTTATAGGAATGGTTTTAAAACTTTGGCGAAGCATAAACATCTGTACCGGAGCTAAAAGATACACCGACATAATCCCTAGATAAGAATCCATTAACCCCAAACGGCTAATCATAAGATAATTTTCAATAATAAGGGCGTCACTAGGAAGCATCATTGTCCCTAAGACAAGAAAAAATAATATATTTTTACCGCGAAATTTTAAAAAAGAGGTTGCAAAAGCAGCTAGAATTGCGACTGCCATCCGAATTAACGAACCAACTATGCTCACGATTAAAGAATTAATCATAAATCGTAGTAGCAATGATTCGGTTAAAGCCCGCTGATAATTTATCAAAGAAATTTGTGAAGGAAAGAATGTGGGTGGATAAGAAGAAAACTCTGTTACATTAAAAAAAGAGGCAACAATAGTATAATAAATAGGAAACACAACAAAAAGACCCAAGGAAGTAGCTAATATGATCTTTATAATTTCTGCTTTTGTCAAAAAAGGTTTCATTGGTAAAACACTCCTTTCCGCTCAAATCTGAATGCAAGCAGAATTAACAAAAACGTCAATAAAAATACAACTACGCTAATTGCAGACCCTTTACTATAATTGCCAGCAGTAAAGCCTTCAATATACATCTGGTACACTAAAGTCTGGGTAGAGCGATAGGGTCCTCCGTTAGTCATAACCAACACTGGCCCACTGAGCAACATACTATCTCGTAATCGAGTACTCACAATAAAAAGGATTGTTGGTGAGATTAATGGTAATTGTACATGAAAGAACTTTGCAATAGCACCTGCTCCCTCGATCTCGGCAGCATCAAGGATATCTCTACGAATACTTCTCAAGGTTCCTAATAATAGTAAAAAATCGAGTCCAATTGCCATCCATACGCCAAGAAAAATAATAGTGAATAAGGCCCATGCCGGATCATCAAACCACTGAATATTCAACCGAAATAGGTAGTTTACAACACCGATAGTGGGGTTGAAAATAGCTTTGAACACCAAAGCTGCAGAACTCATGGCTACCGCCATGGGCAACATAAACAAAGTCTCATTGAGGGCCGTAAAGCGCCTTTTTTTATACACTAGCAGGGCACAGATCAGACAAAAAAGAAGGTCTAAAGGAATGAAGACAAAGGCAAATTTAAAGGTGTTGATTAAACTTGTTTGAAAATTGGGATCAAATATGAGTGCTTTGAAGTTATCGAGGCCAACAAATCCAATAATTTTTCCTGCAAAGTTGACCAAGGAAAAACTATTTAGAAAAGTCTTGGCAAACGGTCGATAACTAAAAAGATAGGCTAGCATCAATGCCGGGAAAAAATAAAGATAGGGCGAGAATCTTTTTTTAATACCTAAAAACCGTCTTTTCATAGGCCCGTATGATAGTCAACTAGATTTGTTTTGACAAGTGATCACTTTTAATTCTTTTAATTATATAGCATTCCTTACGTAATATATTTTTACGTTAACTTTCCAACTTTTATTGACGTATTAAAGGCTTGTATTTTGGCACCGATTAGAACAGAATTAAGTATGTACTGGAATGCAGTTCCTGAAGTAATAGCAATTTTAGTGATCATTCTCATAATGATTAACTCTCACAGTGTGCATGCTATGCCTTCGACAAGAGATAAGCTGTTCAAATTCTCACTCTATTATACGTGCTTCTGTATCCTATTGAATCTCCTTGCAATTCAAGCACTCTCCTACGTAACTACCATTCCAATTTGGGTAAATATAGTTACCAATACAGCTTACTTCATTTTCTATCCCCCAGCTCCGCTCATCTTCATCTTTTACATATTATTTTATGTTTATGAGTTAGCTCCCCAAAAGCATCATGTCCGTTTTCGCCTTTTCTCAACAATTCTCCTCTCCAGTATGTTCCTCTACATTATTATTGTCTTTTTAAACCTGAAGCTTGGGTGGATATTTTATTTTGATGAAAATAGGAATTATATCAGGGGTCCCTTTAACCGGACTCCTCTCGTACTAGCAATCTTCCAAGGTATTGTGGCTCTGATAGCTATCCTGTTAGAGCGAAAATACCTCGATAAATTTTTCTTCAAAATTATAATTTTGATTCCTCTTTTCTCCCTAACCATTATAACTTTGCAGATTTTTTATATTGAAGTTGTGCTAACAGGAACTGCAATGATGATTGCACTGCTCTCTCTTTACTTGAACTTTCAGACCCGCAAGATCTCAGTTGACAATTTAACCCAGTATCCCAATCGCGAAACATTCGCAGCTAATGTGGAAAAATTAGCTCGCTTGCATCGTAAAGCGACCGTCTTAGTCGTCAGTTTAGACAATTTTAAAGCAATAAATGATACTTTTGGCCAGAAAAAGGGGGACCTATTCATTAAGGTGATTGCCAATTCTTTGCATGAGATTTGTGTAAAAGGACAAGTATATCGCTATAGCGGTGATGAATTCGCCGTGATCTTCGATAATCCCTTCCCGCAAAAGTGTATTGAAGAGGTAATTGAACGTTTTAAAAGCCTCTGGGTTGTTGAAGGGGTCTCAAAACAGCTAAGTGCATCCTTTGCTACTTTACAACTCCCTTTCAAAGTAGATTTAAAGGCCGACCCTATTACATTACTAGATCATGCTATTCTTACTGCAAAAAATCAGGGGAAAGGGCAATTAGTGAATTGTGATGTTTTGATTTTACAAGATATTAGGCGGAAAAATTTATTAACAGATCGCTTATTACAGGCAATCCCCAATAATAGTTTTTCACTTCACTTCCAACCAATCTTCTCGCTAGCTTCAGGAAAAATGGGCATCGCAGAGGCCTTGCTCCGTATGAAAGATCCTGAAATGGGCTCAGTAACACCTAACGAATTCATCCCATTGGCAGAAGAGCTCGGCATTATTGGTGATTTAGGTCAATGGGTCCTTGAACAGGTCTGCCGTATGCTAGATAAGCTACGGCTGCAAGGTAAAGAGATGCCCACCATTTCAGTTAATTTCTCTGGTTTGCAATTCACCGATTCTAAAACTGTTAAGAATATTCTTGAAATCATAGAAAAATATAGTATCCCTCAAGGAAAAATAATTATTGAATTGACTGAATCAACCTTTATTGGGACACTATTTGATGATGCCCTTTCGGTTATGAAACCATTAATTGCCCACGGAATTAATTTTTATCTTGATGATTTTGGTACAGGTTATTCTAACCTCTCTTATATGGCAAACCTCCCCTTTACCTGTATTAAAATAGATCGGTCAATATTACTCAATGCGAAAATTCACACACGCCAGCATCATTTTATTGACAGTATTATCCACATAGTTAAACAAATGGGTTACTGTGTGATTGTAGAAGGTGTTGAAAACGAGGAACAATTAACTTATTTGCAAGAGATCGGTTGTGATATGGCCCAAGGGTTCCATTTACGTCCACCGCTCGAGCAAAATGAATTTGAAACGGCCGTTTCTCAAGGGATTTATTACCCCTTGACTAAGATTACCCAGTGAGATAATTTTGTCTTGGCTATGGGGGTATAGCTCAGTTGGCTAGAGCGATTGGTTCGCAATCAATAGGCCAGGGGTTCGAATCCCCTTACCTCCAAAATAATGGAACAACTCAGTCAATATTAAATTTTACTACTTCGTTCGTGTTGCCTTCCCCAATCTATTGCATTTGTCACTGAGGAGCGTAACACTGCCGTGCAGATTTCAAGGCAAGATTCCAAGCAATTGTAAGCTCAATAATAGCAAGAACTATTAAAATTAGGCCTGTTAAGCCAATACTCCACCCGAGGATGAACGCCAACAAATATCCTGCGCCAGCACACACGGCAATTGTGGCTACAGACAATCCCATGGCCATTAAACCGTTCATATTTTGCTTCACAGCTTGCTGGGGATTTTGCCAATCAAGACGTGGTTTATTAAAATCTACCATTAAACCAAGACACGAAGAAGTCGCAATTATAACGGCCCCAAGGGGAACCATCCAAAGTAGATGGAGCCCTATCAAATGGAACCAGATTAGACCTAGGACACAATACAAGCTATAAGGGAGGAAAAACAATAGCATATGAGCTAAGACCTTCGCTTGGAGATGCTTGGAGGGTGGAATTGGTAGCACCCGCATCATTGTCAAATGTTCCCCCTCGCGAGAAACACTAGTCCCACTCATCATCGAAATTGATCCCATTAGAAGCAAAATACCACAGAGTAACAAAGGGAATTGGGGTAGGGTCGTAAACACGGCCACAACAGCAGAGATATCGCGCAGAGATCCCGTTATGGCATATACAAGAATCAAGACCAATGGAATGGCAGCCTCTGCATACAGTTCCATCATAAATGCTGAGGCAGAGTTAATGACGGAGAATTCTTTTTTGCATAAAGTCCAGACAACACTAGATTGAGCGGGAGTTGACCTAGATTTTCTTCTTCTACTACGTACTGAACTATCTCCCTCTAGAGCTTTACTCACAGCTAAAGGGAATGTCCTTGTCCCACATACAACCAAAGGCCACAAAGCGATCCCAACAAAAAGAAGAGACAATACTAAAGGCACTACACTCTCCGATGAAATAAGGGCTCTTCCCTGCCAGGCAAAAAGGAATAACACTTTCATGGCCATGCGCAATATTTTCCCAACTGAGAGGGAAATTGCCTGCAAGGTGGAACTATCCATTCCAGAACGGAGCCAACGTGACGCCAGCCCTTGGGCAATAAGTAACAAGAGTATTAAAAGCATGGAAGCTAAAAATTCTGATCTTACTCTCTTGCCGCCCCCTCGGCTACGCGCGATAACTAACTGCGTGGCTGTTGCAGAGAGGACAATAGGGAGCATTGGTCCACAGACCAACAGTAGCACGGTAGCAAAGACCATTTTTATGGTAATTCCATATGAAATTGCAGTTACAACTACTCCAGGGATCAACAAAAACCAATATAACGGGGCATTTGCCCTGTAGTGTAGTATCAAACGAGAGGTATAAAGCTCGTCTCGATCAATCGGGAGCGTCACCAGTAAGGGCATATCCTTACCATGATGCATTGCAGAAGGAGCACTCATAAAGGAAAATATCAACGTTAGCAAGAAGGCAACCAGAGCCGCTGTGAACATACCGGCTCCTTCTATTCCAGCAAACGTCCCCATCACCTCTACTTGCAAGTAATTGAATCCTAGCATAACTAAAAATATTGCAACTACAGACATCAGTGCGATAGCAATCAATATAGTGAGAAAAATTTTTAGGGCAGCAGATTGTTTTTTATTTCGACCGGTTTTTTGCACTGAAATTGCAAATTGGTTCCAAAAAGTATAGCCCTTGCTAGCGACTTTCGTCAGCAATAACACTCTCTTGATGTTCATCAGTTAACTCCAAAAACAATTGTTCAAGCGTTGCACCCATTTCGCCCTGTGCCTCTCGCAATTGTGCAAACGGACCATGGGCCACTAAAGTTCCGTTGTGTATAATTCCGACTCGGTCACACACCCGTTCCGCAACTTCCATCACATGAGTTGAAAAAAATACCGTTCCACCTTCGTTGCAAAGTTCTCTCATAACCTCTTTGAGGACAAACGCAGACTTTGGATCTAATCCTACCATAGGCTCATCTAAGATCAAGATTTTCGGTCTATGAACCAGGGCACTTATAATACCTAGCTTCTGTTTCATCCCCCGTGAATATGAGGAGATTTGATCATCAAGAGCTTCTTCTAAATTAAATCGAGAAGCCCAATGTACAATTTGTTCATCGCGCTCATCGCCTATAAAGAACACATCACAGATGAAATCCAGATAGCGACGACCAGTCATCTTCTCATACAATCGAGGCTCATCAGGAACATACCCAACAACCTTTTTCGCCTCTAAAGCATCTTTTAGGGTATCATGACCATCTATCAAAATGGTTCCTTGATCTTGTACAATTTTTCCCACCATCATATTAATAGTAGTACTTTTACCTGCACCATTGGGGCCAAGGAATCCAAAAATCTCACCGGAGGCAATCTCTAGGGTTAAATCGGAAACAGCTAGAGGCTTATCTTTCCTGTATCGCTTACTCACTTCAGAGATTAGAACCATACTGTCACCCCTCCTTTCATGCAGTGCTATAAGAGAAGCTTTGTAGTTTTAGCGCAACAAAGCTCTTGCTAATAAGTTTTTAAAGGTAGAAAAGAATTATCTTTCTGATACTACCGGTTCAAGTATACCTTCTCGAGAAAACTCAATCTAGACGTTAGATCTAAAAATTTTATAGATCGAAAATATTAAAGTTCCTTGTACAAGGGACTCTTCTTTGCTTACTATACAAAAAGACCGCTACTTTGTGGGGAGGATAAAACTGTTATGACCAAGGAACAATTAAAACAAAAGGTATGTGAGGTTATTGAACAAAATGCAGAAAAAATTATCGCCATTGGACGTGATGTGTATGCTCACCCCGAATTAGGGTTTAAGGAGTATCGGACTGCCAAGATTTTTTCCGATACATTACGTTCTCTCCAGCTCGAATGTCGAGAAGAGATAGCCATCACAGGGGTCAAAGCAGTTGGTCATGGTCGCACAGCAGATGCTTCAGTGATGTTGCTTGGAGAGCTCGATGCTGTTATTTCTCCTCAACACCCTTTTGCAGATAAACAAACTGGAGCTGCCCACTCTTGTGGTCACCACGCACAAATAACCTCTGTGCTCGGAGCTGCAATGGGCTTGGTGCCCTTCTTGTCAGAACTCGATGGCAAGGTTGTATTTGCCGCAGTTCCAGCTGAAGAATACGTTGAACTTGAATGGCGCAGGGATCTTCGAGACAAAGGAAAAATTACATTTTTTGGTGGTAAACAAGAATGGATTCATCTGGGTGAATTCGATGATATTGACGCAGGGATGCTGGTTCACTCCCATGCCGGTATAACAGAACAAAAGTTTTTGATTAATTGTAACAGTTCTGGATTTATTGGAAAAGTTGTCCACTTCACGGGAAAAGAGGCCCACGCCGGAGCAGAACCACACAACGGGATAAATGCCCTCAACGCCGCTTCTCTAGCACTAATGGCCATCAATGCACAACGGGAAACCTTCCAGGAAAGCGATCATATCAGAGTCCATCCCATTATTACCAAAGGTGGAGATTTGGTAAATGTTGTCCCAGCTGACGTTCGGATGGAAACATATGTTCGCGGCCGCACTATTGAAGCCATCATAGACGCTTCAAAGAAAGTAAACAGAGCTATCCAGGGCTCTGCGATGGCAGTTGGCTCACAATTTGAGATATTAGAGATTCCAGGCTATCTCTCTTTACGCCAAAATGAAGCAATAAACCAACTTTTTGCTGATAACGCAACCTTGCAATTAGGTCCAAAATGTAATCTTTATGGCTATGAACTGATGGGAGCTTCGGATGCGGGGGATGTGAGCAATGTGATCCCATTTGCCCATATTTCCGGTGGTGGCTTCTCTGGATCGGCACACAGTAATTCTTTTGCAGTATCTGATGAAAGAATGGCATACATTTTACCAGCTCAAGTCATGGCTATGACGGTCATCGATTTACTTTATAACCATGCTGAATTGGCACGGAGTATAAAAGAAACTGATCAGCCTCCTTTGGATAAAGAGAGTTTTGCAACTTTTTGGGAACAATTTAACCGCACGATTAATTAACCCTTGGTCCGATTCTTACTTGCCCACAGTTACTTATTAGGCACATTACCACTATTGTCAGAGTTTCTAAATTCCTAAAATCAAAGAGACTATGCCAAAATAGATAAATAGGCCCGTGATATCGACAATAGTAGTCAAAGCTGGACTGGCAACCAGTGCTGGGTCAAGTTTCAGCGCAGCAGCTCCAAGAGGTAGTAATGCTCCAATTACGGTTGCCGACAATACTTGAGCAGCTAAGGCAGTAGCAATTGAAATCCCAATCATCACTATCGACATTGATTCAGGAATTGCCGTTGGTGATGAAATAAATATAACCCGCAAGAAGGCCAGTACTCCCAAAACACAAGCCAACAAGAAAGCAACTCGCAACTCTTTCCAAATAATCTTTAAAACATGTTTTGGCGAAATTTCCTTTAGTGCCAAGGCCCGTACCATTACTGTTGCCGCCTGACTACCTGTATTACCTCCTGTGTCAATTAACATGGGCATATAAAAGGCGAGAATCATCAAGTTCATGAGTGTTGCTTCATAGGACTGTAGTATTTGTCCAGAAACAAGGCCAAGGAATGCTAAAATAATGAGCCACACCACCCGTTTGCGGAAATGGGTCCAAATGGAGGTTTTAAGATAGGTTGTATCATCATGCTTTCCCACAATCGCCATGAACCGTTCCATATCGGCTGTCCGTTCTTCTTCAATAACGTCCATGGCGTCATCGTGGGTAATATTACCCAGTAATCGATTTTCTTCATCGACTACCGGCAAGGCGACGAGATCATACCGAGCCATCATATAAACAGCCTCTTCTTGATCCACATCAACTTTAATGCTTACTACCTGTGATCGCATTACTTCGCCCAAGGTCTTTTCCGGTGAAGCGAGGATTAAATCGGTTATCGGAAGAGTGCCGATTAGTTTGCGCTCATTGTCGATTACATAGAGGCGGTAGACCGCTTTTTTGTCAGTTCTCTCTAAGCGTATTCTTTCCAATACTTGTTTAATTTGCAGGTGTTGGGGATAGGCGATGTAGTCGGTATTCATGACCGAACCAGCTGATCCCTCAGGATAAGAAGCTAATTGAATAAGATCTTCCCGTTCTTTCTTGGCCAACTCGGGCAACACTGCATTATATTGTTCTTCTGATAATGCATTAAAAAAGTCAGCTTGGTCATCAGGGGATAAACTTCTTAATAATGAAACTAATTCTTTTATTCCTAAAAGTTTTGCGAGATCAGATTGTTCAGCAAAACTGAATTCAATAAAAATATCTGCACGCCGTTGTCGAGGGAAGCGAAAAAGGATTGGTATAATTGTTTCTTCGTTAAACTCTGACAAAATTTCAGCAATTTCAGTCTGGTGGAGCGGTTCAAGGATTGCAAAAGCTTCGCTTTCCCGACCCTCTTTTAGTAGCTGTGAAATTAATGCGATATTATTCTCTTTTGGCATAAGACTGTCCTTTCATATGCTCCAGGACATGTCCGTAGGCAGGGTAACCCAATCTACAACAAAGGATACTTCCTGGTAAGCATGTGTATTACAATTAAAAATCTACGCGGAGGATACCCAGGATCTTCCATACCACCTTCCTTATAGAATTCTACTATCTAATTCAGACTACTATATATCTTTGAAATCGTACAGGGATTTTGATAATTAAAGTATTATCCCCTCACCTTTGTTGGGCACTAGATGCTGAGACAACCGTTTCTCTCTTTTTAATTCTAAGAGAAGTACAATCTATTTTTCTATTTCCATACAAATTAGCTAATCTTCTGGCTCGATGAGCCATCGCCTTGGCTTTGGATAAGAACCCGAAGCCCGTGTTCTTCAAATATATTACAAGCTTTTCGTAAATCTTTATGTGAAGGTTCAGGGGTTGTAGCTAAGCTATAAGAATATCCCAATTCTTTCCATTTATATTCACCCATTTTATGAAAAGGGAGCAATTCAACTTGTTCAATGCAACTAAAGGGAGCCAAGTAAGTCGCCATTCTATTTAGTTTTTCCTCTTGCAAGGTCCACTTTGGCAGTAATACGTGGCGCACCCAGACGGGTTTACCAATCTTTTCGCAATAATCGAGCGTGGCGAGAGTTTGCCCATTCCCCCGTCCAGTAAGGCTCCAGCTTTGTTTGTCGTCAATGTTTTTAATATCGAGCATGACTAGATCTGCACCATCAATTACAGCTCTAGAGATTTCTAAATCGACACTTCCAGCTGTATCAAGAGCCGTATGGAAACCAGCTTTTTTGGCTCGTTCAATAATATCTTTGGTAAACTCGGGCTGTAAGAGAGGTTCTCCTCCGCTCACCGTTATTCCTCCTGAACGGATAAAAGAGCTATAAGTTACCATATCGTTCACGATATCTAAAGAATTAGTCTCAGTCCCTGCCTCGCGTTGCCATGTGTCGGGATTATGGCAATATTTACAACGTAAAGCACATCCCTGTAAAAATACTACATAGCGTACTCCAGGACCATCAACGGTCCCAAAGGTTTCAACTGAATGTATGCGTCCTTTTACACCCATCTATTCCTCCTCCTATAAAAACTCATGGAAGGTCCGATGGATAACATCGAGCTGTTGCTCACGAGTAAGCTTGATGAAGTTTACTGCATATCCACTAACGCGAATTGTTAATTGTGGATATAATTCGGGGTGATCCATAGCATCAAGTAAAACTTCACGATCTAAAACATTCACGTTTATGTGATGTCCATTTTCTAAAAAGTATCCATCTAAAAGAGCAACTAAATTTCTCACTTGCTGATCTGGATTCTTCCCTAACGCTCCAGGAATAATACTGAAGGTATAGGAGATTCCATCTTCAGCTTCATCGTAGGGAATGGCTGCCACACTTTTCATGCTTGCTACACATCCTTTTGTATCGCGCCCATGCATCGGATTAGCACCAGGAGCAAAAGGTTCTCCCTTTTTTCTTCCATCGGGAGTAGAACCGGTTTTCTTACCATAGACAACATTACTAGTAATAGTGAGTACTGAAAGGGTCGGGATGCTTTCGCGGTAAGTGTGATGTGTTCGTAATTTATGCATAAAAGTACGTACAACAGAGACAGCAATATCATCAACAGTTTGATCATTGTTGCCGAAAGCGGGAAAATCTCCTTCTATGGTAAAATCGACGATGAGACCACGATCATCACGAATAGGCTTAACTTTGGCATACTTAATTGCCGAGAGGCTATCTGCAACTACGCTTAAACCGGCAATTCCAGTAGCCATCGTCCTAAGAATTTTTTCATCATGTAAGGCCATCTCTATTCTTTCGTAGCAGTATTTATCATGCATATAGTGGATAATATTCAGTGTATCGATATAGAGTTTAGATAGCCAATCACACATAGTATCGAATTTACGGCGTACTTCATCATAATCAAGATACCCATCACCGACTGGAGCTAGTTCTGGACCAACTTGTTTACCGTCTATCTCATCTCGACCACCATTGAGTGCATATAACAAAGCTTTCGCGAGATTGACCCGCGCCCCAAAGTATTGCATTTGCTTCCCAATGGTCATGGCCGAAACACAACAAGCAATTCCGTAATCATCACCATATTTTGGTTTCATAAGGTCATCATTTTCATATTGAATTGAGGAGGTAGCAATCGACATAGCCGCACAGTAACGTTTAAAGGGTTCTGGCAAACGTTCGCTCCAAAGAACAGTTAAGTTAGGTTCAGGAGCAGGGCCTAAATTTGTTAAAGTATGGAGGAATCGATAACTCATTTTGGTTACCATATGTCGCCCATCTTCAGCCATACCCCCCAACACTTCAGTTACCCAGGTTGGATCTCCGCTGAACAACTCATCATAAGCAGGTGTTCGTAAGAATCGAACAATGCGCAACTTCATCACAAAATGATCGATAAATTCTTGAATCTCGCTTTCGCTATACTTACCTTTGGCTAAATCTTCTTCAGCATAGATGTCGAGGAAGGTCGAAACTCGCCCCAAGCTCATTGCAGCCCCATTTTGTTCCTTGATAGCCGCTAGGTAGGCTAAATAGAGCCATTGGACAGCTTCTTTAGTATCAGTAGCCGGTTTAGAGATATCAAATCCATAACTAGAGCCCATCTCGGTTAATTCCTGTAATGCCCGAATTTGCTCACTGAGTTCTTCGCGCTCACGAATTAACTTTTCATCCATTACATCAAAGTAAGCCTCTTTTTTAGCATGTTGTTTGCGCTTAATAAGTTCAGCTGTTCCAAACAATGGTACTCGACGATAATCTCCAATGATGCGTCCACGTCCATAAGCATCAGGGAGTCCGGTTATAATGCCACTATGACGAGCTTTTTTCATCTCATCTGTATAGACATCAAACACGCCGTCATTGTGAGTTTTACGAAAATTAAAGATATCTTGCACTCTTTCAGGGACTTTTCGCCCATAAGCTTCCAGAGCTGAATGAATCAAGCGAATACCGCCAAAAGGCATAATACTCCGTTTTAAGGGTTCATCTGTTTGTAACCCTACGATAGTTTCTAACTTTTGATCGATATAACCACTTTTATGGCTGGTGATGGTTGAGATGGTCTCACTATCAATATCATACATGCCACCACGTTCACGTTCAGTTTTAAGAAATTCTGATAATTTTTCCCAGAGTTTCTTTGTACGTTCGGTGGGTGCAGCCAAAAATGATTCATCACCATCATATGGGGTGTAATTTTTTATAATAAAATTTCTGGTATTCATTACTTGCTCCTACGTGTATATAGGTAACATAAGGAGAAACTTTTGGCTGTGATTCAAATCACATTGTCCAAATGCTTTCGCTATAGTATTGTAAAGAGGGAGGAAAACATGAGTCCAAACCCTATCACTTGTGCTTGTTTAAACGACCTTTGTCTAAGCAAGGTCCCTTTATTTGCCAGTTTAGACCACGGGAGCCTCACAAAAATCACTAGCCAGATGCAACATAAATCGTATCGTAAAGGGGAAACAATTATTCGTGAAGGTTCACCTTCAATGGGGTTTACTGTCATTCAGCAAGGAAGTGCCAAAGCCTACCGTATAACAGGAGATGGTCGTGAACAAATTCTCTATATTTTTCCAACCTATGATTACTTTGGAGCCCGTTTCCTTTTCACTGAAGAGGTAGTTCCTTATTCAGTTGAAGCGTTAGAAGATTCGCAGGTGTGTATCCTCTCTAAAAAATTACTGATGACCCTCCTAGCTGAACATCCACCAGTTGCTATCGAACTTATCGAGGCTATGGCCAATCGAATGCGTCGGTTAGAACTTGTGATTCAGAGTATGGGAGGGCGCAATGCCGACATGCGCATTGCTTCACTTCTGCTTGAATTTATCGATACCTATGGCAAAAAAACCGAACGAGGCATTGTGGTAAAATTACCCCTTAGTCGGGAAGGAATCGCTAATTACTTGGGAATAGCGAGAGAAACGTTAAGTCGCAAACTTACCCAAATGGAAGAGGATGGTATTATTTCATTTCTCGATAGTCGCCTTATGCTCGTGGAGAATCGTGAAAGTTTAGTTAGCCTTTCTGCTTTTGCAGAATGAAAAACTTTAATAAAATGAAGCGAATACAATAATTAATAGCACCGATATTACCGTATCTAAGGAGAGGGTATTGGCTACATAATCCATATTACGCTTATCATCTTGTTTCATGAATATAGAGATAACGTAGGGAGGCGGAGTCAAGAACATAACCATCATGCCATAACGGTACATGGGATGCATCCCCAACCAGCGCACAACAACTAACTCATTGAGCAGTAAGAGCAAAACAATGGCAAGTCCTTTACGAACGAGAATGGTCTTCAAAGAATCTTTTAGACCCTCTTTTTGGAAGTGAATTCCATAGCCTATCGTAATGGCAATAAGTGGTACTGTAAGACGGCTAAGCATATCAATAAACTCACCTAGCGATGCCAAGAGAGGGGTGGGACGCACATGTGGTTTGAGCAGGCTGATGATTAATCCACTAAATATGGCAAGAATAACAGGGCTTGTGATAAATTGTTTGAGCAATGCACTAGGATGGCTAACATCACCACGCTCTTTTATTAACAAGGCCATGAGAATAAAGAAGACAAAAAGCACTTGTCCAAGATCCACTAAGGCAAGTTTACCAATATGTTGTTGCCCGTACAGACCTAAAAATAAGGCATATCCAAACATTCCCATTTCAAAGCCGCCCATCATAAATGCAAAATAAGGGGATTTAACTTTGAAAGGTTTAGCAAGAATTTTACCTAAGATCACCATCAAACCACAAGTTAAAAAGATGAGAATTACCAATAGCAGATATTTTGCTTCAATTTCTATAGAAGAAAAAGCTTGTATCATAAGTGCAGGTAACGCCAAATTAGAAACCAGCTTCTTCATATCTGCAATTGAGCTTGAAGAGAAGAAGCTGATTTTTTGTAAGGAAAAACCTACAAGAAACAACAACAATACCGGAAGTACCGGTAGTAACGTATCAATCATCTCTTGACCAGCCTAAAAAGTATTCGTGATGTAATATTCTAATTGCCCAATTTGGAAATCACGATCGGCCAAAACCGCTTTTACTACATCGCCAATAGAGACAATTCCTACCACGGCATCGTTATCAACTACAGGCAGATGCCTAAACCGACCGGTTGTCATGAGTTGAAGGCATTCTTCTAAACTTTGGTGTGGTTTTACATAGGTAACACCCTTAGTCATAACATCCGATACTGGAACAGTGGTAGATAGTTCTATCCGCCCAGCTAAATGTTTAATAATATCGCGCTCACTCAAAATCCCTTTAATTACCCCTTGCGCATCCAAAACAAGTACCGCACCAATGCGATGCTGGGTTAATTTTAGAATTGCTTGTGCCAAAGTGTCGGTAGGAAGAATTGTAATAACTTCGCTCCCTTTTTGGTCAAGTATCGTTCTGACAGTACTCATAATCACACCTCCTCGTACTTTACAAACAATTTGTTTCTACTAGAATGGTACCCTGCTCATACCAATTGCGCAAGGTAAATTCAAAATCCCGAGAAATGTTTGTATTTCTTCCATTGTTACAGTATATCTAATACTTTTCTACTATTTGGCATAACCTTTTGCCGAATTGTTTGTTTATAGTTGTGAATTCAATAAAATTCACATACAATACCTATATTGGTATTAAGTAAAAGGAGAGATGGAATGCAGAAAAAAACACTTGTAGTTATTTTAATCTTGACAATAATGTTATCATCCGTAGCATTTGCAGCCAGCACAGGTAGTATTGGCCTAGTTAACTATGCTGGTCTAGCTGATTTGCAGGAAGGAAATTCAGATGCGTATGTCCCCGGACTCAGAGGAGAATTCTTCCTCAGTGATTTTCTAGGAATCTCAGCTGATGCCTTGCTACTTGATTCTTGGCCAGATAGCGATGTTTATTTAATGATGTACATGATTAACGGTGTACTAAGGGCTCCGCTGGGCTTAGTGGAACCCTATGTTGCATTAGGACCAGCCTATCTTGGGGTTATTTCAGATGGAGAAACCTCTCTAGCTGACGATTCTTTTGGTTTCAATGTTCGCGGTGGTGTTGATTTCAACATCCTAGACTGGCTGAGCGTTGGAGCTGAAGCCAATTTCTTTGTTGATGACCTCGAAAATTTCTTTAATAACATTGGTGATTACTTCACTGAAGAGGCTCTTAACAGTAGCCTTATTGGTATAACCGCTAAATTCAAGTTCTAAATTACTATTACTCTTACTTCTCAAGGAAGAGACCTCCGCTGCAAACGGTGGTCTCTTTATTGTGGGCATGGTATTATGCCACCATGAAGAGTTGTGCCTTGATTTTTACAGGTGGTAAAGGACCCCTACCCGGCTTTGACACCTCACTTATCCCCCCTTGTTCATATGTTTGTGCCGTTGATAGTGGTGTAGATAGTGCTTTAGCATTGGGCTACCACATCGATGAAGCCCTCGGAGATTTTGATTCGATCTCAGGTCTAGAACTTCTAGAAACAATTAACCATACCCGTCTTCCTCAGGATAAAGATGTTACCGACACTGAAGCAATGCTTAAGCACATAGCAAACAAAGGATATGATCGCTACGTGCTGGTAGGGGGAGGAGAAGGTCGTTTCGATCATTTATTACACCTTTACACCATTTTTAGTACTTATGGTCCGCCGGAATTGTGGATAACTGCCTGTGAATATATCTATTTAGTTCGAAACACTTTTAAGAAAGAATTACCAATTCATAGCACTATTTCCATTATCCCATCCCTCGTTCACGGCCAATCAATGGTCACTTCAGCAGACCTCTACTGGGCGCTCAATGATTTCCCAATTTCGTTAGACTCGCAAAGTATTTCTAACCGAGTTGATAAAATTCCTGTAACTATCGAAGTTTCGGGGGATCCTATCTTTGTTTCGACCCCTTTCAGCTAAAAATTAATTACATGACAGCTCGCTATAAATACTATACAATGGGAATGTTAGTAATTTTACATGGGGAGGATCTGAATGGAAGTCAGCTATAAAGAATTATCGCATAAAGCACTCATGCATGGTCCATTAGAAGCTTTATTTTGTTGTATTGGTGATCCTGTTGTGGGAAATCCAAGCCAAATCATGATGGAAGCTGCTTTTGAGTCGTTATTGTTTCCAGCTCGTTATTTGACCTGTACGGTTCATACAGAACAAGTAAAAGAGGCTATCGATGGCATTAGAGCGCTTGGTTTTGCCGGTGCTAATGTAACAGCTCCGCATAAGATCTCTGTTATTCCCTTTCTTGATAATCTTACCGAATCGGCCCAATTAAGTGGTGCTGTTAATTGTATCATTCGTAAAGATGATGCTCTACTAGGCGATAATACTGACGGGAAAGGCTTTCTCACCTCTATAGAGAAAATTCAATCTGTAAAGGGTATGGAAGTGTTGGTAATTGGAGCAGGTGGCGCTGCTAGTGCTATCATCACCGAATTAGCCCTCCATGGGGCTTCAGCCATAACCATCGTCAATCGGACTTTAAGCAAGGCTCAAGCTATTATTGACCGCATAGGACCACATGTGCAAACCAAACTTAACGCCCTTCCATTAACTGAAAAATTTGTTATTAAGAAGCAATATGATTTAGTAGTTCAAGCCACAAGTGTGGGATTATTTGCTCCACAAGACGGCCTAGACATTATTTGGGAACCAAAACCTACTGGAAAGAGAATTGCCGCGGATGTGGTATTTAATCCTATCGACACCAAATTTCTCAAATCTGCTAAACAAGCTGGCGCTACTACAGTTGATGGGTTAGGCATGTTGGTGTACCAAGGAGCTATTGCAGTTACCCATTGGACAGGTAAAGATGCCGATTATTCCATAATGCGTGCAGCATTGGAAAAGGCTTTTACTGTTTAAAAATATAAGGAACAATATGGACCAACCAGAGAAAGTTGAACAAATACACATATCTAAAAGACTTCAACGCATAATAAAACTTTCAAAAAAGATCTTCGGTGAATTTAATGGCAGTGAACTTAGCGAAGAACAAATTAATGAAATTAATAATCGGTCCATCCCCAATAATTGGATTACCCGCAAATTATTTAAAAAACCAGCTAAAGGGGTAGAAATAAGTACGTTCATCATTCCAGTCGATGAAGGAATGATTACCAGTTATCTTTTTCAACGTCGCGATAATGTCAAAAGGCAACTCACTAGTCTTCGCCCTTTAATTATTTTTTACCATGGAGGAGGTTGGGTTTGGGGTAATATGGACTTGTATAGCTTCATTTGTGGCCGGATTGCATCGCTTACCGGAGCTGCTGTCCTTTCGGTAGATTACCGCCTAGCCCCCCTTCACAAATTCCCCATCGCTGTTGAAGATTGTTATAATGCCCTTATCTGGGCCTCCCAAGGAGCTCGTTATTGGAAAGTTGATCCAGAACGTATATTTGTAATGGGTGATAGTGCTGGTGGAAACCTAGCGGCAGTAGTCAGCCGCTTATCTCGTGATCGAAAGGGTCCTCCCATTGCTGGGCAAATTCTTATTTACCCCATAACTGACGGAAGACTTCGCACCAACTCCTTTAATCAGTTTAAAGATAGTCCTACCCTCACTGGACGCGAGATGCAATTCTTTATTAAAAGTTATCAAAGCGAACCAAAAGATATCCTTAACCCTAACTTTTCTCCGTTACTCTCAAAAGATCACTCAAGATTACCGCCAACGCTCATTATCACGGCCGACAATGACCCTCTATTAGACGACGGAAAATTATATGCAGAGGCATTAGCTTCTGCTGACACTCCGGTAAAATATCTTGAGTGTAAAAATACAGTTCACGGTTTTTTGGCGTTCCCTGCTGCCGAAGGATCTGAAGAGACTGAAGCGGCTATTATGCAGTTTGTCGGTGGAAGACCACTTGAGCAGGTAGAACTTTTAACAATGAAAGAATTACGGAAACAAACCAAACGAGAGTTACAAGTTGCCCGTAAAACAAATAAGTCTTTTATAGCAGCAGGAGTTGAGTCAGATTAGCACCATCACTCCTGCATTCCAATGGGTTTTCGCAAAGCTGGGATTTTGCCAATCAACAACCCAATCGACTCGCGAAAGAAACCGAACTTCCTCTCTCCGGTAGCTGAAAAATAACAATACCAGCAAGCCTCATCCTGTTTATAACGAACATCGCACGTCATAATATGGGCACTGGTCCAACCTCTTTCTGCTGGCACAAGAATTGGCTCATCCGCCGCTCGTTGCCACTGCAACCCGTCTATACTTGTTAATAACACAATAGCTGAAGATTGCCTCTTATTTGCTACATCCCAATAGCGTGCATTTTGGAGGGCAACATAAGAATCACTACCCTTATAAACACTCAACCGCCCTGTTGCAAGATTTCGCCATCTATCGTTAGGGACTGCTTCTAAGAGCGGAAGCTGCGATTCAGCCTTATAAGGACCGTCTAGCGTACTGGAGAAAGCGGTACAAATATAACGGGTAGAGGCCGGCTTTTCCCCATATTTTGATGATCCCACATACATTCTGTAGCCACCATCGACTGAAACTAGTTGCGGATGGCTGAGTGTTGGTTTCTTCCGATAATCAGATGCTGAGGGAATGTTTTTTGCTTCAAGCAATATTCTGGGTTCACTCCAAATCGTCAAATCATTCGAACTTCGCATTTCTATATGAGAACCCACCATATAATCTTTGCGCATCCGTTTTGTAAAACGTTCAACAAATGGAACTGGGCGGCCATGCTTTTCGTACAGAATATGAAAAAGCCCCTTCTCTTTAAAAAGGAACGGATATTTTCCACGCACCTGAACCATTCCCATGGGTTCCCATCGAATACCGCTTTCTGAAACATAATGTTGAATGCCGAGCCATGAATGGGCAAATAAATGCCATTTCCCATCAGGTGTATCTTCAGGAAAAAGGAAAACAGGACAAGAAAGCCGCGGAACATACCAGACATCAGGAATTACTGGTTCATCTGAAAACGGAAACCATGAAGATTCTACTAACTGTTCTACTGGTTGCGTACGGGCATTCATCATACTTACATACCCTTTTTAGGACCTTTACGACCTTTCCTAGAAAAAATTGGATCTAAGTACTTCTCTAATTCAAACTTAGCAGTAATTCGTTTCATTACCACTGTATAGAGAAAAAAGCTCCCTCCAATTGAAACTAAAAACATGAGGCCTAACCACAATGGCATTAATGAACTTTCCGGGTTAACAAACCGAGCAATGAGGAACAAACACAATAAAAACAATATAGCCATTATCACAATATTGGCGATAGTGGCACCCAGTATAAATAAGAGTGTATTTACTTTTTTATTCATTAGGAATCTCCTTCTCTTCATCCGTTACTTGCGTTTTCTTCTGGAAAAATAGGATATTAATCATCAACAATATACCTGTTACCACGATAGAAGCATCGGCAACATTGAATGTAGGCCATCGATCAAATCCAAATAATCCATAAACCCGCACACTTACAAAGTCAACAACTCCAGCTGGACGAAAGATGCGATCAATTATATTACCCAAACCGCCACCGATGATTCCCGCCACCATCCACCGCTGGAACAGGGAAATATCATGAGAGCGGATCATATATATAATAAGTAATACCAATAATACAAGCGGAATGAAAATAAAGAAGATCAACTTTAATGGATCAGGTAATTCCGCTCCAATACTAAACCCTATAGCTAAATTTCTCACATGACAAATCCACAAGAAATCGGAGAACAAAGAAACATGCACCGTTCCTTGCGGAATTGTAGCAACAACCCAAGCTTTAGTGAGTTGATCAACACCAATAATGCCCAAAGTGAGTAGACTAGGAAGAAAGCGGTCTCGTCGTGTATGCTCCATAGTGGATTTCATCCTACTACAGTGCAGTTGGAAGTGCAATAAACGTTGTCTCTAAATCTAGATTTAGCGCAAGATCTTGTGCCATTTGTTGCACTCCAAAAACTTCTGTCGCATAATGGCCTCCACAAATCATCGTTATGCCAGCTTCTTGGCACAAGGAGTACATCGCGTGGGAAGGCTCTCCTGTAAGGAAGGCATCTAACTGTAAATCAATTGCCTCTTGGACTGTATTCGGGGCTCCGCCTGAAACAATCCCAATAGTAGAGATTTCCTTTTTACCAAAATCGAGAATATGCAAGCCCGTTTCGGGCCCTAAATCTAATATCTTCGCAATTGTGTTAACATCCAGACTCTGACTTAACGTCCCCTTATACCCAATTGGACGGCCATGATACACTCCAAAAGGTTGTGGCTCTGTAATTCCTAATTTGCGTGCAATCGTGGCATTATTACCCAATTCAGGGTGTACATCGAGTGGCAAATGGGCTGCAAACAGGGCAATGTCATGAGACAATAAGGTTGCGATACGTTCGTAATGGACAGCGGTGATTGCAATCGGCTTGCCCCAAAAAAGGCCATGATGGACAAAGATAGCATCACTGCCCAGTTCGGCTGCTTTTTTAAAGGTCGCTAAGGAGGCGTCAACGGCACATACTACTTTTTTAATCTCTTTACCTGGGCGGCCCACCTGTAAGCCATTTAAAGAGGCATCGACGTCAACAAATTCGTCGAGGTTCAATCGTGTAGATATATAATCTGCAAGTACTTCTATTTTCATGCCTCTAGTATAAAGAGTTGACATCAATTATTCCACCACCTATAGTGAGCCACATGGCAGATTTACAGTTTACACGCCGAGAACTTACGGCCGAAGAAGCAAAATTCTCTTATGACGTAGCTCTAGTAGAGGATTGTGATACGCAACCCGACTATCCCACAATAATTGGGCAACCTCGAGCTATGCAAGCCTTGCAAATGGGTCTTTCTATTACAGGAAAGGGATATAATATTTTTGTAAGCGGAGATCCTGGAACAGGTCGTTCCACTGCTATCCGGCTTGCTACAGCGGCCTATGCTTCAGATATATCCCAACTTCGTGATATCGCATTCGTCCACAACTATCGCCATCCAAATGTTCCCATAGCCCTTACCTTTGCTCCTGGTGAAGGCAGAGCCTTTACCATAGCTATGAAAAACTTCGTTGCCAATCTTCACCAAGAAATCACAGAGATTATAGCCAACGAAGAATCAATTGATGGGGTAAGTCTCTCTAAGATCGCAAAAACACTGTTAAAAGAAGTTTCCAAAAAGTTCGATGACCCGGCTGTTCAATCCCATCTCCACCATATTCAACTCGATTTAGTCGAGCATGTACTCCTTTTTAATCAAAAACATGAAAAACTAAACGATACGTTCTTTTTACGGTATAGTGTTAACTTACTTGTGGACCATGGCCAAACAGTCTCACGTCCATTAATTTTTGAAACTCATCCAACATTTGCCAATCTATTTGGTTCGCTAGATGCCCCAAGC
>Ga0265293_10003830_pt1 | contig 27405 bp, 24 predicted proteins | sample Munlanlewell138R_FD_192505 | JGI IMG/M metagenome (GOLD analysis project Ga0265293, IMG submission 192505) | Leachate microbial communities from a municipal landfill in Southern Ontario, Canada - Leachate well 138R | ecosystem: Engineered > Solid waste > Landfill > Unclassified | place: Canada...
CCCTATTTCATGCCCCATACCATCGCTGAAGGCAAATATGGCAACCAGAAAAACCACCATTTCCGGTATCGATGTAAAAAGCGGAGCGATAATAGAACCGACGAAAGAACAGCCGAGCCTTAACTGACCTGCTATCCATTCGATAGCGTTGGTAAAAATCAATGCCGCTATAAAAACCAGAACCATTGTCCCAAGTAGTGTCAGTATTGTTTCCGTCATTTAATTCCTGCTTTAATTAGTATTCTTGTATATTACTGTAATTCGAATTATATATTATGACTGAACTTTTAATCAGTAGCAATTATACTGGATTACCATCTTGTTGCCAAAAACGAACAGCCCTGCGTTTTAGCAGGACTGTTCGAGTTGTCGTTAAAACAATAACTTTAATTAGTCTTCCCAGCCGCCGCCTCTGCCCATTCTTGTAAAACAGAAGATAAGGCCGCCTATGAGAAGTGCCCATACAACAAACGCAGCAATCATTGCGCTGGTTTCCATTATTCTTCCTCCTTAGGGGCTTTGGTTTTCATACGACCCAACAAAAAACTTAAAATGAGCGTTATACCCAGAATCAACCAAATAATATGTGAACCGTTGAACGGTCCGATTTGATATCCGCCGTATGCTTCGGGAATATCCACCATAAAACCGCCGTAGATAACGACAAAGGTCATAGCGATGGGTATTACCAGCTTGATTACCCAATCCCACCAGGCGCCGAATTTGAAATCCGAAGTGGCATTGAGATACTCCCTGAGTTTTTTGGCTCCGAAAACCCAGCCGACGATAATACAGGAAATAATGCCGGTAATCAGAAGTCCGTAGAATGAAACGGCTTTGTCAACAATATCCAGCCAGTAGAGACCGGCCTGGCTTGTAAACAGAATGCCCAGCAGGAACCCGGCTATACAGACAATCAAAGTCGACTTTTTCAGGCTCCAGCCCAGTTTATCCCGCAGCGGAGCGGCAACGCCGCCGTGTGCCAGGAAGAAAGCCGAATCCAATCCCAGGAAGAACAGACAGAAGAAGAATACAGCGCCGATGATACCGTTTAGCGCCGGCATCATAGATATAGCTGCCGGGAAGGTTATAAACGCCAGTCCTAAACCGGAAGCAGCGACATCTGTAGCGCCAACCGATAATGCATGCATTAAGAATCCGACTATGCTGAATACGGCAAAACCGGCAAAGAATGCTGTGGCGCTGTCTGCAAAAGTGGTAATTGCGGCATTATTATTGACATCTGATTTTTTAGCCATAAAGCTACCGTAGGCGTACATGCCTGCCATACCTACTGACAATGAGAAGGCAACCTGGCTAAAGGCTGCAAACCATACGCCTCCGTCTGTAAGCACACTAAAATCTGTCGATAAATAATAATTGAGCCCGTCGACTGCTCCGGGGAGCGTAATGCCGCGGATGAAAAGTATAACCAGCAGAGCCCAGGGAATAGCCACTGTCCATACAACAACTTTACCGATAACTCTGGCTCCCTTAAACATTATAAAGAACATCAGTATCCATATAACGGCTAACAGAGCAAGAGTGAGCCAAACCTGCGCTCCGAAATCAGTGGGACCGGACGAAATCTGTAAAATGGTATCATAAAAATACCCGGTGGTACTTTCAGCCGCCGCCTGTCCCGTGCCCCATGCCATGGTAATCGAATCGATGGCATATCTTAAAGCCCAAGCCATTACCACTGTATAATAGGCGACAATCAAAAAGGCGACAAAAACGGGCCACCAGCCTGCCCATTCCCACTTCTTGCCGATGCCTTCGAATACACCGGGTGCTCCCTTCTGGAAGTATTTCCCCATACCGAATTCCATCATCAGCCAGGGGATACCCAGTATTATGAGCCCGATAATCCAGGCAAATAAAAAGGCGCCTCCTCCATATTCATATGTCATGTAAGGAAAGCGCCAAACGTTACCCAGCCCTATGGCTGAGCCGATCGCTGCGAAAATAAAGAGCGACCTACTACCCCATCTTTCTCTTTTTACTTCCATTGTTTGATCCTTTTCTACCTTCCTTCTAATAGATTTTTAAAACCAAGATAAAAAATGGTTCTAACTTATACCTCCTTTGTCCCGGATTTTATAAAAAAGCTATTTGAGCTTCCTATAGCAAAACTACCGCACCGGAGTAAACCGGAAGTAAAATAAAAGTAAAGCAATAACAAATTATTCGCAATTTTAATAAACTTTTAGTAATGTGTCAATAGCTATCGTGAGTGAACCGGGTGTATTTTTGCTTAAATACAATAATTAATAAAAAAAATAACATGAATATACCGTTTGCCTTTAGAAAAAATGGGCAATTCGAATAGAGTTCATTCTTGGAGTATAATGTGCCTAATTTGTTTTTGAAAAGGGGAATGTGATGGCAAAAAACGTAATAAAAAAAGACCTGCGTTTTGCAGTAATCCCGAAGGTAGTTCATCCCTGGTTTGATGAAGTTAACAGGGGAGCAATGGCTCAAGCCGGTTTGTTGGAAAAACAGCTGGGCATAAAGATAGCGGTTGAATATTTAGCCCCCGAAAAAGCGGATTTATCCATTCAACAAGCTATCTTTGATAAAGCAATAGCTTCCGGTTATGACGGAATTGCCATCGACCCCCTCGATAAGCTGTTCAATATGAAGTCAGTCACTGATATTAAAAACAAAGGCATTCCTGTTATTGTTTTCGATTCCCCGGCGCCGGTGGCGGGTGTATTAAGCGTCGGCAATAATTTTACTCAACAGGGAACGGTGGCTGCCGAACGGCTGGTTAAACTGCTGGAAGAAAAGGGAAAAGTTGCCGTTATGCAGGGATATCCGAGCGCTCCGAACCACAATGAGCGATATGTGGCGCAGATAGCAGTTCTTAAAAAACATCCGTCGATAGAGATTGTGGATGGAGGTATAGATAACGACGATATACAAGAAGCAAAAAAGCAGGCTCTTGCAGTTCTGAATTCGCACCCCGACCTGAATGGATACCTGTGCTGCGATGCCTCCGGTCCGATAGGAATTGCCGAAGCGATAAAGGAAGCAAACAGAGTGGGGAAGGTTAAAGTTGTCGGAATGGACGGAATAAAACCTATCCTTATGGCTGTCAAGGAAGGCATTATTGAATCATCGGTGGCTACCATTCCCGGAATGCAGGGCTCGTTGTCGATTCTGATGCTGTGGCAGGCTTCGCTGGGAGTGCAAATGCCGCGTAAAATCGATACTAATATCGATATCATCACGCAGGAAAACGTGGACAGTTTTCTGGCTTCAGCTGTGTGAAGGGTAAAGAATCAGCTTCAAAAAATGGTACCCCTGGTGAGACTCGAACTCACGACACGCGGTTTAGGAAACCGCTGCTCTATCCACTGAGCTACAGGGGCACAGTTATGTAATCGTGTTTGATAGTGATACCAACAGAAATTGTAGCAACAAAGGCATGTTTTGGCAACTTGAACACCCATTCTTACGTAGTGCATTAAAAAAAGACCGAAAAAATTTAAAAAGTGTTGACATCAGGCACAAAATATTGTAATTTTGAATATGAGTGCTTGTGTGCGTTGCTATTTTTTCGGGAGGCTGACAATGTATGCCGGTTACAGTTTTTTGCCTAATCCTCCTGTCGAAGTATCTTGTTCTGCGCACCCTTTCTGCTGTCTATTTGCCGTTTTATCTGTATTCCAATATAACCGTCGAATTTGTCCCCCGTTATGGTGTGGTTTATAGTTGTATTAAATGTTGTCGTTACCTAAATATCTGTAATCGCAACATTTTTTTATAAATAATTGCAAGTGAGCTGCTAAAATTAAGGGCTGAATAAAAAAATGGAAGCAAAGAATATATACCACACTCTGGTAGAAAAATGTAATGACGGCATAATCATCATTCAGGATGGGGAAATCAAATTTGCCAATCGTCAATTGGCCGAGATGACCGGCTTTACCATTGAAGAATCAATCGGAAAGAACATATTTGATTTTATTTCTTCCCAGTACAGAGACTTTGTGTTCGAAAGATATTCCAGGAGGATTAAAGGCGAAGATGTTCCGCACAGGTATGAAGTCGAGATAAACAGGAAAGACGGGAGCTGTTTACCTGTCGAGATGAATGCCGGCTTAATCGATTTTAAAGGGCAGCCGGCGGTTATGGGCATTATCCGTGATATCAGCGTACAAAAAGAGGCAGAAAGGAAACTTGCGGAAAACGAAGAGCGTTACAGGAGCCTTTTTGAGAACAGCTATGATGCAATACTGCTAACAATTACAGATGGCCGTATTCTGGCAGCCAATCCTGCCGCCTGCCGTATGTTCGGGAGAAGCGAGCAGGAGATATGCCAACTGGGCAGAAAAGCAGTTATAGATAGCTCCGACCCCCGATTGCCTGAAGCGCTCGAAAAGCGGCGCCTAGCCGGAGAGTTCAGCGGGGAACTTACTTTTGTAAGGGCGGACAATAGCAAATTCGAAGGTGAAGTCAGCTCGAAAGTTCACTATGACAGTAAAGGTAATTCCATCACCACAATGATAGTCCGCGATGTTACCGGGCGCAAAAAAGAAGAGCAGCAGGCATTAAGGCAAAAAGCTGTTCTGGAAGCCATAAACCGCGTATTCGAGGATACTTTAGAGTGTGAAACAGATGAAGAAGTTGCGCGTATTAGCCTCTCTGTTGCCGAGCAGCTTACCGGCAGTCAGTTCGGCTGGATAGGCGAGATAAATAAAGCCGGGCTACTTGATACGCTGGCACAGAGCGACCCGGGCTGGCAGGCTTGCCGGATACCCGGAACAACGGCGGCCAAATGCATCAGGGATATGGAGGTGAGGGGAATCTGGGGCAGGGTATTAAAAAGCCGCAAGGCATTGATAACGAACGAGCCGTCTAACCATCCGGACAGCGTAGGAGTACCGGAAGGGCATCCTTCTTTAACCTCTTTTTTGGGGGTGCCGTTAAAAGATGGCAGGAAGACATTAGGGATAATTGCACTGGCTAACAAGCCGGGCGGCTATACATCGCTCGAGCGGGAAGCCGTCGAGAAGCTGTCCGTGGCAGTTGTCGAAGTTTTAAGGAGAAAGCGGGCGGATAACAGGGTAAGGTTGCATGAGAGACATCTGCAGGAATTACTAAAACTTCATAAAATGAGGGATGAGGCTAACAAATCAGTCTCGGATTATATTTATTATACTCTTGAGTCCGTTCAAAAGTCTTTACAAAGCCAAATTGCCTTCATCGGTATGTTGAATGAAGATGAATCGGTGATGACCATTCGCGCATGGACAGAAGTTACAATGAAACAATGTGCCGTTGACAAAATACCGATTCAATTTCCGATAGCTCAGTCCGGACTGTGGGGCGAGGCGATAAGGCAGCGAAGCCCGATTGTGATTAATGACTACGGAGCTGATATAGCGAATAAAAAGGGATATCCGAAGGGGCATATCCCCATCAAACGCTTCATGAGTGTACCCATTTTTAGTGATAACAGGATAGTTGCCGTGGGCGCTGTGGCAAATAAGGCTTCGGAATACGATGACTCGGATGTTTCTAGCCTCACCTCACTGCTGCATGAAATGTGGAATCTTGCCGAGCGTAAAAGAGCCGAAGACGCACTGAAAGAGAGTGAGCAGAAATATCGCTCGTTGGTGGAGAACACACCGGTCGGAGTGGCAATTATGCGCGGTGAAAAAATTCTATTTGCAAACAGTCAGAACGAACAAATATCCGGTTATACGATTGAAGAACTCGAGTCCATTAACCCCTTTGATGTAATTTACGAGGAAGACCGTGCGAGAGTCGCCGAATATGCCGCTATGAGGATGCGGGGCGAACCTGTGCCCAGCAGTTATGATGTCAGGATTATACATAAAGACGGAACCCTGCGCTGGTTGAGGCGCAGTGTGGTAAAAATTGACTGGATGGGGGAGAAAGCTTCGCTAATAATAGATTCCGATATTAGCGAGCGTATTAAAGCAGAGCAAGCGGTTAAGAGCGAGAAAGATTATGTGAAAAGTATTTTAGATACTGCTCCGGCGATTATTGTAACTTTTAATACTGAGGGACAGGTTATCGATTTTAATAATTATATGGAAAAGTTGTCAGGTTATTCGATTGATGCGGTTAAGGGCAAAGACTGGCTGACAACTTTTATTCCCCAAAGGGTCAGGGAACATGTCAGAGAAACTATGGCGGTAGCGTTTACAGGTATCGAAATTAACGCTTTTGTAAATCCGATATTGTTGAAAAACGGACAGGAGCGTCTGGTTGAATGGTATTCAACAGTTCTAAAGGATAAAGACGATAACATCACCAGTTTGCTTGCAATAGGTGAGGACGTAACCGAGCGCATCAGGGCGGAAGAAAACCTGCGTTTCTCCGATATGGCTTTCAAATCAATCAAGGAAGGTATAGTTGTTACCACGATGGACAATGTCATTACCGGTTGGAATGAAGGAATCGAAAAGATTTGCGGTATTGAAGCCTCCGAAGCTATTGGCAAAAAATTATGGGAAATCGTTCATATTATTGATGTTTCACAGGCAGATTTTAGTAACAGTATTGATAGTCTGATGAATACGGGGTACGGGCGTTCCGAAAACCTGGTTGAAGTTAACGGTAAAAAAATCTGGCTTGAGGTTTCGGCACAGGTAGTAAAGGGCCGAAACAATAATAACGACTCCGTATTATCGATAGTAACCGATATCACTGAGCGAAAGAAAATAGAACAGAAACTGGCGGATGAAGCCACGCGCCGACGCATACTCATCGAAAAATCGAGGGACGGAATTGTAATTCTCGACAGGAACGGTGCGGTGTATGAAGCCAATCAGCGTTTTGCCGAGATGGTAGGCTATTCGGAGGAAGAGCTTAAAAATTTGCATGTATGGGATTGGGAAGCTGTTGCATCAAGGGAAGAATTATACGATATGATAAACAGTATCGATGAAAAGGGTGCTCACGTCGAGACAAAACACCGTCGTAAAGACGGCAGCGTTTATGATGTGGAGATGAGCAATAATGCAGCCGTATTTGCCGGGCAAAAGCTGATATTCTGTGTTTGTCGTGATATAACCGAGCGAAAGAAAATCGAGCAGGAGCTTATAGATGAAGCCACGCGACGCCGTATGCTGATTGAAAAATCGAGGGATGGTATTGTCATTATGGACCAGAGAGGTGCGGTGTATGAAGCCAATCAGCGTTTTGCCGAAATGCTTGGTTATTCAAAAGAAGAAGTAAAAAAGCTTTATGTATGGGATTGGGATGCCGTACAGCCAAGAGAACAATTAATCGAAATGTTTATAGCTTTGGACGAAGAAGATGCCCCCTCCGAAATTGAAGGGCGGCAACAAGGTTTATACTTTGAAACGAAACATCGTCGTAAGGACGGAACTGTTTTTGATGTGGAAATAAGCAGTAATGCGGCAATATTCGCCGGGCAGAAGCTTATTTTCTCTGTCAGCCGCGATATAACCGAGCGCAAGAAGGCGGAGGAAGCGCTTAAAGAGAGCGAGAGGAAGCATCGTATCTTATTTGAAACTATGCTTCAGGGTGTAGTATATCAAAACAATAAAGGCGAAATTATCTCGGCTAATCCGGCTGCCGAGCGCATACTAGGATTAACTTTGGAACAAATGCAGGGAAAAACTTCGTCTGACCCATCCTGGCACGCAATTCACGAAAACGGGACACCCTTCTTCGGGCAAACTCATCCGGCTATGATTGCCTTAAAGACAGGCAAACAGGTAAGAGACACCGTAATGGGGGTTTACAATACGCAAGAAGGAAATTATCGCTGGATTATCATCAACGCAATGCCTCAGTTCAAAGAGAACGAAAATAAACCCTATCAGGTATATACTACTTTCAACGATATTACACAAATCAAGCAAATCGAGAAGGAATTAATACAATCCCAAAAAATGCTGCGTGAGGCACTGGATAGCTGGGAAACAACGTTCAATGCTATAAACAATGCTATTTGCCTTTTAACTCTCGATGACACCGTTATCCGCTGTAATAAAGCTATGGGAGAACTGGTAGGCAAGCCCTATGAAGACGTCGAAGGCGAAAAGCTAATGGCCCTTATCGGTCCGGGAAAACATAAAGAAGGATGCCCTCACTTAAAAATGAAAGAAAGCAAGCGCCGACAATCCGGTGAAATGGCAATTGGCGAAAAATGGTATTACGTCGTTATCGACCCGATATTCGATGATGAGGGCGAGCTTATCGGCTCCGTGCATACTATGGAGGATATTACAGAGCGTAAGAATATGGAAGAACGAATGATTATGACCGAACGGCTGGCATCCATCGGGGAGCTTTCTTCCGGTATCGCTCACGAGATTAATAATCCTCTTACCAGCGTCATAGGTATAAGCGAGTTATTGTTGGGGAGAGACGATATTCCAGATGATATCTTAAAAGACCTGCAAATGGTTAACAGCGAAGCCCAAAGGGCGGCTAAAGTAGTAAAAAACCTGCTTGTTTTTGCCCGCAAGCATCCTAATGAAATGCAATTATCGGATGTTAATCAGGCTGTCGAGAAGGTGCTTGAACTACGGGAATATGAACAGAAAGTCAATAATATACGGGTTATCAGGGAACTCGACTTGGACCTGCCGCGGATATGGATGGATTATTTCCAGATTCAACAGGTATTTCTGAATATAGTCGTTAACGCGGAATTTGCCATGAAAGAGGCGCACAACGAAGGCACAATCATTATTAAAAGCGAGAGAGCCGGAGAGATGGTCAGGGTATCTTTTACCGATGACGGCCCCGGTATATCCAGGGAGAATTTGAAGCAACTGTTCGACCCCTTTTTCACCACCAAGGAAGTGGGCAAGGGAACCGGTTTGGGCTTGAGTATCTGTCATGGTATAATTTTGCAGCACCGCGGAAACATTTATGCGGAAAGCGAATTGGGGAAAGGGGCTACGTTTATAGTGGAACTTCCCATAAATCCGCTTGAAGAGACTGACGAGGAGAATAATGAATAAAATCGGTAACGGTGATTGGAAGATACTTGTAGTCGATGATGAAGCGGTTATCAGGCGTCTTTTATGCCATAAGCTGATATCGTTGGGATATACCTGTTTTGAAGCCGAGAGTTCACGGCAGGCTATGGATAAGATGAACGAAAGCCCTGCTGATTTGGTGATACTGGATATCATCATGCCCGGCGGTTCCGGAGTAGAGCTTTTACCGGAGCTTAAGAAAAACTATCCTGATACCATTGTGATAATGGCAACCGCCGTGGGCGATGCGGAAACTGCCATCAAGTGCGTCAGGCTGGGTGCATACGATTACTTCCCGAAACCTTTTAATCTGGATGAAGTGGCAATAAGTGTGGCGCGTGCTCTGAATACAAGGCGGCTGGAGCTGGAGGTTCTGGATTACCAGCACAACCTCGAAGAGAAGGTACAAGCGCAGGCGGATAAAATACGCGACGCTTTTATGAATGCCGTTACCGCACTGGCTCTGGCGCTGGAGGCTAAGGATGAATATACCAGCGGACACTCGGAGCGAGTTTCGGAAATTTCTGTGGCTATCGCAAAAGAACTGGGTATGAATGACGGAAGTATTGAAAACATAAGGCTTGCCGGTCTGATTCACGATATCGGTAAAATCGGCGTAAAAGAGGAGATATTAAATAAACCTGCTCCGCTTACCCCGGAAGAATACGAGCATATCAAAACGCATTCAATAATCGGGGAGCGTATCTTAAAACCGGTTGTGGAAGAACATGAGATTCTTGATATGGTGCGCTTACACCACGAGCGTTTCGACGGCAGCGGATATCCCGACGGACTGTCCGGTGAGCAGATCCCCATAGGCGTCGCTATTATGGCGCTGGCGGATGCCTACGACGCAATGACCAGCGACCGCCCCTATCGTAAATCTCTGGGGCATAAAGTAGCTCTTGAAGAAATTCAAAAGGGTTCGGGGAGCCAGTTTGTCCCCGATGCGGTTGAAGCTTTTTTGAGGGTGGAAAATACCATTGCCCCTAAAGCAGTCAAACCCTGATAGGCGCGTTTCACACACGGGTTATTGACATCAGGAGCACATTTCCCCCAAGCGGCTTTCAGAATGTATAATCTAGTATGCTAAATATCAGTAATCTCTCCAAATCATTCGGTCTGCGCACTCTTTTTTCAGGTTTATCGCTGAGCGTGGGCGAGCGCGACCGCATCGCCGTGCTGGGTCCTAACGGCTCCGGTAAAACGACTCTTTTCGAAATCATAGCCGGTAACATCACCCCCGATGAGGGCGTAATCACACGTCAGAGAGGAATGACCGTCGGCTATCTGAAACAGGACGTAGAGCCTTTTTCGAATAAACTTCTGCTTGAAGAAATTACAGATAGTTGTGAAAAAACCAAAGCGCTGAAGGCGCGCATAGATGCCATAGTCCTTAAACTGGAGGGCGCTCTTGATGAAGCCGAAAAATCTTCCCTGCTTGATGAACTTGGGGAGAAGCAGCACCGCTTCGAACTGCTCGGAGGAAACGATATCGAGCATCACGCAAAGGTAATACTTTGTGGGCTCGGTTTTTCCGAAAAAGATTTTTTGCGTCCGTTGAACAGCTTAAGCGGCGGCTGGTTGATGCGTGCGGCTCTAGCCAGATTACTGGCTATAAACCCCGACCTGCTGCTGCTTGATGAGCCTACCAATCACCTCGACCTGGAATCGTGCATCTGGTTCGAAAATTACCTGGTGCGCTACGAGGGGGCGGTACTTTTAACATCACACGACAGGTCATTTTTAAATAAGGTAACGAATAAAATACTGGCAATCGAAAACGGCAAGCCGGTGCGCTTTAGCGGCAATTATAACGGCTATATCGAAATGCGGCAGAAAGAAGCGGAAAAAATGGAAGCGGCTGCCGAGCGGCAGGAAAAGAAAATTGCCAAGGAAATGGAGTTTATTGACCGCTTTCGTTACAAGGCAACCAAGGCGAAACAGGTGCAGAGCCGCCTTAAAATGCTGGCAAAGGTCGAGCGTATTGAAGTGCCGCGCGTCACTAAAAAGGTGAACTTCAACTTTCCAAAACCGCAGCCGGGCGGACGCGAGGTTATTACCCTAAAAAACCTTTATAAATCCTACGGTGAAAAAGCTGTCTATGCAGGCATCGACCTGACAATCGAGCGCGGCGATAAAGTGGCGCTGGTTGGACCCAACGGGGCCGGTAAAACCACCCTGCTAAAAATCCTTGCCGGAGTGCTGCCTTTCGAAAGCGGCGAGAGAATGTTGGGTTATAAAGTGGAAACAGCCTATTATGCACAGCATCAGCTGGAGCTTTTAAATCCGGGAAACGATTTAATCTCCGAAATGAGGGGTGTATCTTCCGAGCCCTCCGACCAGCAGCTGCGCTCGCTTCTGGGAGCCTTCCTTTTTGCCGGCGACGATGTTTTCAAAACAATATCAGTGCTCTCCGGAGGTGAAAAAGCGCGCCTTGCCATAGCTAAAATGCTACTTAAACCGGCTAATTTCATACTGATGGATGAACCTACCAACCATCTTGATATTGCTTCGCGCGAAGTACTCACGGATGTTTTGGAAGAATATACCGGCACACTCTGTTTCATTACACATGACCGCTTGCTGATTAACCAGGTAGCCAACAAAATCATCGAGGTAAAAGACGGCAGCATCAAAATCTACCTTGGGGATTACGACTACTATATCGAAAAAAGGGAAGAAAAAGAAGCTGTTAATGCCCAATCTGTGGATAATAAGTTAAAACCCTCTTCCGATGATATAAAACAGCGCAAGAACGAGGAAGCCCGGCTGCGCAACGAGTATTTCCGCCGCTCTAAAGCGGTAAAAGACGAAATCGAAAAGGTAGAGCATGAGATATCCCGGCTTGAAAATGAAAAGACCGGCATTGAAGCGCTGTATGCCGATGAGACGAAATGTAACGACGGAGCAGCCATTGTAGAGGCTACGGCAAGGCATCAGCAGGTGCTGGAGCGCATTAAGGGACTGGAGGCGCGCTGGGAGCATTTGAGCCTGCAGGATGAAGAGATGAGGCAGGAACTGGAACGTGCGATGCGCTTGCTGGACTCCCGTTAATTTAATTTCCGGCGTTGTTATTTTTCGCCGATTCCTTTAAACGACAATTTTAGAACCCTCAAAAATATTCCTTAAAAAAAATTTTTTATTGGCGGGTATTGATTATCCGCAATGGTTGTACTAATCTATTGTGTGAGGGATATGAAAAAGATAGTTTTGGCGTCCTCATCCCCGCGCAGAAAAGAGCTGCTCGAGAAGTTCGGACTCAGCTTTAAGGTGGATGCGGGTACTTTCCGGGAGGATTTCTCTCAGGGAATGGAGCCGCATAAGCTGGCGAGGGAAATCTCTCTGGGTAAAGCCGATTCAGTGGCCTGGAAGTATCCTGATGCCTTGATTATCGGGGCGGATACCTTTATCATCCTTGCTAATCAGATAATCGGTAAACCGCAAACGGAAGAGGAAGCCCGCCAAATGCTTCAGATTATCAGCGACAATTCACATTTGGTAATAACCGCTTTCACCGTTATCGATACATCATCCGGCAAAATCGTATCCCATTCGGTTGAAACAAAAGTACACATCCGGGAAATATCTGCGGAGGAAATCGAAGCCTATATAAAAACCGGTGAGCCGCTCGGGAAAGCCGGGGGGTATGCCATACAGGGGCTGGGGGCATTATTTGTGGAAAAAATCGAGGGCGATTACTACAATGTGGTAGGGCTTCCGATGTATGAGCTGATGAAAACCCTGAAGGAATTCGGTATTTGCGTTTTGTAAAGAACTCTTTTAATATGTAGCGTTTTGGGGCGATATTACCCCACCCCGGATGCTTCATTCGTCCCTCACGAATTCAGCATGACAGGACACCCCCTCATCCAATCCCCCGAACAAAAGAGGCGGCGCTTTCACCGGCTACGTATCCGGTGGAGAAGGCGGCTTGCAGATTATACCCGCCCGTCTCGGCATCGATATCCATCACCTCTCCGCAGAAGTACAATCCTTTAACCAGTTTCGAACCCATTGTTCTGGGGTCTATTTCTTTTAAAGATACTCCGCCGGCGGTTACCATTGCGGATGAAAGCGGCAGAGTCGATTTTATATTGAAGCGCAGCGATTTTAATAACATCAGCAGTCGTTCCCTTTCGGCAGCATTGATCTGGTTACCGAATTTATGCGCTTCGATATGCGACATCTGAACAAACGGCTCGATGAGCTTTTGCGGCAGCAATTCTTTAAGTATATTGTGAAAGCTCCTTTTGCTGTAGGTGTCGAAATCCCGCTGCAATCTTTCACCCAGTTCCTTGAAACTTAAAGCCGGTTTCAAATCTATCGCAACGCTGACGGGGCCCTTTTCCAGCGCTTCGGCAACAGATAAACTCATCAGAAGCGTAATCGGTCCCCCAACGCCGAAATGGGTCATCATCATATCTCCCATACGGCTTTCGATAATCGGCGGTTTGGGTTTCTTACCCGGGATTCCGCGTCCGCAGTCTTTTGTGGGTGCAGCCGATACGTCTATTTCTTCCGAAGCGCATTGATAAGCTGTCAGACGCACGTTTTTCAGCGTTACGCCCTGCATACTCTTTGCCAGCTCAATCTCTTCCACAACTAAAGGCACCAGCGACGGGCGCAACGTTACAATGGTGTGATTCAAAGCTGATGCCATTCGGCAGCCGTCCCCGGTCGAACCGGTTGCCGGATAGGATGCCCCTCCGGTAGCAATAATGACCGCCATTGCCGGATACGTTTGTGTTTCTGTTTTTACTCCCGTTATCTGCCCGTCCATAGTAATAATATCGGTTACCTTTACCCCTGTTTGAAAACTGATATTATTATCCGCAGTGTATTTTTTTAATGCACGTACAACGTCCTCTGCGTTATCGGATACAGGGAAAATCCTGCCACCGCGTTCCGTCTTGGTTTCCACGCCGTAACGTTTTAAGAGAGCCAGCAGGTCCTCCCTGAAAAATCTGCTGAATGCGCTGTAGAGAAATCTGCCGTTAGCCCCGAACATCGGGATAAACTCCTCAAGCTCTTTGGAATTGGATACGTTGCAGCGTGTTTTTCCGCTGATGAGGATTTTACTGCCGGGGGAAGCGTTCTTTTCCAGCAGAAGAACTTCAGCCCCCGCTTCCGCCGCCCTGCCGGCTGCCAGCATACCGCCCGCTCCGGCGCCGATAACAATTATCCGGTTACTTTTCATAGGTATATTAGTTTACAGATTTTTTATGTTTATCACAATAATCACTCCTTGAATGCTTGCTTTACCAGCTTTTTACGGGTAACTTTGTAATTGTTGCGGACTTAGTGTACAATTAAGAAAGTTTAAGTTGAAGTTATTACAGGAATTAAGAATCATTTTATTCTCATCCCCATTGGATGACTCAGACTCTGAACTAAAAATTTTAAGAGAGGAGGTCATTCAATGAGTTTTCAGGACAAATCAATCCAGTGCTCCGATTGCGGTGCTACATTCACTTTCAGCGCAGAAGACCAGGAATTTTTCCAGTCAAAGGGTTATACAAATGAGCCGAAGCGCTGTCCTTCATGCCGTTCGGCAAGAAAAGCAGAAAGAGGCGGAAACAGCGGCGGCTATTCTTCGTCACGCCAGATGTACCCGGTTACTTGCGGCAGTTGCGGCAAAGCTACCGAGGTTCCTTTTCAACCCCGCGGCGATAAACCGGTCTATTGCAGCGATTGCTACAGAAAAGTAAGCCGCTAAACTAATCGGTTTAAAAAGAACTTAAAGACGGGCTGTTTAACAGCCCGTCTTTTGTTTTACAGAAATCCCGGCACTATTTAAAACGGGAAAATGGTCCTGATTAAAATCATATAGCAGAGGGTACCGCCGGCCATACTCCAGAAGATATTTTTCCGCCACAGATGGAGAATTACGACAACCGCCACCGAAATCAATTCCGCCAGGCCGAAAGGGAACGCGGTCAGGTTGATTAACCTCAAGCAATAGACTACAAGTGTCGCCATTATAGCCCCGGGCAGAACTCTCCCTAAATAAGTTACGAACTCAGGTAACTCTTTTTTATTGCCAAAAACCAGAAACGGCAGCGCTCTGGTTACCCAGGTAGCCACTGCGGTTACCGCAAATATGGCGACAGCGTCCCATACGGAGATAGTCATGATGCGGATACCTCTTTTACCGTTTCGATGCGCCCTTTAAGCAATGCCAGTAACAGTACCGTAAAGCATAATGAAGGTAGTATAAAATTATCGGGTCCCATTATAAGAAGGAACAAAACGGCGGAAATTAGCCCGATTATAATCGGAGTAAATGCTTTAACCTGTTTGATGTGGTTTAACAGGAGAATAACAAACAAGGCCGTCATACAGAAATCTATTCCGGTTAAGTCAAAAGGAATCAATGTGCCGATGAGTACGCCCAATACAGAGCCGCTAATCCACCAGCAGTGGTTAAACAAAGATATATAAAAAGCTGCTTTATCACTGTCTACACCTTCGGGATATTTACATGTACTCAGCAAAACATAGGTTTCGTCAGTCAGAGACATCACCATATAGGGGTATTTCCAGCCCATCCGGCGGTAGCGGTCGATAAATCCCAGCCCGTAGAAAATATGCCTTGAATTAATCAGAAGGGTCATAACGGCTACTGTTAAAAGCGGAGCGCCGGTAACCAGCAGGGTTACCATAAAATATTGCCCCGAACCGGCATAAATAAACAGACTGCCGAATAAAGCCCATAGCGCATTGTAGCCTGCTTCCTGAAGCATTATGCCGAATCCGGAACCCAAAAACAGGTACCCGAATATAATCGGGATGGTTTTTTTAAAAGCAAATACGACTGTCTTACTTATTTTACTAAACCCTCAAACTTTTACATTCACATTCTTATTAAAGTCGAATGTGCGTACAAAGCCCTTATATGATAATAAGTAGTAATTATAACACCGAAAAGACAGTCAGATAAAACGGCAGGGGTATACAGCCTGAAATGCGAGTATTGCCAGCATAGGGGACAGCTCTTGACAAAATAAGAAAAAATAGTAAAATATGTTTTGTAAATCATACAAATAAAATATACAAGGAATACAAGTTATGAAAGATATCAATTCAGAGGCTCCCGAGGGTAAGAAATTCTACGGTTCGGTCACGGTCAGTGAAAGAGGACAGATAGTGATTCCGGCCGAGGCGCGCAAGGATTTTAATATAGATGGAGGCGATAAGATACTGGTCTTCGGTGATATGAAAATGGGTTTGTGGATAGCTACCATCGATATCCTGGAGCAGAATATGAAAGGCAGCGCTGAGTATTTCAGCAATATTGCAGCCGGCAGGAAGAAAGAAGCAGAATAATCGGTTTTCGGCAAATGCACCCGGAACGAGGTTTAAAAATGAATACAGCAATACATATCGAAAACGTCAGCAAGAAACTAGGCAGGCGGCAGGTTCTGAAAAACGTCACTTTCGATGTTAATAGCGGGGATATTTTCGGCTATCTCGGTCCCAACGGAGCCGGCAAGACCACCACCATCCGCATACTTTTGGGTCTTTTAGAAGCGGATTCGGGAGAACTCAACATCCTGGGGCAGAATATTCGCCTGGCTTCTACACGTATGAGAGTTGGCTTTGCGCTCGACCCTGACGGTCTTTATAATACCATGACTGCTACCGATAACCTGCAGTATTATGCCGAAATTTATGCTGTCCCCGATCCTGCGGCGCGTATCCGCAGAGTTCTTGAAATGGTGGGGCTTTCAGACCGCGCCGATGACCGCACCGGTACTTATTCCAAGGGTATGCGGCAGCGGCTTTCGCTGGCACGTGCCATGGTACACAATCCCGAGGTTCTCATCCTCGATGAACCCACTGCAGGAGTTGATCCTACCGGACAAATCGACATAAGAAAAATACTGTTGGATATCGCGCGGGTAGAAAAGAAAACGGTGCTTTTAAGCTCTCACAATCTGGATGAAGTGCAGCGTATTTGCAACCGCATAGCTCTTATAGACCGCGGAGAAATAAAGATGTACGGGGAACTGAAAGACCTGCGGCAGAAAATGGGCAGAAGCAGTATTGTGGTCGAAGTCAGCAGCGATATATCCCAATCTCTTATCGATAATCTGAAACAACAAACCGGATTGGGTTTCTTCGATTACAGCTCTAATAATCTCTTTTTCGAGAGCGGGGAGGGGGCTGCCGAAGTCTCCGACATCATCAGCTATTTGGCCGGGCAGGGGGTAAAAATAGAAAAAGTCGGCCGGCGTGAAGCCTCGCTGGAAGAACTTTATTCCACTATCCTGAAAGAGGCAGAAACGGTTAATGAGTAACATCGCGCTTGTTATGAAGTTTGCCATAAAGAATCAGCTACGGATGATATCCACTACCGTCATCACACTCACCATAACATTTATCTGTGTAGCCGGTGTTATTGCAATTGTAGCGGCGCTGCTTCTGAATCCGGAAATGGAGAAAACGGTACCCGATATGTCTGTTCTTGAAAATGCGATGGGAATTATCCTGTTCTGCGCCAGTTTTATCTCCATCGGTATCTATTCGAGCGTATTTTCCTATCAATCGCTGGTGAGGGAAAAAGCCGGGGGAAATATTCAGGCGCTGCTTGCAACTCCCATATCTACGAAAGGAATGTGGCTGGGGAAAAGCCTGGCGGTATTTTTACCCGGGCTGATATTCACCGTTATTATGAGCATAGTGGCATTTATTGTGCTGAATCTCATCTATTTTAGCGGGGATACGGGATTCATTTTCACTTCGTGGATGTTTATAAGCAATCTTTTAGCAGTACCGCTTCTATATTTTGCCGTAACCCTGTTTGTGCATATCATCGGGCTGGTTGGCAAGCCGGTCACGGCTAATGTAATCGGGCAAATATTCCTGCCGGTGATGGCTAATGTAATGATTCAGCTTGCTGTCCGCTCTTCGCTGGGTGCAGGTTCGTGGTTGTTCGCAGTTATTTTACTGGGAACTGCAACTGTTATCGTCATCGGGATGTTTCCGGCATATCGTAATATGACTACCGAAAGAATAATACTTTCGCTATAGGGGTAGAAATTGAAGCATCTGATTCTGGTTATTGAGCGCGATTATCGTGAAATGGTGGCGACAGCCGCATTCCGCATTATGCTGATTGTTGCAGCGGTTATCACGGTCGGCGCTGCAGTTGGCATTGCCATCGCACTGCGTCTTCAGGATTGGTACGGTATAGCGGAAGCCCTGCCGATTGTGGAGTTTATAATCGGGCTGGTACTGTATTTTATTACCCTGTTGATACTGCTGGCGTTTGTATGGGGATTTTCCGGTTTACAGATTACCAAGGAAAAGGTGGACGGCGTTATCGAATGTCTGATGGCTACACCGCTGGGTCCTAAAACATTATGGATTAGCAAGTGCCTGGCGGTTTTTATCCCCGGTTTTATAATTTCACTGGCTGCTGCTTTAATAGTCCTCCTTGTGATAAATCTGGCGGTGGTTTTGCCGGGGTGGAACACTTTTGTCTTTCCGGAACAGGCTATTGTTGTTGGTTTCTTAAGCAATCCGCTCCTGTTTTTTGCCGTACTGGCCTTTATCGTCCTGTATTCTCTAGCCGGCAACCCGGATGTGGCGATTGCTCCCTCTTTTCTCGTTGGTTTCGGGCTGATGGTAGGCATTCCGGCCGGGCTGGCTACCGGCACTATAGATATTACCTCATGGGCTTTTGTCCTGTGGTATACAGTCGGAGCAGTTGTCATCTGGACAGTCGTCCTCTTTATGATGCGCATGTTGACCCGCCAAAACATCGTCCTCTCCAGCAAGGGGAGTTGAATAATCAAACAGGGATATAACGAATCACGGGCAGCGGTACAACAGCTAAGCGTCACGAATAGATATAAAAACCAAAAGAAACGTTTATTCCACTAACTTAAACTCGGTAACGTCTACCAATCCTAAATCCGTCAGCCTCAGTTCAGGTATTACCGGCAATGCCATAAAAGAGAGCGTGGCAAAAGTATCCGGCAGTGTCGCTCCCAGTTCGGCGGCAATATTCTTCAGACTCTGCAGTTTATCCGATACCGTTTCCAGCGGTTCTACCGACATTAACCCGCCGATAGACAGTTGCAGGCTGCCCAGCACCTTTCCGTCGGCAACTACGGTTAATCCGCCCTGCAATCTTTCTATCTCTTTAATAGCGATGTAAATATCCTCGTCGTTAGTCCCGGCAGCGATAACATTATGGGAATCGTGCCCTACCGAAGTCGCCAGAGCTCCCCTCTTCAGCCCCAAGCCTTTAATAAGCCCCTTGCCGATATTCCCGCTGGCATGATGTCTTTCTACCACCACCAGTTTTAAAATATCCCTTTCGGTATCGGTGCAAACACACCCGTCTTTAACTTGAACCTTTTCCGTTTTCTTTTTGGTGACGATTTGTCCGGGAACAATTTCGATAACAAGTCCGGTATCACCTTTGGCTTTCAGCTTCAGGTCTGTCACTTTGAACGGTTTTATGCGGACCGAATCTGTCGGGCGGTTGATTTCATACGGTTTGATATCGAACAATGCCTTTCCATTTCCGGCAACCGGTTTCCCTTTATAGAAAACCATGTCTATGTCTAAGTCGGATAGATTATTCAATGTGATGAGATTAGCCATATATCCGGGTGCTATGGCCCCCGTTTTTTTAAGCCCGAAGTATTCGGCGGTATTGATAGTTGCCAGTTGAATTGCCCTTACAGGCTCCAGCCCCAGCCTTATTGCCTTACGTACCACTGCGTCGATATCACCGTCATTTAACAGGTCGGAACAACTGCGGTCATCGACGACGAACATACATCTTTTATAAGTCTTATCTGTTACCAGCGGTAGCAGCTCTTTGAGGTTCTTTTCGGAAGAGCCCTCTCTTATCATTATGTGCATTCCCCGCTTGAGTTTCTCTGCAGCTTCAGCTAAAGATACGCACTCATGGTCGGAATAGATGCCGGCGGACATATAGGCATTTAAATCTTTACCGGATAGACCGGGGGAATGTCCGTCAATTATCTTATCCTGATACAACTTAATTTTATCTAAAACGTTTCCGTCTCTATAAATAACACCCGGAAAGTTCATCATCTCACCCAGTCCGATAACGTTCTTAAGGCGCATAATCCGGCGCAGTTCTGTCGATGTTATATTGGCTCCGGAGGTTTCCATATTTGTTGCCGGAACGCAGGAGGGAGCCATTAAAAATAAATCCAGCGGCAGTTTTTCGGCGCCGCCCAGAATGTAGCGGATAGCATCCAATCCGCAGACGTTGGTAAGTTCATGCAAATCGGTAACAACCGCCGTCGTGCCTCTGGAAACAACAGCTTTGGCGTATTGTCCTATATCCAGCATAGAGCTTTCGATATGGGTATGGCCATTGATTAAGCCGGGCGCCAAGTACTTACCCTTTAAATCTATTACCTTTTTAGCTTTGTTATAATCCCCGACGCCGGCTATCCTGCCTTTATAAACGGCAACATTACCGGATTCTATTTCACCCGAAAAAACATTTACGATTTTTGCGTTGGTAAAAACCAAATCGGCAGGTGCATCGCCTTTAGCTACCGATATTAAATCAACTATACTATCAGACATTAATCTCACACCCTTTTATTTATTTTCTTCCATAATGCAAATATCGGGAAGATTTCGAAATTGCTGATTATAATCCAATCCGTAACCGACTACGAATTTATCGGGAATATTAAAACCGAGATAATCAATATCTACAGGCAAGGTATGCTGAGATGGTTTGCTGCTTAAGGCACAGACTTTTACCGAGGCTGCTTTTTTCTCTTTTAATTTGTCTTTAAGAAATTCAACGGTCAACCCGCTATCGACAATATCTTCGACTATCAGCACGTCCCTGTTTTCAACTTCAAAAATTACGCCCTGTATAACTTCAATTTCCCCGCAGCTTTTTGTCCCCTTGCCATAACTGGAAAGCCTCACAAATTCCACTTCCAAAGGAAAGTCCAACTCTCTAACCAAATCCGCTGTAAACATAAAGGACCCTTTAAGAATAGATATAAGGAGCGGATTTTTATCTTTATAATCCCTGCTTATCTTTCTTGCCAAAAGCTTGATTTTTGAGGCTATCTCGTCACGGCTGTATAAAACGGTTAATTTATCGGAATCGGTCATAACGATTCAGATTATAAACCCTGCCTCTAATGTTGTCTAGACTTAAACGGCAGCCCTATTCACTAGCCGTAAAACTTAAACTGTTTAGAAAAGATTGGCAGTTCTGTGTATAATATATACGGCTAAGTATTCCTGATTGTATTTAGAAAATACCGACAAGGCGGTATGCCCCGTTCCGCCATATAAAATATTCCAAAGCATTCAGTTTAAGCCGACTGCGATTTTAGAAAGAGAAGTGCGAAATGAATAGTCCAAAGTTAAATATAATTACCCCTCTTGAGGAAGAATTATGCCTGCTTCGTGATAGTATTTCAGCGCCGGTTCAGGAGAAATATGCGGGTATTACGTTTGTTTCCGGTTTACTTTCGGGCGTGCCTGTAGTAGTTGCTAAAAGCGGGGTGGGTAAGGTTAACGCCGCACTTGCTACACAGATTATGATAGACCGCTTTAATGCTGACAGGCTTGTACTGCTCGGAGTAGGCGGAGTAATAAACAGTAGTTTGAGCATCGGAGATGTTGTCATATCAAAAGATACCAGGTATCACGATGTCGATGCGGTCGGGCTGGGCTTCGCATTGGGCGAAATTCCGTTTTTAGGGATTAATGTATTTAAGGCAAGTCAAACACTTATTGAAAAAGCCGAGCAAGCTGCAATACAGGCTTTATTAAAACCGCAGGATGGACATTTTGCAATTCACAGATCGAGTAACCACAAGCCCAAAGTACTTGTTGGCAGTATTATTACCGGTGACCAGTTTATTTCGGGTAATGAAAAGAAGAAACAACTTATCGAGTCTTTTGGCGGAGATTGCGTGGATATGGAGGGAGCAGCAGTTGCCCAGACTGCTTATCTTAACCAAAAGCAGTTTGTTATTATCAGGGCGCTATCGGATGAATGCGGGAATAAGGCAGAGAACTATTTCTATGATTACTTAAGTAAAATAGCTCCCCGGATATTATTCGAGATTGCTGTTAATTTAGCCTGCGGTTTGAATGATAAATAGCTTTGATAAATGTGTTACTGATCAGGCATTCAGGATTTTCCCCGGATAGAGATAATCTAAAACCATAAAGGTGGCTAATAGACTATTCGATTAGAAACTCTTTCAGGTTATCGGAATACTGAGAGAGATAACAGCACGGGTCTTGTATTAAACCTACATACAGACCGTCTTAAAATCCAGATACTGCTTCAGTATCATAGTACCCCCGCCTTCGGAAACGATTTTCTTAACACCGGAAGCATTCTTTACCAGCGACCCTGCCAGGTGAGTTACCGGCGTTCCGGTAAATACCGGTGGATACATCAGAGTTGAAGGCCCCAGTACAATAACAGCTCGCGGATTGCCAAGCCCTGCCATTAAATCATCAAACGTGTCCGTGATAATTGAGGTAGCGGTGATAATTGCCACGCTGCATTCTGCCAACTCTTTTCCTCCGTCTTCGGGGGAGATGGTTCCGGGCCTGTTGCTTTTAAGCTCCAAAACATCGAGCTTGCAGCCGGTCTGTTTCAGTTTGGGAATAACCGGACCGAAAAATCCCACCATTACCACCTTATCTTCAGCATTTACCCCGACCATATCAAAAGCATCCTTCTCGGCAAATTGCCGGCCGGGTAGTCCTGCAACCAGTGCATTGGCGGTTGCCAGCCCTATGGTACGTGAAAGGGGTTTTTCAGCCGAAACCAGCATTTCCAGAAGTTCTGAGGCAGGGCTGCCGGCCAGTTTTCCGGCTCTGTTTTCGTGGGTGCAGTTGCCGGAATCGTTATGAGCCGTCCACGCTACCCCCATATTGCCGTTATCCAGATGCACGCTGGAATATCCGAGCCCGATGCGTATATCAGCTACTTTTATTCCTTCCGATACCGGATGTAAGTGAGATACTATTTTGCCTTGAATTGAATTGTCCATTAGAACTGCTACCTCTTGTTAAATAATGTAAAGATGTGGAACTGTGATAATTTATAACACTCACAGTATATTCGTGTCAATATTACGGGAAAACAGCTGCTAATCGTCTATTTTATCATTATTCTCTAAATGAATTATTGCGGATTTATAGCTGTTGCAAAGATAAAACTACTTAAGATTTTCCAGCCTTTTTTGCAGCCCTGCTGTTACAATTTCCAGGTGGCGGGGTTTATCGACATCCATCCCTGCTTCGGCAAAGGGGCATATAACGGCTTTTCCGGTAACTTTTAAATTCTTTGATATATTTCTTTCAGCCCTTGTAAGTGTCAATTGCCCGATTATATAAAGAAAAAGAGTACCAAAACCGATTAGCGCTGCCTGTTTTGGGGGGCTTTTGCGCGCCTCTGCCAGTTTTTTACGCATACCTTTATTTTCTTCCAGTAAAATACGCAAACTGAATACGTGCAGGTCGCTGCCGCAAAGCTTTATATCCTTGAACTTAATGTATGTTCTGCAGGAGTTCGGAAATCTTTTCTCCATAACCTGGCGGGAGATAACATTATAAAACATATCTTTGTTTTCGCCCTGCGTTGCGTTTATTATCCAGTCGACCATTTCACCGGTAACCATCGGAATATCGGAGGATACAAAAAGAGCGTGCGTGGCCTGTTTATTGACCTGTGCCACTTTTTTGGCGCCGGCGCCCAGATTTTCGGTAAGCCCGGCGTGGTCGGCTACAAAATAAACTTTTTTGGAGCAGTGAACGTGGCAGTCATTCGGCAATCCTACTATGATTACATTATCAACCGATTCGGAATCCGATAATGCATCCAGTACCCACTGTATCATCGGTTTTTCGCAGATTTCCAGCATTGCTTTCGGCATGCCCCCGGTGTACGGATACAGCGGTTCTCCCGGTTTGGGAGTGCCTCCGGCTAAAACGATTGCATCCATGATATGATTTTCCTTCGCAGTTTTATCCTAATTCAGTTTTTGAACGCTGGCTTTAAACCCGATTTTATCCAGTAGCAGGTTGTATTCTTCCATATCGAGTTTGCGCCCTTTTCCGGAAATGGCAATCAGTGCCGCTTCGATTACATTTGTGCCGAAAGAGCGCCCTTCGAGTACCGGCATAGTCGTTACCAGGTATTTTACCCCGCATTTTTGAAATAATTCTACATCCTGCGGCGTGGTGGTATTTGTAACTACCACTTTCCCGCTCATATCGTCGGGCATATAGCGTTTTATGTAATGGCAATCTCCGGCGATTACTGTAGCCTGTTTAAAATATTTTGCTTGCTTGGGCTTTCTTTCTTCCTGTTTTTCGCCGGTGGGATATATCCACTTAAACGGAAGGCGACCTGCTACGGGCATCAGCAGGGAAGCGAGCACTTTAAGCTGTTTTATTGAACGAATGGGTATGGGAATGCCCAGTGAAAACATCAAGTCGCCGAAAACGCAATCATAACCGGCATTGGTAAAACTTTCTGTCAGCCCCCAGCGGTCGGTGCCGGTCATTATAAAAGCCTTTTTCCCGCCCGACTGTGCGATATAATCCCCGAGTTCGGCTTCCAAAACAGTGCCCACTCTCTCTTCAAGGGTATTTTTCAAACCTGCCCCGTCTGCCACCGGTGTCTTTTTTATGTAACGTATCAGCTTCATTGCGGAATAAAGCGGGTGCCACTTCCCGTCTACAAGGACTCCCAGGTCGGCTCCGCCCACACCGAAGGCATCCACCTTGCCGTCCAGTTCGGCAAATTTCAAGGCGGCGGCGGTCATATCGCCGTCGGTACCGATACGTTCGATACTGATATCTTCACCCAGTAAATTGATAATAACTTTTTTATCGCGTTTCGATGAACCGATGCTGATGCTTACTGCTCTTTTCAAAATTTATAACCTTTCAAAGAAGCAAAAAATGCGATTTTATATTACATATCTGCTACATTACTTTTCTTATTCTTGCCCAGGAGCTTCCCAGAAGCACAAACGGGTTGGTTATCCTGCCGTGGATTTTACCCCGTGCCAGAGCTGTCAGGAAATCATTTTTATCGCAAAATTCGGGCATCTCTATGTATGTAGAGCCGATTTCGTTAATGGTATGGGCATCGCTACCGGCGCTTTTGGCTTTTCCGTATTTATCAGCGGCTGCAAGCGATGTCTTTGAGAACCAGGGCAGAGGGCTGCGGGCGTTAAATACCTCTATTATATCGATATCATCGATAAATTGCTCCAGATTTTTTCTGCCCAGACCGTGGCGGTTGGGTTTATCGAAGGGGTGGGGAACGCAGACCAGCCCGTCCTGTTCTCGGATACGTGATATGGCTTCGGCAAAGGGGATTTTATTGGGTACGGACTCTTTTAGGAACATTCCCATTACTTCACCGTGGGGAGTCATTATCTCTTCTGCTATGATTACCTGAAACGGTGCCATCTGCTGTATTTTTAACGCGCCTTCGGCAGTGCCGTGGTCTGCTACGGCGATACAGTTGATTCCTGTATCCAGACAACGTCTGATTATATCTTCAGGTCTGTTTAGGCAATCATAAGAATAATTGCTGTGGACATGTAAATCGGCTTTTAACATATTTTCCTGCATCCTCAACGACAATCTAAACCGAGCCTGATAACGGATGGCAGGAAAGATTCCATCAATGCTCAGACAATAACCGTCGAAACCTGTGGTGAAACTGCGGGGGTGATAACTACACTTAAATAAAGAAATATTATTTCAGGTCAGCTACAGCCACGTTGTCTAAAATTATAACATATTTAATAACCGGCATCGAATAAAAATAAAATACAGGCGGATAACGCTGCTGTTGTCACTCTCCCCAGCGGTACTTTTTATTTTGTTTCAGCTTATCGATTTCGCAGTTTGAACATAATCCGTTGTGGCAGCAAATTACACCATCGCATTCGGTACAGCGCCATTGCTCCCGCTGCTTTTCCAAAAACATATCCATTCCGTACTCTTTAATAAATGTGAGGTTTTCTATCATGCTCATATGATATTTTGTGCGGTAGCGTTTATCGAGGGCTTTCAAGCGGGTGCAGGGGAAGTCCTTGCACTGGTAGCAAAATCTTACCAGTCCTTTGCCTACAAGCCTGCAGTGTCCGCTCATAAAGATGCAGTTTTTTCCGCGCGGTATGCAACCCGGGCAATACATCCGCTTAAACCCTTGCTTATCAAGGTCGTTTTTCAGCGCCTGATAGTTTATACACAATCCGCAGTTCATACCGCAGGGAGCAATCAGTTGTTCTTCCATATTCATCATTTTTTATTTTAATCAGTTTAGATTATTTCCGGTGATATATAGACGGGCAGCTCGATTATAACTGAAGCGCCTTCGTCAGCATTGTTTTCAGCCCAAATTCTGCCGCCGTGCTCGGTTATTATGCCGTGGCAGATACTCAAGCCGAGCCCCGTCCCTTCGCCTACTTCCTTGGTGGTGAAAAAAGGAACAAAAATATGTTTAAAGTTTTCCTGTGGGATTCCGGGTCCGTCATCGCTAAAAGTGATACGAATGAAATCTCCCCTTTGTTCACTTATGATGGTAAGATTGCCTTTTTTATGAGTTTTTAACATAAAGAACTCGGCATTTATGATTATATTGAGAAAAACCTGTTGTAACTGCAGGGCGCTTGCCAATGTTTCCGGCAGGTCGGGTGGAAGATACGTATCCGTCTGTATATTGTTTAATTTTTGTTCTGTTGTGCGTAACCTAAGTGTTTTTTCGATTACTTCATTAACATTGGTATGGGTTTTTTCTTTGTGATGCTTTCTGGAAAATGTAAGCAGGTTTTCTACGATTTTTGCGGCGCGTTCCGCCTCACTGTGAATAATACCGATATCGTCCAGCACGTCATCGGGCAGTTCCCTCTCCGTCAGCAGTTCGGAGAAGCCCATCATACTTGTAAGCGGATTATTGAGTTCATGAGCTACCCCGGCTGTTAACTGTCCGATAGAAGCAAGTCGGTCTTGAGCTATCAATTGCTCCTGCATTATGTTTCGTTGAGTGATATCTCTTACAAATACAACCATTCTGCCGCCGCCGATATCCAGATAGTTAACGCTGACTTCGACATCGACAACATTGCCGTTTTTATGCCGGTGGCGGGTTTCAAAACGGTCTTTTCCTTCCTTCATTATTTTTTCGATGTGAGCTGCCACATTTTCCGGGCTTTCGGCTGCCTCGATGTCGAAAATACTCATTTTCAACAGTTCGTCTCTGCTATACCCGACCGTTTGGCAATATGCATTGTTTATATCCAGTATTCTGCCCTGCATATCCGTAAGCCAGAATCCGTCTGCTGTGGTCTGAAGAATAGTGCGGTATTCCAGTTCCTGACGCTTGCGT
>Ga0265293_10003831_pt1 | contig 27401 bp, 21 predicted proteins | sample Munlanlewell138R_FD_192505 | JGI IMG/M metagenome (GOLD analysis project Ga0265293, IMG submission 192505) | Leachate microbial communities from a municipal landfill in Southern Ontario, Canada - Leachate well 138R | ecosystem: Engineered > Solid waste > Landfill > Unclassified | place: Canada...
CACTTTTTCATCTAAATATTGGATAATAATAAAGAGGGATACCCTTTATTATATCTTTTTTAATGTGTAAACCTAATTGCTGCAATAGTAATATAAAAATTATAATATATAGTTTACAAACACCATTTTATCCTTTTATTGTTTTATTGTAAAAAAAAAGCTTTTGTTATTTTATTGCTTAGCTTTTATATTAATCCTCCTTTTTCTATTTGTTCTAATAAATCCTTACTTATTTTACTATCCTTTTGTTCTATAACTTGTTTTTTTTCTTCTATTTGAGATTTTTTTATTATTAGGTCTACTGGATTTTCTTTTTCAAAATTGGTTTGAAACTTTTTTGGAGCATCATACATTTTATTTCTAATAAGCTTGGCTATATATTCCAAAAGTCACATTTCAGATATTTTAAAAAATGCCATTACAATAAAAATTGCCAAGACAGGAATTGCAAACATAATACCAGCTGCTGTAGACCCAGATTGAGATGCTGTTTTGAAAATGGCTAAAGCTAATCATACTCAAACTGCTAACAAAAACAGCTGAACAATTGTAACAGAAACTGGCCCCAGGTTTAGAGTCATTCATGCTAACAATCATTTTTGTATATTTTTTGGGAAAGTAACTTTCATGCAACTAGTGAATTAAATAATAAATATAATTTTACAAACTAATCTAATTATAATCAAGAAAAAATATTTTGCAAATTTTTTGTGTTATAATTCTACACTAGTATCTTCTATTTTTAAGGCTACTTTAAACTTACTAGTAATGAGAACTGTTATAAAAGCATGAGCTAGAAGTAAATAAGGGGTATTTAAAACAAATTGTTGTAAGTAAATATTGTCTGTAAATCAATTTACAATTTCCAATAGCTTTGTTGGGTCAAAAATACTTATTCCAAAAAACATAATTTCCAAAGTCAAAGCTACACTTAAAACAGCCATTGGTACAAACAAAATATATAGAGATTTTTGCATAATTTGATCGCCAGAAATATCTATATTGATCTTTGATGTACGATAGACCAAAAACAATAATGCTACATATATTATGAAAATTATTGTTAACTTTCCATCAGATAAAAATTTAGCAAATCAGGTTTCTCACATAGTACTGATAGCCAAGTCAATAGATGTAGATAAGGCTACTGATAATGCTCAAAGTACATAATTTCAAAGTATTATTTTTATCATTTTGTCTAATCAAATAATGAAAGACAAAACAACAATAATGGCTACTCCTCCAGCAAGCAAATAGGTAATCAGCGTTTGTGTCATTTGAGTTTAATCTTTGAATAAATAATTTGAAATATTATTTGTAATATATATATTTATAAGTAAACATTTTTCAATTTAAAAAATTTTGAAATTATGAAAAAAATAAAAGCACTTACAATGATAGAAATATTAACAATTACCATAATCGTTTGAATTTGATTATTGTCGATAGTTTTTGCTATAAACAAATCTAAAGTTGATACTAACAATATTGTTCAAATAAATATAGCAAATTGGTTAGCTAAAGAATGAGTAGAATTAATGTATCAAAATAGAAACACAAATTTACTAAAAAATCCCCATAATAAAGATTTGTGTTGGTTAAATATAAATTCATTAAATGAAGATTGTGATGGGAACCAACTGCGGTTTGGATCTGGAAATTATATTTTGTCTGGAAAAAGTTTCGTAAAAACAAATGAAGATTTAATGTTATCTGGATGAATAAGTGAAGAAGATAAAAATTTTGCTTTATGTTTAAAATCATGACAATGGATTTCTTGCCCAAATGAAGAAAATCAAACAAAATATTGAAAATATTTTAGAGTAATTAAGTGATTTTGATTGTACGATAAAGATGCAAATACTACATGATGAAATCTTTTAAATTGTGAGTATTGAAATGATGAGGAATGTTGAAATGATTTAGCAAAAGAATATCGTTTTTGTAGTATTGTATATTATGTTTGAAATAAAATTTGAAAAACAGAAATATGTGCTATCATGACAAATTTTTTTGACTAATTCTTTTCAAAAATAAAATGTCCTCTACCATCATCGTTGGACATTTTTTTTAATACAAAACCATGTTCTTGAAAAAAGTTTATTAACTTATAGTAATCATAAGCATAAATATGAACTATATGCATATTTTCGTTTGGTAAAATTATAAACTCATCTCCTGCAATATTTAGTGTTGTTTTTTTTGTAAATGTTGCACTAAAATCAAATCTCAAAGAACCAAGCACTTGATCATGAAAAGTAGTTAGATAAAGATAAAAATTTTCTTTGGGAGTTCATAATTTCCAAAAAATATTACTAAAAAAATCTACTTGTTCTTTTGAATTAAGATAAGAACGATAATGATTGAACAATCTAAGATCATCTCAAACCGTATCTCATTTTTTTAAACGAACATCTATCCATAACTTATCTCAAGATTTCAAAATATTGTTTAATATATTTATAAGCTTGGATGATTTAAAATTTCAAAAAATATTGCCAAACATTACATAAACTCTATTTGTTTTTTTAGAAGTTAAATCAATTATTTTACTTTTAAATTCATTAGAAGTAAAGTCAGAGCAAATAAAATTTGTTTTTTTTCATACATTTTTTAAATTTTTTATAGACAGATCCAACATAGCTTTGGATATATCTATTCCAAAATATTCTATATTTACTTTTGAATCACAATTTTGTAATATCATAGATTCAGTCTGCGAATTGCCACAGCCAAGACTTATAAGTGCATTTGATGCTCATTTTGTTTTATCACAAATACTTTGCAAATCTAGTTCTTTAAGTGTTTTTTCATTAACACTAAAAATTCAATATAAAAAATCTGCTTTTTTTTCTTTATAAAAAAGTTTGGCTCCTTCTTCTAAATATAAAAACTTTTGATCCAGATCCCTAACTCTAAAAGACTCCTTTAGTTGTTCATCAAGATTTATAACTGGTGTTGTATCACATAAATTTAACATATCTTTTATTTATGATAATAAATTTTTTGTAAAGTAAAGTAACATATATTATATTTAACCTTGAAAGTTGGACACCTTCATTTTAACATCTTGACAACAAATTTTACCTTTTTCATATCTAAACAAGCAGTTGAAATTTCAATATATATCCTCTGTAATTGAAAGTATTTCCACTTTATTGTCAAAATAGTTGTTTTCTATCAGTTTTTCAAACATCTTTTTGTTTTCTATTTTTCGTACAATATTATTGCTACTATAATAAAATAATTGGAAATTGTAACTATCTAAATCTTCAAAAACATCTTGGTATAAGCTTGATCTTAATTCTTCTGTGTTTTTTATTTTCTTTTTCTTTAAATATTGAATAAAACGATCTTGTGCTTCTTTGTAAACAAATTTTTTATCATCTAATCAAATAATTTTTTTTAAAGGATTGTACAATGCTTGAGTTTCAAATGATTTTCTAATCTGTTTGTCGATTTTCAATCATTCTAAAGTTTTGTTGTTGTGGTCTCTGTCCATTAATTTTAAAAAAGCACACCTAATGTCTTTCATAACTCAATATAAAAACTTATCAGTTTTTTCTTCAAAAATTGTTTTGGGATTTTTATAATAATAGTCAATATTTGCTGTTACAGAATCTACCAAAAATCAAACTTCATCTCAAAAATTTTTATAAATATATGACATAGAAAATTTTTCAAAAGAGTCTTCTACAACATCATGCAAAATAGCAGCTAAAATTAAAGTTAAATCATTTGTTTTTTCTGCAACCATTATGGCAACTCTCAATGGATGTGCAATAAAAGCCGTTCCTGTAAGTTTTCTAAATTGTCACTTATGAGCTTCTTGTGCCACCTTAGATGCTTTTTGAATTATAGAAAAATCTCTCTCAAAAAATGGATATACATTTTTTAAATATCATAAATATTTTTCTACTATTTTATCTGTTCCTGACATTTAATGAAATTAAATTTGATAGTAAAAACAATCTAAATATCTTTGTTTTTTACAAAAGACTAAAACATAATAACTAAAAAATCAGTATACTATAATTAATCCTTTATTAATTTAATATAAATATATTGTTTATTTAATCAATGATTAAATATAGTTTTGTTTTTATAAAAAAATATGGACTTGTTTTTAATTGTTGGAATTGACCAAGATTTTATGTACAATTTTATGACTTTGATGATTTTTATAAAGATTAAATTACTTATTGAAAAATATAAATAAAGTTTCATGAAGTTTAGTTTGAAAAAAATAATGTTTTTATTATATAAATGATGTAATAAGTTTTTTATCTTATCTAAAACTTATTTTGTATATGTTTTGTTTGTAAGTTTTAATTTAATATCATAAATTTTGGACGTAAATCAATTAGAGAGTTTTTTAGACTATAAAAAAGACCTAAATGAAGATTTAGACATTTTGGTACAAGAAATTATTTCAAAAGCACAAAAATATTTACCTGAAAATAGTAAAGACTGAATATTAAAAGCTTATCACTTAGCTAAAAAAGCACATGAATGACAATTTAGACTTTCTTGAGAACAATATATTGTTCATCCTTTGAAAGCGACACTTATTTTGATGGAGTTAAAGCCTGATTTAGAATCCATTCAAACATGTATTTTACACGATGTAATAGAAGATACAAAAATTACTCAAGAAGAAATTAAAAAAGAGTTTTGAGATGAAGTGGCATGACTTTGTGAATGATTAGTAAAAGTTTCAAAAATAAGATATAAATGAGAAGATAGACATTTGGAAACCATAAAAAAAACTTTCTTAGCGATGGGTAAAGATTTAAGAGTTATTTTTGTAAAGCTTGCAGACCGTATACATAACATGCAAACATTGCACTATCACCCTGAGCCTAAAAAAAGAGAAAAAATTGCACTAGAAACTATGAAAATTTATGCCCCTGTAGCAAAAAGATTAGGTCTCTATCAGTATCAAATAGCACTAGAAAACGCTTGTTTCAAAATATTGTATCCAGAAGAGTTTGAAAAAATAGTTGGATATTTAAAAAAATGATATTCTGGTTCTGATAGACATATAAAAAGAGGAATACTCAATATAACAAAATTACTATTGAAAGAATGAGTTTTTGATATTGAAGTAAAATGAAGAGCAAAAAGCCCATATAGAATTCGAGAAAAAATGGAATATAGATATGAAGCAACAGATATTTCTTCTATCATGGACTTGTTAGCATTTAGAATTATTGCAAAAAACATTTCAGATTGCTATATGATACTAGGAATAATTCACAAATATTATACTCCATTAATAAAAAAGATAAAAGATTATATTGCTGTACCAAAATTTAATGGATACAGAAGTATTCATACAACAATACTTGGGATGTTTAACTTCCCTGTCGAAATACAAATAAGGACAAAAGAAATGGATGATGTTGCAGAGTATTGAGTAGCAGCACATTTTGCTTATAGTGAATCAAAATGACCAAGTAGAGTTAGTCAAAAACAAGCAGAATGGGTAAAAAAACTGCAAGAATTAGTAAATGCATATACAGAAAGTGACCAAAAAGATCAATTTAAAAACAAACTAGATATTGAATTTTTAAGTAAAGAGATATTGCTTTATACTCCAAAGTGAGATATTATTGAATTACCAAAATGAAGCACGGTTTTAGATTTTGCTTTTTATATACACACAGAAATTGGACTAAGATTTAAAAATGCTATTGTAAATTGAGAAATTGTTCCAATTACACATGTACCAAACACAGGAGATATCGTAAAAATAAATACATTTAGATATCAATATACTGCAAACAAACATCGAAGTATTATTTTAAAAACTCCAAGTGCTAAGGCAAAGTTACTTAGATTTTTGAAAAACACTCAGCAAGAAGAAATTTTGGAAAACTCTATCAAAACACTAAACCATAAATTGAAGGATCTTAATTTACCTACTTTAGGTGCTAAAGAAAGTGAAATAAGTAAGCTATATGAGAAAAAAGATTTAGAAAAAAAACTCATTGATGCTACAGAAAACAAATTATTATACAATGAAATTATAAAAAAAGCTTATCCAAAAGAGTATAAAGAATTCTATCAAAGTAAAGAAACTAAAGTTCCACAAAAAACTAAAAATACCAATATTAAAAATATAATAATAGATGATGATAAGTTGATAAACTATTATCTATGTCCTGAATGTAGACCAATTTTTCCTCAAAAAATAATAGCAAAAACATGAAGAGATGGGATTAAAGTACACAATTTAGAGTGTAGAGCGTTAAAAACGATTTCTCCAAATAAATTATTAGAAGCACATCGAAATGGAGAAAATAAAAACATTTATACGGTTATTTCCATTTTAAAAATGGATGGAGAATTAGACTTTATCAAGGTGTTGGAAATATTTACAAAACTACAAATTGAAGTAAATGGATTTTCAATAAAAGACGATAAAGACAACAAATATAAAATAATAAACTTAACTTGGACACTAAAAAACCCATGACAAATTGGAATGGTTCGTGAACAAATAAAAAAATATTGAGATAAAATAAATTTAATAAAAAGAGAAATAATATAATTTATATTATAAACGATTAAAATGGATACTTTACAACTTTGAGGACTGGAAAGTTTTTATACTACCATTGTTGTTTTGTTTGTGTTTTTGTGGATCATAAGTATAATTTGGGTTGCAAAAGATATTTCTGCAAGGACAAATAGTGTTTTGCTACAAATTATTGCTATAGTATTGGTGACTTTTTTTACTCCTATAGTTTGAATACCACTATATCATATTATTAAACCAATATGATATAAAAAAGATAAAATGCCCTGGAGAGAAGCATGTATCACCAATGCTACCGTGTGTGGAAAGTGTAGAATGCTAAATGCAAAAGAGCACAAATGTTGTATAAATTGTGGAACAAAACTTATGATAAAATGCAAAGAATGTAATAAGGAATACCCTCACAATTATCGCTATTGTCCAAAATGTGGATGACCTAATATTGAATTAAATTAAAAAAAATGCTATTACTTATTGTTTTAATAATACTTATTGCTAGTTTGTGAATTTTATGAAATATATATTTTCATTTTTTTGCTTTTCAACAAAATTTTCAAGATTTAAACAATTATCAAAATAGTTATTACGCTAGCATATCTAGCATAGAGAGATGATTGTTGTCTAGCAAATATGTCAGAGCTGGCTATGATGGAAGTGGATGATTTTTATGAACATGATATTGGTGAAATATAAGCGACTTATTATCAAATTTTTGAAAAATTACAAATTGATCTAATTGATTATATTTTGATATAAATTCAAAAACAAAAAAAGTTATTTGAAAAATTAATTATGATAAGATTACAACTATATTATTAAGTTTAAACGATAGCGAGGACACTTATTCTAGTTGAACAAACATTAAAAAGTTTTTTGAAGATAATGATGTTTATATTTCTGGATATATAAAAAACAACTTTAGTTCAATAAATGAAACAGACAAAATACAATTGAAATGGTTTTTTGTATTAAATAATGAAAATTGATATATAATAGCTTGAAATACTTGAAATGAAATTTCTAATTGACAAATAAATAATGGAGTACATGTGTATTTCTCGAATGAAACAAACAATATATTTGATCAATATCAATTAAGTGATAGTGTTAGTTTTGAAAGTTCTTGAGTAATATTTGACAATATTTGAGAGGCTTTGTCGTGACAAAAAGCTATCATGTTATGATTTTACATCACTGGAAATTATCTTTTTTCAAATAATAAAATAGTTCCTTATTTAGATTTTGAAATAGAATCTAATCTTGATTTTGTAGACTCACATTATTATATTACTTGAGTGTCTATATATTGAAAATATAAACAAAATTTATCGATAAAAAAACCTGTTTCCAATTATCAAAACCCAAATTATAAAAATTTTATTTTTCCATATTATAATGAATAAAGATTTTCAAAAGATTTTAATTTTATGACTTATTTCCATTGTAATAAGTGCTCTTGCTCTTTATAGTTTTAGAGATGTAAAATTTAAAAATACAAAAAAAATGTTGGAAGAAAACCAAAAAGAACAAGAAATTTTACAAGAATATCAAGAATTGTTGAGCGATCCCAATGAAATAGTACAACCTGAAATACAAAAAGATTTAATAAAAGTTGGAGATTTAACAGTAGTTATGCCAAAATTTTTTGAAAATACTGAATTTGAAAAAATTGCAAGAGAATTAAATGATAAAGAGATAAATATAGATTTTGAATATATAAATTCTATTTCAAAATATAGACAATTAATTTTATCAGAAATAGCACAGGATAAAGTTTATTTATTGCCCAGCAATTGGATAAAATGAATGGAATTGGAAATTATTAGTATATGAGAAAATCCAAAAGTATATTTTCATAGAATTTTCAATGATATTTTGTGAGTCAATGATAATACAATAATCCCATACTCTATAGATCCAGCTATAATAATTAAAAAAAGTGGAATAAGTGTTTGAAACAATTGGGAAAGCTTACTGACATTTACTGCTATATGGGAACAAAACAAATCTTATTCTATGCCAATAATTTGGTGAATAGGAAAAAATGATATAAAGTTTTTGGAAAGATGAGATTGACCTTTTGAAAATTATTTTGATATTTTGTTTTTACAATTAGAGCAAATAAAAGAAAACAACAATATTGCAGAATTGAAAAATATGTTGGATGTAGAAAGCTTGGCTCTAGATTATAGTTATGATTTTGTAAAATTTAAACAATTGTATGAAAGTATAGCAAAAAAAGACAAAAGTTGTGAATTATTCCCTGCAATATGTTTGATGTCTTATAATTTTTGAGATATAAAATTTTGATTTTTATCAGACTTTGATATTTTAGAAAAATATTTTACAGGCAACAAAACTATGCTTGAGGTAGCTAATTTTAATAACAGCAGTCTATCATATCCTATAAAAGGACGAGTTTTTGTTGTCCCAAAATGAAGTGAAAAAATAAATTTAGCTAATGAATTTTTCAAAGAATATTTGAAAGAATGAGTAGATGGAAATAAAAGTTTATGGTGAAATACATTATCTGCTATCACAAATATTTATGATGAACAGATACAAGAAGATAGATATAAAGAGCTAAGTACAAATGAAAATAAATTTAGACTAATCTATGAAAATATAAATTTACAAGAAGAGTTTGTAAAAAATAATAAAAATATAAATTTATTGAAATGAGATTATAAACCTGAATTGTATTTGAAGTAAAATAGTGTTATTGATGAAATATTTTATTTTATAAAACTATATAAATGAAAAAGCTCTGTGTCTTTTTAAGTTTTATTTTGTTGTTTTTAAGCTGATGCTCGGTATTAAACAATAGTGAAAGCAATAACTTAAATAATATAAATAAAGAAGAAATACAAAATCCTCTTGTAGATCAGATTGGTGGAGAGAATAATATTTATACTATTTTTTTTGATGACAATAATCTTTCCAAAACATTTACCATTTATCATAAATGATGACAAAAAGATATTGTCTATTTTATAAATGATTGATATAAAAATTTAAATCTAAAAATAAAATTTATTGATAATAAGCTAAAAAATTATCGCCTATCAAACATAATTATGCCTGATGGGCAACAAGATTGACCCTTTAATAGAGAATTGGATTATAAATTAACTCAAAATTGAGGATATCAACTGTTTTTTGGTGAAAGTTTGATGCAATGAGATCAGTGGACTGGAAATGTGGAAGTAAGTCTGTCAGTAAGTAAATAGATTTATTTTTCAACTACCCTTCCATCATCTAACTCAATAACATCATCTGCAAATTGGACAATATTTTTGTCGTGTTCTATCATGAGAATGGTATCGCCAGATTCCAAAAATTTTTCTAAAACCTTTAATAATTTTTCTATATCTTGTGGATGCAAACCTACAGTAGGTTCATCTAAGAAATATACAGTATGACCAGTATAACTTTTTAACAAATGCTTTACTAGTTTTAATCTTTGACTTTCTCATCCTGATAAAGTGTGAGCAGCTTGTCACATTTTTAGATATCATAATCAAATATCACACATAAGTTGTAATTCTTCACGAATATTGTCTATTTCTGAAAACAATTCTAAAGCATCAGAAACATACATATTTAAAATTTCAGCAATACTTTTTCAATTCCACTTAATTTCCAAAATTTCTGATTTGTATCTGTTTCATCTACACAAATCACAAGGGACATAAGTGTCTGGTAGAAATTGTAGTTCTACTTTTTTGTAGCCATATCCATTACAGGCTGGACAAGCTCATTTATCAGAGTTAAAACTAAAATATGATGGAGAAAAACCAAGATATTTTGCTTGAGTAGTTCAAGCAAAAATAGTTCTAATTTTATCAAAAGTACCAATAAAAGTAGCTGGACAAGAACGAGGAGTTTTTCATATATTAGTTTGATCTACATATATCGTGTTTTTTATCTCTTGATAGCCAATAATAGTATCTACAGCTAAATCTTGATAAAATTCTTGTAAAGCTAAATTTTCGTAGTGATCGTAAAGTTCTTTTTGAATAACTGGAGCTGAAATTATTTCTTCCCAACTCATTCATTTTTTTAGAAGCTGTAATCTAATAAAACTTTGAATAAATTTTTGTTTCTCATTTAAAAATCTATATAAAGTAGAATACATCAATGTAGTCTTTCCAGCACCACTAGCTCCTGTAATAACAGTAAATCCTCCAAGTCTAATTTTTACGTCTATATTTTTTAGATTATGCTTGCTAGCCTTTTTGATAGAAACAAACTTATTTCACTTACTATGATTAAAATTGGCATTTACTTTTAATTTACCAGTAATATATTTTGAAGTTAGAGTATTTGATTTCAAAAAATCGCTATAAGTTCAATTAAATACAAGCTCTCATCAAAAATCTCAAGCTCATGGTCATATTTCCACTACCTGATCAGCTGATTTTATAAAACTTTCGTTGTGTTCTACTACAATTACTGTGTTTCCCATAAGCTGTAAATTTCTAATAGCTTTGATTGTTTTATCAATTTCTCTCTGACTTAATCAAATTGTTGGTTCGTCCAATACATAGGTAATTCAAGTAAGCTTATTTCCAAGCTGTTTGGCTAATCTAAGTCTTTGAATTTCTCATCCAGATAAAGTATCTATTGTTCTACTTAAATCAATATATCACAATCACAAATCTTGAATTGTTTGTAATCTATCTACCAACGGTTTTGTAATTCTATCTACCAATAACTTGGGTTTTTTGTTTTTAGAAACATATTCTTGAAAAAATTTCAACAATTTATCTAAATTAAATTTTTGTAAATCTGCTATATTATGTCTATTTTTTCATAAATCTACAAAAACATTCAAACTTTCTATTCTAAGTCTTTTTCATTTACAACTAGGACAAGAACGCATATTTAGCATCGCCTGAAAGTCAACTGTAAGCAGTCCTTTGACATATTGATCCTTTAAAATACTTTCAATTCATTGATATTTGACGCTAGTGTATTTTCATCAAGTTTGAACTCTAATCACTTCTTCATCTCCATATATTACTACATGTTGGAATCGTTCTGGCAAATCTTTCCGCAATTTATCTGTATCTATAGAATATTTTTCAGCTAGTTTTCCCAAAACCACCTGTCAAAAAGTACTATCTCTCCAAGGCAAAATAGCGTTGGAATATGGACTATATTGATCTATTACCTTATCTAAATCAACTTGTAAAACTTCTCCTATCCCATGACATTCTGGACAAGCTCATTCTTGTCTATTTGGCGAAAAATGCTGAGGCGTAAACTCTGGATAGCTAATATTACAATCTGGACAATACATTTTGTCAGTAAATCGTTTTATAGAGAATAACTTTTCATTTATTTTTTCATCCTGTTTTTTGTTGGATAATACTTCACCTATTGCTTCTCATTTTTCAGCTCACATTTCATCTACATATATACCAAATTTTTCAGTTTCTCATAAAATTTTAATTACATCTTCTTTTAACCTATCAATTTTGGATGGTTCTACTGTGATACGATCATATATTCAATAAAGTTTTAGTGGAAAATAATCTTTGGGTACATTTGGATCTTCCAAATAAAAATATTCTACCGGATCTTTATTTTCTCAGATTAGTAAATACCTGGTAAATCAAACTCATTTTTCTACTTTATTTCTATTTTTTTTGACAAATTTAAGCAAAAGGTCCAAAGATTTAATTTCTCAAGCCTCTTTGAGTAAAAAAATTCTTTTATCTATATATTCTTCTTTTATCTCATTCATAATTACTTCCACTGAGCTTGCTTTAATTTCTTTGGCACAGGAATAACAGTAGGGATCACCTAATTTAGCAAAAAGCAATCTCAGATAATCATCAATTTCTGTCAAAGTTCCAACAGTACTTCTACTATTTCAAGCTTTTTTATTTTGTTCAATAGCTATGGCAGGAGAAAGTCCGCTACAATGTTCTATTTCTGGTCTTGTTCATAAATTAAAAAATTGTCTTAAATAACTAGACAAAGATTCTATATAACGAAACTGTCATTCTTTGTAGACTGTATCAAAAGCAAAAGATGATTTTCCACTTCCAGAAACTCAAGTGACCACGATTACCTTGTTTTTTGGTAAAACAATGTCAATTTTTTTTAGATTGTGGGTACTTACTCACTGAAAAACAATTTCATTGGAGTATTGGCTCATATCTATTTCTTTTTGTTTTGACATATTGTTTTAGTTTTAAGTAAAAAAAACTTTTTGATTGATAAGTTTATTGATATAAAATTTATTTACAATCGAAAAAAGATAAAACTTAATTTTTAAGCAAAAAACACCAGTAAAATATTTTTTAAAAATCTACAAAATTAAAAAACAATTAGATATTATTTTGAAGTAAATTTGATGTTTTTTTTGAGTTATTTGTCCTTTTTTACATTTTTGTGTTTGTACTATTTTTTAATTTAGTTAGGAAATGAAACAATCTAACTATATTTGTTTGGTGCTACTTTTTAAATGATAATTAACCAAAAATAATTTTTAATTATAATTGTTACAAAAAAATCTCATGGCGATGAATTATTGTGTTTTTACCAACCAGTAACATAGTGGAACATATATATATTATTCAATTTTATCAGATTTTTTAAAATTACATTTCATACAAAGTAGCCTTATGTTTTTGGAAGTTAAGCTGGTTCATCATTTTGAAAATGGAAGATCGTGATCAAAATGTAAATTATTACTTGATTGACATAAAACGCATTTTCATCAATCTCTTCTCCAAACCTCTCTTTTAACTTCTGATGGTATAAGTCTAGTGTGTTCTAAATTTATATGAGTATTTTTATTTTGTGTATCTTGTGCTTCAGATAATTGCAATACAAAAACAAACGAATTTCTTTTTCAATCATTATGAAGCCTATAATCTATAAGATTAAAAAATCATTTGAAAGACCATACTCAAGATAATATTTTTTCATATACTTTCACTTTTTCAGGACTCCTATTTCATCTTTTATATTGTTCTACAGCTTGTATAAAAAGTCAATTCTGTGTTAATGCTCATGTTTTTGTGTATTGTGGTTTATCAATAATTTTAGGGTCATCAATATCTTTTGACCTAGGCTCATCATGTCATTCGTATTCAATAGTAATTCAATCATTAAGAACTCTATCACTATATGGAGCATTATTTCTTTGTGACATCAATATTACGGAATAATATGGATTAAGTCTATAGTTCATCCCTCTTTGCAGAGTTTGTACACCCTCATGTTTGCATAAGGTTCTATATCATATAATATCATTAATCATGTTAACAACAAAAAATATAAATTAAAAACTCTATTTCAGTTATTACATTCACATTTCTTTTACTTTATTAAAAATAATTATTCTTGGATATATTTCCATACAATTTCTATCAAATTAAAATTTAACTAAAGCAAAAGTACCACTTTAGAGATTTGATTAAATTTTATTTTTGTCCATTATATTAAAATCTTCACAGAAATTTTTATGCAAATTCAGCAAATAATTGATACATTATCAACAATAACATAAATATCACCAAAGCTCCTAAAACCACTCAAACAATAATATTTTTTGCTTTTTTCATATTGTCAGATTTTCATTGATCTGTAAGAAACAAAAATCCTGAGTAAAATATTAAAATTACTAAAGCTGCTCATATTACAAATCAAAGTATTTTAGCTACTTCTATAATAAAATCGCCTGCTTGTGTTGTAAAATTTGGTAATTGTGCAATATAATAAACATAATCTATTATTTTTATCATCACCAATGCCACAACAACATTTACTATTCATTTGATAGCTGTTTTTGTTTTGTCTGCTTGATCAGAAACAGACATCATTTTAAATCCATAAACAATCACCATCACAATAGCAACAAAAAATGCTAAAGCCTTGAGAGCTGATATGATTTTGAAAAACAAAGAGTCTGGTCATCATTGTATGGCTTCCACCATACCTTCTGTTCATTGTACTGTTTCAATTCAAAGAGAGCTTCACAATATCCATGTCGCTCAAAAAAATAGTACCGATCCATATAAAATGTAAATCAAAGATTTCATAGATGTTTTTACTTTTTCAGGATCTCATCAATTTAGGAGTAAATTTACTCCAACCATAACTAAAAATATCACCAATATAGCAAATCAAATATACCTAGCTACATCCCATATTTTTCAACCAGCAACAGCTGTGTCACATCATATTACAGGACCAGCATTAGGATAAAACAAACATTTAATATTTTGTTTTAAGGACTTGTTGCTATCTACTCACAAGTCATAAACACTTTCTACCCTTCATTCTTTGTCAGGTTCTCAGCTAGTAAGATATTGAGTAAAATTTTTTTCAAAAGATGGTGGTACTCATACAGCGGCATCTACATTATTTTGAATTGAAAAAAATCCAAGCACTAATATAACAAATAAAAAGTATTTCAATAATTTCATTACAAATATTTTATTATATAAAAAAAATCATATTTTTTAATATCCAGAGCTTCATGTTGCTCATCAAAATAATGAAGTAATAAGAGCGACCATCAATTTAATAATAAAATAAAATCCACTAAGTAAAAATACTCCAATCACAATGTACATTACTTTTGATTTTATTTTTGACCAATCTCATTCTTTGTGTATTCATCCCGTTACTAGTAAAAATCAAAGATATATTAGAGCAATAACGGCTAAAGCAAGACCAACATATATTGCTCGTTGAATATAAGGATCTAGATTGTTTCTGATATAATCTAATGTGTTTGCGACTTTAAATGATCTTGCATATCCTCATGGCTGATCTGTAACTCAATCTAATGCAGTTTCTTGTATATTGTAATTTCATTCATTGTTAGCATCGTCAACAAATGTGTTAAAAATTTGCATAGGATCCGATCAATAGTTTCATCGTTTTCCATGTTGTGCAAAAGATATTCAAAAAATTGCTAGTGAAAACACAAATAGGCTTAAAAATTTCATTAATATTTTCATTATTTGGCTTTTAAAAATTAAATTCTTAAAAATTATATTCATAAAAATATTTTTTGCAAATTTTAAGATACTTTTTTGTGTTCTTGATTTCCAAAAACATCATTTTTATCTTCTTCTACAAGTTCTTTAATTTTATTTATATACTTTACCGAATAATATAAAGATATTCATTGTATTCAAACATACAAAAGTATAATCGGGAAAAGTAATCATCAAGCCAAATTAGAATGGAATAACAAAACTATATTTACCACTAAGGCCAACATAGTAGTAAATATCCAAAACAAATAATCTATTTTTTTAAGATATCTGCCAATTTTTGTTTTATGTATATGAAATACCATCATGGTGGACAATATATTCCATATTATTCATAAAAATACCACAGAACCAATATCTCATCCAAAAGCAGAAAATAAACTGATATATATGGCAAAATTGATTACCAAAAATGTCAGCAATCTTTGTATTGTAGAAGTGTAGTTTAATCTTTTTAATAAATATACATTTATTATAAATCAAATTGTTACTAGTCGATAAAATACTTGCTCTATACTTCATGTTAGATTTAAAGCATTTTGAAAATATAAGTATATTAAGACCAAAATTATTAAAGTATTTGCAAACTCTAATCCATATTTTACAAATTGTGGAAACTCAAAAACAAAAGAGTATGTTTTTTTAGAAAGCTCTCTATTTTTATTTGCTTCTTTTAAAACTCTTTCTCATGCCAATATGCGTCTGACTGAAATCTCTTTTATTTGATTTTCTGTAGCTGGCTTATTGGACAATATGCGAAAAATATAAATATAAAGAAGACTTAATGCAAAGACAGAAACTATTAAAAAAGTATAGATATTTCATACTTGATTAAACAATAATATTCAAAAACTTCATAAGGCTAAAATTAGAAACTGATAATATATTTTTTTTTCTATTTGATAAAATATTGGTAAAACAAATGCTATAAATCCCATTATAGCAAAGGTTAGTATTCGCATATAAAACAATAAATTTAAGCTTGCTTCTATCCCATAATTTCACAAACTATAAAATAAGGATAATATAATAAAAAAGTAATAAGCAAATTGAGCTATTTTTTTTCAATCTTCATATTTAAAAATATAAGAAGCAAACCAAAATAATACATTGATAGATATTATAGCAAAAATTGATCATACAACACTTATATCAAAAAATTTAAACAACAAAAACAAACCGAATTGTATTATAATTCGTACAAAAAATAGTGCATAATTTTGCAATAGACTATTGGTTTTATGTTTGAATGAAATTCAATTAATATTGTATATGAAAAAAACTAAAAAAACTAAAATAGGTAGAAGTCACAAATACCAAAATCAAATTATATAAAAGTATAGTGAGAATGATGCTATTGATAATATGAGGAGTATTGTTGTCACTTTTGTTAATTAAAATGATAAATTATTTTTCATTAATAAAAATATAAGGTAAGATGACATTAACGCCAAAATAAGTAAAAAAACATTTGTTTTTATTGTTTTTTTTCTAAATATTTTAAAAATATTTATTACAAATCAATATACAGAACTTTGTATTAAAAAATAGTATAAAAATAAATTTTGCGATAATGAATAAGATACTTTAGAAAATCGAAAAAAAATAGATAAACTAAGTATAATAAAAATAAAAAATATTTCTAAATAATCAAAAAGTTTATAAAAAAACAATGAAATATTTTTAAAGAAAAGCTTCATATCTTTGAGTAAAAAATTCATATATATAGCTACTGTTTCAAAGGACAAATAATAACTGTCGGTTTTGCTCCTTTTTGTTCAAATTTTTTTAATATTTTGAGCTTTTTGGTATTTAAAAGCTTCTTGCTCCATTTCTAAATCACTAATAGATGATCAAGGAATTAGTAATTTAGGAGTTTTGTGAGATATGGATTCTTGTTGAATTTCATAGATTTTGTGATAAGTTTTTTCCAAAACCTCTACCATTTTGTCTACATTTCTTCCCATTCTTAGCTTTATAAGTTCTTGTGACAAAAGCTTGATATCTCTGATTTTATCGTGAGAAATTTTACTTATATCTATTTTGTTTAATAACAAATCAATTTGTTTGGTCGCTGATAAAGAGATATCTAATATTTTATTTAGTTTTTGATCTTTATAAATTTTTTTTTCTTTTTCTTTTTGCTCTTGTATTTCTTGTTTTGCTATTTCTTGTAATTCAGCAACTTCTTTTTTTACCTTGTGTATTATTTCTGATACTTCATTGTCCAACAATTTGTTCTCATTTGTAAAATTGGCATAAGTAATATCAAATCCTATCATTGTAAAACATTTCAGTGCTGTATAGATATCTTCAAAAGATGAAAACATTTTTATATTTTTTTGCTTGTGATTTATTGAGATTTCTAATTCTCAAAAAGAACTTATAGGTTTTTTATATTCAGAAATACTCAATACAACAATATTGTAAAAATACAAAAAATCTTTTGCAATAGAAATTGAATTAGTTTCTAAAACAATATTTATATTAAATTTATCATTTTTGTCTTCTTTTATACCAATTATATGAAAATACATATCAATCTTTGTAGGTAAAAACTGCACTTTTATTTCTCAATAAGCATTATTTATTGAAAAATGAAGAAAAATCAATATATAGGGTTATCTAAACTTAAAAAATAGAAAAATAAAATCAAGAATAAATAAATTTATTACAACTTATATTCATCATCATAAACATTTATCAATCTATTTATTGATGCTTATAATATAAAATATCCATTTTCTATCTTCTTTATATGTTTTCAAAAAAAATATGCAAATAGTAAAAGGCTGTGGGAGCATCTTAGATCAGTATTTTGCTGAAAACACAATGTCTATCCATATCAAAGAAAATAATCCTCTTTTGAAAAAAAATGGTGGTCCTGGTGGGCGAGAACCAGAAATTTGAAGCAAAGTTTTGGACAAAAAATTTGTAAAAAAACTAATTGATGATATTTTTAAGGAAGTAGAAACTAGAAATGATGCAATTTTGGAAATAGATAGGACCCTTTCAAAAGTAATACAACTTGGTCCATATAGGATTGTTGTAGTTTATCCACCACTTTCTGACTGATTGGAAATTACAGTTGTTAAACCTATTAAAAAACTATCTTTGGACGATTACAAAATAGAACAAGAAGTACTAGATTGGTTCAAAAAATCTGCAAAATGAATTCTTGTTTCCGGTGCTCCTGGAAGTGGAAAAACAACATTTGCTCAGGCTTTAGTAGAATTTTATGAAAAAGATAAAAAAATAATTAAAACTATAGAATCCCCTCGTGATTTGATGGTCCCAGAAAGTGTGGTTCAATATAGTTTTACTCATGGTTCACATGACGAAGTTAGAGATGTTTTGCTTCTTTCTAGACCAGACTATACTGTATATGATGAGGTAAGAAACAAACCAGATTTTGAGCTATACAAAGATCTTAGACTTACTGGTATTGGTTTGATTGGTGTAATACACGCTACTAGACCTATTGATAGTATACAAAGATTTTTAGGAACAATAGAAATGTGAATTATTCCACAAGTTTTGGATACAGTAATATTTATAGACAAAGGAGAAATAAAAGAAATTTTACAATTACATCTTACCGTAAAAGTTCCAGCTGGTATGCAATCCGAAGATTTAGCAAGACCAGTGATAGAAGTTACAAGCTTTTTTGACAAACAAGTTGTATTTGAAATTTATACTTTTGGAGAACAAATAGTAGTAATTCCACTTTGAGAAGACATTTTTGCTCAAGAAAAGCCCTCAAAAATGAATGAATATGCAAAAATAGCTATAGACAAACAATTACAAGAATTGATGCCTTGTAGTTTTATCTCCAAGGTGAAATGAGATACCGTGTATTTATTTGTACCAAAATCAGAAAAATGAGCAATTATATGAAGAGCGGGAAAAAATATTCAAGCATTGGAACAAGAGATTTGATTGAAAATAGAGTTGGAAACTTTTGATGACTTGCCATTGTTGGACATAGATGTCAAAGTAGAAAAGCATGGTAATACTGTGGTAATCTACTTCCCAAGGCATTATGTAGAAAGAAATGTTTACATAATGGTATGAAAAGATTTATTACATACCCAAACAAATGATCATGCACAATTGATAATAAAAAATAAAAATTATGTAAAAATGATTTGATCAAAATGATTCGTTTTAGTAGATTATGAAAGCATATAAATAATGAGTTTATAAACTTTAAGAACCTTTAACTTTTAACTAACTTAGTATGGCTAATTTCAATTTTTCAAAGATTATTGCATGAGTATGACCAATTTTAGCAAAAGAAACCGTTCTATCAAAAATTATCAACATGGTAGATGTTTTTAGATTTAGTTTATCTGGTGGTTTTGATGATAACAATAAAAAATATATTGAAACTATTATGAAATTGGACAATAGTAAAACCATTATGATGGAAACTAAATGATGTGATATTAGAGTAAAAAATTTAGTGGATATAAAATTAAAAAAATGATCTACTATAAATATAGACTATTCAGAATATGCTCAAGAATGAGACAAACAAGTTTTCATAGATTATCAAAAATTATGAGAATTATGAATTGGTGCAAAAATTAGATTTGAACAAAGTAATATTTTAGTAGAAGTTAGTGAAATTGTAGCTGACGATAATATAAATTGTAAAGTTTTGGAATGATGAACTCTTTTGCAATTTGATAGGGTTAGATTTTTGGATAGTCCAATAGATTTTGGGGTTTTGACAGAAAAAGACAAAAAGGATATTTTACGGTGATTGGAGTATGGAATACATATGATTGCTCTATCTGGTGTAAAGACTCCAGATGATATTTTGGAACTAAAGGCATTTCTCAATGAACAAAATAGAGGAAATATGAAAATTGTTGCAAAAATAGAAACTTTAGAATGATTGAAAAACTTGGATGCAATCAACTCTATTTCAGATAGTATTATTTTTGTTTTTGATAAAATAGAAGCAGAAATGAAAAGTTTAAAACTATCAAAAGAGGCTTTGATAAAGAAAATTCAAAATACTGGTAAACCAGTAGCTGTTAGTTTTATCTCTAGTATATGAAGCAAAAACTACCCATTTAGAACAAAGGAAGGAATTAAAGAGTTTTGTGATTTGTCTATAGATTCCTTTGTACTAGAACATATTATAGAGGAAGAGGAAACTCTGCCAATTATTACTGAAACTTATGAATTATTGGAAAAGTGTGAAGAAGAGGTAAAAGATGTAGAAGCTAAAAGATTTGATGATGATGAAGATTTTGCTGTAAGAGATTATATTATCTACAATGCTTATAGGGTAACTAGAGAGCTAGATATAAAAGCTATTGTTTGTTTTACTGATAACGGCTATTCTTCTGCTAGATTATCTTCATTAGCTCCTAAAGTTCCTGTAATTACCTTCACAAAATCAGATGAAACCTATAGATTTTTAAATATGATACGATGAGCCAGATGATATAAAATTTCTGAATCTTTCAATTATGAAAATCTAAAAAGAATAGGGAAGGAAATGATTAGAATAATTTTCAAATGAAATATTTCCTTGGACGATAAGATTGTGATTGTTCAGTCAAATGAATATCAAAAAGACGAAAGAAGCGATATGATCAATGGAGTAGAATTATATAAATTTAAAAATATCTAATTTTTTTCTATATATTTATAATTTCATAAAAAGGATGTTTTTTAGCCATGTTTTTTTGTTTTGACATTTATGCTTTTTTGTTTATAATAAGTTGTTTTTGTGTGGATAATTTGCAAAATTTAAATTTTAGTTTATACTTGTATTAGTACTTTATATACTAAAACAAAGTAATGGGAAATAAAAGAAAAAGCAATGGGATAAATATCTTAAAAACCAAATTACAAGAAGAAGAGGTTAATAATATATTTTTTAACATATTTTTTCTGAAAAAATGATTAAATTCAAAAGATTTTGAAGCTTTATTACAATCTTTTGGTGAAGAAAAAAATGAATCTATGGACTCTATTTCCAAACTAATTTCAGCTAATAAAGTAAAACTTGTAGATTTAGAAAAATTGTCGGTAAATTTAAATAATATTTTAGATTATGATGAAAGAGATTTTTTGGACACTAATTTACAAAATATTATAGCCCAAATTTTCTTAAAAAAATTGTATGAACTTTGACAAAAATCTCCAAATTTTAAAGAAAATTTTGAATTAATGTTTGGAGAAGTAGAGAAAATAAAAAACAAAAAATTATCATTTAGAGTTATAACTACAAGGAGAGACGACTTATTTCGTTGTTTCCCTGATTTATTAAAATGAATACAAATATCCAATAAAGATATATTTGATGATTTAGAAAAAGCCTGACATTCTATAAATAAGATAAATAGTTTTTGAGATCAAGACCTTTCTACTCAACATATCATTTCTGAATTATTATATCGGCAAAATAAAACCAGCATTTCTAAGATAGAGACTCTTCAAAAAAATATTGAAAATCAGGCAAAAAATTTAGCAAATCCTGTTCACAAGCTTTCGTTAGGATCTGTTTCTGATAGAATAGTGGATCTTGGTGGAAAAAAAGATAAAGAAGAATTATCTAACGAAGAAAGAGAAAGCATAAATAAACAAATATGGCAAGAATATTTAAAAAATATGGAAACTGAAGAAAACAATAAAAACATTATCGCGATTTTACAAAAATTAGTAAATAATAATTTTAATTTTTGAGAATTGACAAGTGGAGAACAAACAATATTTGTTCAAAAACATATAGAAAAAGCATTATCAAGTACAAATGTTTTCTTGGATAGTTGGGATATTGATAAAAAGACTTATGATAGATTTTTAAAAGAAATATCTGATTTTGAAAAAAAAGAACATGAGTTAAGAATTCCTTTTTCGGATTGAAATGAGATAATCTTAGATATAAAAAAGTGATTTAGATGATGAGAACACCTTCAGTTTTTAGATTTAGAAAATTTTAAAGAAACAAAAAGTTTGCCAATATTTTTTGATATTAGTTTAGAAAAAAATGAACCAGAAATTATTCAATTATTAGAAGATAAGGAAAATGCGATTTTGAGTTCTAGTAAAAATTATGATGGATTATTTAGTTCTTATTATACAAAAAATTGAGAAGTTCGTTTGGGGAATAATTATAAAATAAAGTTGGAATGAGTGGAATTGACTGTAGATGAATTGGATTCTATGTTTGATGAAAATAAAGAAGACTTAGAAAAGTCTTTAAAACGCTTTGGACTTTGGGAACAAACAAGCAATGTTTTTCAAAAAGTTATTAGTAGTAAAAAAACATTAGACGATTTTGCTAATAACTCTCAAAATACCTCTATTTTTGAAGGAATGTTAAAGGAATTAAATTTAGATATACTATCAAAGGATCTAAAATTTGATTTAAATAATGTTAACAAGTTGCCTCATTTGTATTTGTTTTGAAATGCTAATAAAGAAAATATTGATGCATATAAAAAAGAGTATTCTACACCAAAAGATGAAAGAAAAAATTCCAGCATATTGTCCTTAAATGAAAAACATGGAGCAGAAAAGGCTGAAGAATATGCTAAAGAAATTTTTGAAGAATTGGAAAATAGTGCATATAGTGAAAATCCTTATTATATTTTTGATGATGCAAAAAGTAAGTATGATTCATTAAATTCAGATTGAAAGAAAAAATTTGAAGAAGTTTTGGAACAACTTTCTCAAGACTCTAAAGATACACAGATACAAGATTTAACTACTGAATTATTTGACTATTTACATGGTACAGAAGAAGAAGAAGAGGTTCAAAGAGAAAAGGTAGAAACAGAAGAAGAGAGATTTATGAAAGAACGAGAAAGCTTATCATGATATGATTTTAATTGAGAAAAAGATAAAGGATTTCGTCCCGGCACCAGATTGTTTATTAACACTCGTGGCTCCAAATTACCTCCAATGGATAAAGAAGATACTTTTTTCGAATTTGAAATAGTAAGTGTTGGAGATTCCTCTTTTGATGTAAAAGTAATGTGAAATGAGATAGATTCGGATGCTATAGGACAGATTTTTACTCTTCCAAAGACAGCTGAACATTTAAGTAAAATGAAATGATCTGGAGAAATTTTTAAAGTAGATAAACTTAGTTGAAATGATTGGAATAGTTCAATGAACAATATAATCAAATCTAGTTTTTTCAAAAAATTTAATGTTTTTGGTGAACAAGAATGACAAATAAAATTAAAAGATTGAAAACTTATTAACGACAAATGAGAAGAAATACAGTCTTTTGGGCGTTCTGTTGATATTTGGGATTGAAACAAAAAGGGTAGACCCTGACAATCTAAAGAGCACACAACATATGAAATAAAAAAGATTGACAAGTCTAAATGAACCGTGAAAGTTAGTTGTAATTTTGATTGACAAGATGAAGATGATTTATCTAAATGGGTAAATTATAAATATGAAAAAGAATTATCTTTTGAAAAATTTATATTATTGATGGAATCAAAGAGCCTCCGTGGATATACAAAAGAAGAACATAAAGATAGAATGACCAAATATAACGTTAATTATGATGGCAGCAATAAGGTCGGTTATCCACAAAAAGGCTTGCTCAAGTTTTACTCTTTAGCTGCTATTGGGAATGCTTTTAAAAATGGTTTTAAAGCAATCAAAGAATGAACCAAGAAAATAGAAGAAGAACAAACAGAAGATTTTGAAAACTTTTTATATTCAAAATGATGACTTGATTTATATGCTAAACTATGATCTATTACATCTATGTTTGGTTTGTTTCCAACTGTATCAGAAGCATTTGACCGTACACAATTAGACTTTTATAATGAAAGAGAAAATAAAACTTGGAAGAAAATTGAAATTCGATATAAAAAATTTGAGTCAGATCCCCATTTTGCAAGTATGCGATGAGATCAATTAGATAAACTACTTACCACACCAGGTTATATTTGATGAGATAGAAACAGACACAAGGTTGCTGCGGCGTTTTTGATACTGATGAAAAAAGACTGACCATATGGTAGAGGTGGGTTATTAAAGTATATGTGAAAGTGATTTTGGATAGAAAAATTTTTGGGAAAAGAACATCTTGTGAGATTTCAAAATATGCAAAAAGAAAGACAAAGACAATTAGAGGAATATCATGACAACAATCCTCATCGAAGAAAAACTAGGCAAGAAGAATTAAATAGGCTAGAGTTTGATTATATTGTATGAGTTATAGATGGTAGAGAACCATTTCTTTCTCTAAAAGATGAGTTTTTGTGGGCAGGTACTTGGTCTAGAAAATTTGCTACTACATTAGATGAACACTCTAAAGCATATTTTTCTAGCTTTAAAAAAAGATCAGATGAAATATGAGATATTTCTTTTAGACAAGCAGAACAAGAGTATTTTAGAATGATTACAGCAGGTAGAATACATAAAGCGTTACCGTTTCTAAAAAGAATAATGGAAGATGCACAAACTAAGCAAGAAGAATCAAGAGCTAAAATGTATTTTTTATGAGCTATGCTTACGGGCATTATCAAGAACTGACAAGATGTAAGTGTGATGACTGAGTTCTGGACTATAGCTAGGACAATGTGACTTTTACCAGGTATCTGGTGTAGAGATACAGATCAGGCTGATAAGGTTCAAATATTGTTGGATGGAATTACTTCAGTGCCTCCTTTTGAAAAATTTTCAACATCAACAAAATACAAAAAATCAGATTTTGAACCATGAACATTCAATTCGGAGCAATCTAATATGAAATTTTTATCTAAAGATTTTCCTAATTATCGAAAAAAATATGGTGACAAAATACTAGATGTTTTAGAATTTAGAGAGATGAACTCTGAAAATAGTATTATAAATTTAGCAGAGAAGTGAGATAAAAATGCCCATATATATAAAAGTATTATAAATTTAAGTAGAGAAGAAACCCAGGAAGATATAAATCAAAAAGTTTCTTATACATATTGATATTATGCACATTCTCCGTTAACTGCTAACAAATGAGTTGTAGAAAAACTAGTTCCAAGAAATTGAGATTATAAATGAAAAGAAACAATAGAAATTGAATCAGCACAAGAATTTTGGAAATCAGTTTGAAGTACTATAAGTACATCTAGGCAGTCCAGTAAGTGAGTTGTAGAGTTTTATTTATGAAAGTTTTGGAATCGATTTGATATTGATGTTTGGGATCAGTGAAATGTAAGTTTTATGATGAGATGATTGTCTTTGGTAAAACAATTAAAATCAAAAGGAAAGGATAAAGAAGCTAAATACCTTTTACGATATTTAATAAAATGAAACATACATGAAAAGCTTTGAGCTTTCCCTAGTGAGTTTGGTACTGTAGTAGATAAGTTTGTGGAATTTTTTGACAATAATGTAGACATGATAGATAGTAAAATGGTAAAAAATACTTTTGGTGATGAGGCTGCAATTGGTTTTGATGACCCATATTGAATGCTTAATTGGAATGAGTTTTCTAATATAATTATGGCTACTGATTGATATTGAGGAACAAAAGAAAAAAATGAATATCAGAGAAAACATAATAGAGCTCAAGAAAATCAAATAAATCGACATATAGATAGAATAAGTAGAAGTTTAAAAAGAAAGACAATTTTTGGTCAGCCTATCGTGCCTGATTCAGATGAAGAGGTAGAATATGGTTCTGATTTATAATTTATTTTGTAATGATTTTGATTTTATCTTTTACAGCAGTAATAAATTATGATTGAAGGGTTGAATTCCCACTAAAAATCACCAGTAAAATGTTTTTAAAAAAATAGTCAGACATTAATTGATATAGTTGTTTGTAGATTTTAGTTACTTATAAAAAGTAATGCTTTTTATTCATATATAATTTATCTAGTTGTTGAATTTGTTAATTTCTCGTGTAAGTTTATAAAGGTATTAACTATTATAACTATTCAAGTGGAAACTTTCAAATTTTAATTTAGGTTTTTACAATTTAATTGTTTTATTATGAATATACTAATAACGGCTGGTGCAATAATTATTAATGAAGAACGTAAAATTCTTTTAGTATTGAGACCTGCTGATAAAAAAATATTCCCTAATTGTTGGGCTCTTCCTGGTGGTAAAATTGAAGCATGAGAATCTTTGGAAGATACTGTGATAAGGGAGGTTAAGGAGGAAACATGATTAGTCTTTTCTCCTTTAGAAAAGTATACATTTACTGAGTATATTTCTAATGAAAGTCATAATATAAGCCATTTGTTTTTTTGAAAATGAAATTGAACAATACATCCTGAAACAAAAGCTATATGGTATTCTTTTAAAGAGATATCTTCTCTTAAATTAGCATTTAACCAACATCTTGTTTTTGAAGATTTATATAAAAAATGAATTATTTTTTAGTTTTTTAATTTAGAAAAAAAAGTCCCTCCAAGTGATGAAGTAAAGGATACGAATAGACAACACGTCCTGCACGACATATTTCATACGGTCGTACGAGGCCGAAACATTATCTGTTCTTATAGTATGTACTCTAAATGGCACTTTCTCTAGTAATGATTTAATGAATTCTATACTTTCCACTATTCAATATTCTTCTAGTATTTCTCAATATACCCATCTTGTACAATCATCTATTGTACTATAGGAACAAATCTGTTTACTATCTTCAATAGGGGAAGCTCACATCTACTTGTAGTTCGCCTGGCATGGGTAAATTGTAGAGTGTTCGTTCCCTTTTTTGTTTTACTCCTTTTGAGATTCAGTACCTTATATACATTCTCCTTCCAATTCTCCATATGGTTGTTGGATCTAAATTTATTCCCATATCTTCAAAAATAGTATGAGCAATTGTTTGGGGTCACAAC
>Ga0265293_10003832_pt1 | contig 27396 bp, 29 predicted proteins | sample Munlanlewell138R_FD_192505 | JGI IMG/M metagenome (GOLD analysis project Ga0265293, IMG submission 192505) | Leachate microbial communities from a municipal landfill in Southern Ontario, Canada - Leachate well 138R | ecosystem: Engineered > Solid waste > Landfill > Unclassified | place: Canada...
TCAGTTTCTTCCGGACAAATTCCAGACCGGTCATACGCGGCATATTCTGGTCGATGATGGCAAAATCACCGCACTGCTCATCACTTGGGCAGGAGCAGGCGTCCTCGCCGTAGAGGGGGCAGCTCAGAGGCTCTGACGCGGTTACCACCTCATGCCCCCGCGCTTCGATAAAGGTGGCCAGGGAAAATCGAATATTTTCTTCATCGTCGAGCACAAGTGTTCGATATTCATGATTCTTCATGGCGTCGCCTCCCTGGGTTAAAAACAATAGCAGTATTTTCAATACCGCCGTCGCAATTGCCCTGTCAACGGGGAAAAATGACCGCTCCGGTATTTTTTCCATCCCGCCGCACCTCCGCAATTACCGCCATATACCTTTTTTTTCGTATTCTTCCGCCCCCCCCTCCCCATCGTTTTGCTGCGTTCTGGCGAAGCAACGGAGAAAGCGGTAGTGGCGCTGCGTCAGCGCGCCGATGACGGCATACCTTGCCCACCGAATTTCCTGTGCTATAGAGGGAGGGATACCGGCAATTCCGACCATACGCCCAGCGGGAAAAAGGAGATCGCCATGGCCGAAAAGGACATCGTCAAACATCTCAAATCGTTGCTGCAACTCGATGTCGATGCGTCGCACGCCTATCAGCAGGCCATCGACCGGATCGAACTGGTGTCGGTGCGCGAGCAGTTGACGAAGTACCGGGAGGATCACGAGCGGCATGTACGGGAAATTTCCGAGAAGCTGCGGGAACTTGGCGAAACGCCGCCCAAGGCCTCACCGGATCTGAAGGGAATGATGATCGAAGGCTTTACCGCCCTGCGCAGCATGACCGGCACCGAGGGCGCCCTCAAGGCCATGAAAACCAACGAGAAGCTGACCAACCGGAAGTACGACGAGGCGCGCAAAATGAATGTCGCCGCCGATGTCCAGCAGCTGTTGGAAAGCAATTATCAGGACGAACGGCGCCACCTGACCTATGTGGAGGAGGCGCTGCAAAGCCGTATCTGGGAATAATGGCTTTACCCCGGCGCCGGCTGCCCGGCGCCGGGCAATCAATGATGACCATCCACCGTGTTGCTTGCTTGCGCAAAAATCAATCGATGACGTTGCCGCGCGTCCCGGCGTTGAACAACGTCATGATGTTCTCCGGGGTGAACAGACATTCCCGCGGCTCCCGCCCCGGCCGCTGCCAGACGAGAAACTCCCCTTTGGTGCGTTTTTCGCGGCTCACCCGCTCGGGAAATCGGTGTTGCAGCTCTTGCCACATCTGTTCGGTGTCAAGCAGCTCGAAACCCTCCAACCATTTGATCCGCTCCTCCCGGTGCGCGTCGAATTCCGCCAGCAGTTCGAAATTGAGAAAATCGTGCTCGCGCCGCCACCATTTGATGAACCGGTGGTCGGGGGTGCGTTGCCGGTTGACTTCCGTCAGAATTTCTTTTTCTTCCATTACGCCTCCTCTCCGTTGTCTTGGCCGCCGGTCAGAGGGACAAACGCCACCGGCAGGATTTCCCGCGTATGAATCTTCTCCCCTGCATCTTTTTCCAGCAGCAGCAATGCCTGCCCCATTGTTCCCTGGCGGACCGGAATGACCAGACGCGCCCCGGGTTTGAGCTGAACGAGCAGGGCGGGCGGAATTTCGGGGGCGGCGGCGGTGACGATAATGCCATCGTAGGGCGCATGTTCCGGCCAGCCCAGACGACCGTTGCCGGTGCGGACGCGGACATTGTCATAACCGAGGGTGGCCAGTCGCTGTCTCGCCTCGTCGGCCAGGGCGTCGATGATTTCCATCGTGTATACCCGCCGGACCAGCCTGGACAGAATCGCCGCCTGATAGCCCGAGCCGGTCCCGACTTCGAGCACGCTGTCCTCGGCCGCCGGCGCGAGCAGATCGGTCATCAGGGCGACAATGAACGGTTGGGAGATCGTCTGTCCGGCCTCTATCGGCAGGGGGAGGTTGTTGTAGGCGAAGGGCCTCTGGTCGGCGGCGACGAAATCCTCACGCGGCACCTCGGCCAGGGCGGTCATGACCCGCGCATCCGGCGCCGGCAAGCCGGTGAAACGGCTGGCGTAACGGTATTCGGCGGCAATCGCGTCGAGCATCTGCCGCAGTTGTCGGGGCGACTTCCGAGGTGACATAATCGATCCTCGACGATGGAAATTTTCATGACCTCGCTGGATTCCCTTAATAAAGGATTACCACCGCCGTGGTAGGCGTCAAGAACGCGACAGACCCTTTGCCGAAATTGACACCCGGCGCCGATTGGATTAAATTCGTTTTCCCGGCTCCCGATGAGGATACCGGAACGGACTATTTGCCACTGGAGATTGCATGTTGAAATTTTTTCGCCGGAAGACGAAGCGGAACACCCAGGAAAATACCAACGCGCGGGAGGAGGCCGGACGCCTGTTTGCCGCCGGCCAGAATTGCGCCCAGGCGGTTTTGCAGGCGACCACCGGCATTGACGATCCACAGATGCTGAAGATGGCCAAAGCCTTCGGCGGCGGCGTCGGCGGCAGCAAGTGTCTGTGTGGCGCGGTGAGCGGCGGGGTGATGGCGCTGGGTTTGCGCGAAAAGGGGCATCTGGCCGATCGTCTGGTCGACGAATTTCGCCAGGCTCAGGGCGCCACCTGCTGCATCGCCCTCTCCCGGAAATTTCGCTGGAACAGCAAGGAACACAAGGCCAATTGCCGTCTCATCACCGAGGAGACGGCGGAAACGGTCGCCCGGCTGCTGGAAAAATAACCTCACCGCAAAGACTCAGAATACTCGAATCCTGCAGATAATTGCTCTTTCATGATCCCGTGCTATTCTCATGGGCATGTCCTTCTTCAGCGCTCTTTTCTTTCTGCTCACCCTGGCCTCCATAATCTATCTGTTGGCCGCCATCGGCTGCCTCGGGGCTTTTCGCCGACGGCGGACGCAGCGGGCGCCGGTGCGGCCGCCGATCACCATTCTCAAACCGGTCTGCGGCTTCGACGCGGCGCTGGAAGAGAATCTGCTTTCATTTTGTCTGCAGGATTATCCGCAATTCCAGGTCGTCTTCGGTGTGCGGGAGGCGAAGGATCCGGCGACGCCGGTCATTCGCCGGCTCATCGCCGCCTTGCCGGGGCACGATCTGTCACTGGTCATCGATGATCGTTTAGCCGTCGCCAATCGCAAGACGAGCAACCTGATCAACATGCTGCCGGCCGCCCGCCATGACCTGCTGGTCGTCGCCGACAGCGACATGCGCGTCGGCCCCGATTATCTCGACCGGATCGCCGCCCCCTTCGCCGATCCGCAAGTGGGAGCGGCAACCTGTCTGTACAGCGGCACGCCGGGCCGGGGACTTGCCTCCGCCCTTGGCGCGCTCTATCTCAGCGACTGGCTTCTCCCTTCGGCGCTGCTCGCCGCCACGTGGCGCGAACCCGATTTCTGTTTCGGCGCGACCATGGCGGTGCGTCGGCGGGTGCTCGCCGCCATCGGCGGTTTCGAAGGTTTCGCCCCTTTTCCCGCCAACGGTTTCCATCTCGGGCAACGGGTGCGGCAGGCCGGCTGGCAGGTTCGCATCAGCTCTTACGTGGTGGAAAACGTTGTGGTCGAACCGGACCTGCGTTCGTTGCTGTCGCGCGAGTTGCGCCGGGCGCGCGCCGGACGCGCCTGTCGGCCCCTCGGCTATGCGTTTTCCTGCATCGGCAACAACAGCCTGTCCTTCGCTTTTCTGTTTCTCCTCGCCAGCGGTTTCTCCGCCGCCGGCGCCCTCCTGCTGACGATGGCCGCCGGGCTGCGCCTGGGGCTGCATTTTCAATTGCGCACCGCCTTGCGCGTCCCCCCGCCTTCCGTCCCCTGGCTGCTGCCGCTGCGAGACCTGCTCTGCCTGTTTATCTGGCTCCGCAGTCACTTCGGCAACGAGGTCGGCTGGCGCGGCCGGCTGCAATTGATGCAGCGCAGTTGACGGCCATTGGCGAAAATCTGCCGCCGGGAGGTTCGGAACTTCACCTGCATCCGGCAACGGACGGCGGGTCGCCACGGATGGAGCTTGCCGCGCTGGTCAGTCTCGCAGGTCAGGGCGGCCCCCGGCCGAGCGGATATCGACCATGGCGACCCCGGCGTTGCAGAGCAGGGAATAGCAGGCGTCAATCGGGCGGGGATTGGGGAAGGCTGCTGAACGGCTCTTCGCCCATATCGGCGAGGCGACACCTGGCCAGGGCGGTCATGGAAACGGTCTGCCATTGCTGCTGCAACGCTTTCAATGCGGCGGCAAAATCGCAACGCAGGCGCAGCAACTCGCCCAGCAGTTGCGGCCGGCGGAAAATGGCGCGGAGCAGGACGGCTGCCCGTAGACGCCCGGCCTCGGCAAGACAGGCCCGCACCTCGGATGGCACTTCGCGACTGGCGGGGTCGCAAACCGCCCGCAGGGCGAAAAAAGGCAGCCCCGCCTGTCGCGCCACCCGCCCGACGGCGACGCTTTCGAGATCGACGGCAAGCGCTCCGCTTCGTTCGAACAGAGCCAGTTTGCCGGCCTTGGTCAACACCGGCTGGTCGATTTCGGCAAGTCCGCCGGAGAGCACTTGCAACAGCATTCCATCCGGACCGGCGAACAGCAATTCTCCGCTTTTTTCCATGAACAGCACCAGATCGCCGGGATGCAGCGCCGGATGCAGGCCGCCGGCCAACCCGATCACGGCCAGAGCCACCGCCCCGCGACTCGCCAGCCAACCGGCCGCCGCCTGCGCCCGCGCCCGCCCCTGACCGGCGCAGACGGCCAGGACGGCCGTTCCGCAGGGGAGGACGGAACTGCGGCAGGACCAGCCGTCCTGACGGATCCATCCCTGACGGCCAAGGAGGGCCCCGGCCTCGGCCGGCAGCGGAACAATCAGACCGAGAAAACTTTCCATGGCTTGAAATCTCGTAGAGTCGATCCGATCCACCCTCCCCTTGCACAGCGGAAAAATCTTAAATCGGCTAGATGGCAGGCGCGGCCGAGCGCTGGATTCCGGCAGATCTTTCGGAGCCCGGTAGTTCTAGCGAGAGAGTCGAATTCAAACGGTTCTCTTCCCGCCCGGCGTTTGCCGGCATGAATGCGGGTGTCCGGGCCATTCAAAAATATCAGTGGATTCCCATAATGCAACGGACGTTTATCCGTCCAGGAGCAGGCGGCAGCGGCTGGCGCACGGCAACCTTCGGGCGGCGGATTCCCGGCTGACGAGGAGTTGACATCCCCGGATCAACGCCTAAGATTTTCTTCACCTTGGGAAGAAAGGGGATGCATCGATGCTCATCCGGGTCAGGTATCGCGAAGGCGCCTACGACATGGTAAAGGAATATTTTCTGGCGAATCTCATCGCCAGCGGACGCATCAGCCGGTTTCGCCGCACGGACGGCTGGGTCGAAATCGGGCGTGATCCGGTACGTCGGCACCCCGCGCCCCGGCGGATTTACACCGGTCCCGAACGCCGCGATCCGATTACCCATCGCCCCCTCGAAACACTGATCCGGATCGGCGGGCAGGTTTATCGACCGTGTTTTTCCGGCCGTCCTGGATCTGAGTGATTTTGGTCGAATTTTGCACAAAAAAAAACCACCCACGAGGGATGGCTATATTGGAGCGTCCTGGCCGCGGGCCGGGACATTGAAATCGATGTTGAAAAGTCTATGGAAGTATAGATTTGTTCGGGAGCGTTCCCGCAGTTGTGCCTGCCGCGTCCGATGCCCAAAACTAGAGGAATCCCCGCGGGAAATCAACACAATTTTTTTTCCTGAAGAGAAATTAAACCGCTTCGGCAAGGGTGCTTGGCGGCAATCGGGATCTCTCAGTCGCCTCTGCCGGCCAGCGGCTTGGGCGGCTGAATCACCTTCAGAATAATTTCTCTGCCAGCAGCGCTCAAAGATTGGAAGGCGGCGCCGAATCCTTGTGGGTGATTCAGTTTGGGCCGGGGGAATCCCTGATTGACCCAGGCGACCCGCACCCGCCCGCTGACCGGTTGCATTCCCACCCCTGGAAGCACCATCTTCATCTGGAGCATTTCGTTCGCCTGCACTTTTTCGCGACAGGCCACATAGACACCATTTTCACTGAGGTCGTCACAGGTGCCGGAAAACTCCTGCTCTCCCGGGCGCTGCAGGGTAATCAGCGCCTGACACTGTTTGCGGGGTTCCCGCCGTTCGACTTGAAACAAAAACCCATGCCCGAGATCAAGAAACAGGTTGCGATCGATCGGTTTTGTCACCACCCCATCGCAGCCGGCAGCCCGGCAAAGGTCGGCACTCGCTTCTCGCCCGGGCGCAAAAACCATCACCACCGGAATGGCCGCCAGGTGCGGATCGGATTTCAGCTTTCGGCAGCAGGTCAGGCCATCCATTACCGGCATGTTCACATCGAGGTAAATGAGATCAGGCTTTTCCCGGGCGGCTATTTCCAACGCTTCCAGGCCGTCGCGCGCGGTGAGAATGGTTGCGGGGGTCTGCTGCAAAAACCCTTTTTCCACCTCCAGGAAAAAATCGACATCATCCACCAGCAAAATCTTGTGTTTTGGCATTATGCCCTCCCGACATCAAGTCTGTCGGCCCATGCGACCGGCAAAGCCCTATTCTTAACCAATCGGGGAAGGATTAAAAGAGAAAAAGGACCAAATGTATTATAAACAGCATTAAAGGTGTAACGTGACCTGGCACGCGTCTCGCCCGGCTTTTGCCGGTGCGCTTTCAGCCGTTGCCGAAAAGATAGGAGGCGGTCGCTGCCTCGATGATCGCCGCCAGCAGCAGAACCGGGGCGATTAAACCAATGAAGATGCGAAAACAGCGCTTCAATCGATCTTGCAGACGAGACAGCCGCCCGGGACCAACGACCCAAAGACTCAACCAAAGCCCCATCCCCCAGGAAACGAACATCGCCGGCAATTCGAAAACTCCATGGGGCGCAACTTTCCACATTTCCCCAGGCGCCAGCGAGGTTATCGCGCCGAAAATAAGGCCATTCACCACGGCGGCGGTCGGCAACAAACCGAACAAGGCGCCGGCGAACACGGCTATTCCGCTCGCCAGAAAATTGCGAAAAAAGATCTGGAGCGCGAGTTCGGCGGCGCCGTACTGGAGTAACTGATGGGCAATTTCGGCGAAGAAAAACAGAAGCTGTCGACTGACAGCCGGAAAGAAGTACCCGGCCAGGGCGCCTGAACCAAAGAGAATGGCCGCCGACCAGATGAAATCTCTGGCCTCGCTGAGATCGGCAAAAATGCTCTTAAAAAAACCGTTTGTCGATCGCGCCGCGGACATGCCCTTCAGTGTAGCAGATTCCCCTGGGTCAGAAGTTGCTTTTCCAATTCTTCAGGCGTTTGTTCTCGCTCCCGTCGTGAGTGCGGATGATGTAGGCCAAAAACAGCCCGGCGGAAACACCGAAAAGAAAAATGGAGGTGAAAATCATCATATAATTCACGAAAAAATCCTTCATGCGAGATGGTGAAAAGAAGCGGTGGAAAAGCGGTGCGCAAAAAGCGGCCGTCGGAATTGTGTAGCAGAAAGAGAAATTTCCGTCAAGAATCAATAAGTTAATGTACAAGAGCTATTGATTTAGGCGTTACGGATGCGCGGGTCGGCGAGGGCATAGCCGAGGTCGGCGATGAGATTGCCGACAAGGGTGAGAACGGCGCCAATGACCAGAATGCCCATAATGAGCGGATAATCACGCATCATGACGCCATCGTAAAAAAGTTTTCCCATACCGGGGATGGCGAAAATCGTCTCGAAAATAACACTGCCGCCGATCAGACCGGGCACGGAAAGACCGAGAATGGTGATGAGGGGCAGCAGGGCGTTGCGCAGGGCGTGCCGGTAAATAACGGCTCTTTCCGGCAAGCCTTTGGCGCGCGCGGTAAGGATGTAATCCTGGCGAACGACTTCGAGCATGTTGGAACGCATATAACGGGAAAAACCGGCCAAACCGCCAAAAGCGGAAACGAAGACGGGAAGCACCAGATGGTGGGCCATGTCCCAGATCTGGCGCGGCCAGGAGAGATACTCATAGCCGAGGGAACGCAGCCCGGCGATGGGGAAAAGTCCGAGACGAACACCGAGATAATCCATCAGCAGCAGCGCCAGCCAGAAGGAAGGGGTGGCGAAACCGAGAAAAACGAAAAGGGTGGTCCCCCGGTCGAAAAGGGAGTTGCGCCGCGTGGCCGAAAGAATGCCGATGGGGATGGAAACCGCCAGAATCAGGGCGATCGATAGGACATTGATGGTGATGGTGACCGGCAGGCGTTCGGTGATCTTGGTCAGCACCGGACGCCGGTCCTGGGAGAAAGAGGTGCCGAAATCAAGCCGCGCCAGTCGCCCGAGCCACGTTCCATACTGCACCAGCAGCGGCTTGTCCAAATCGTACTGCTGGCGCAGCCGCTCCTTCAATTCAGAGCTGGCTTGGGGATTAAGGTCCGTCTGAATATCGGTCGGCTCTCCCGGCGCCAGATGAATCACGGTGAAGGATATCAGCGTGATTCCGAGGATCAGGGGAATCATCATCAGCAAACGTTTGGTCAGATAACGGAGCATAGTTTAATATTATCGGTTCCAGTTGCGATGCTGAAAATAAGGCGCGTGGCGCTGCGCACTCCCTGGATTCTAACGCAAAACACGGGATTTCTCTTTCACCTTGCAAACTTCTGCTCTGATTTCGGCACCCACCATTCGATGAAATTGTGCATGATGCCGGCGGGGGCCGGCTCGATGCCGCGGAAACGGGAGGCGACCACCGGCAGGGCATCGGGAACATAGAGGAAAGTATAGGGCTGTTCCTCGGCCAGAATCTCCTGAAAACGGTCGTAGATTTCTTTCCGTTTTTCCTGATCGAGGGTGTGCCGCCCCTTCTCCAGTAATGCATCCACCTCGGCGTTCTTGAAGCCGATGAAGTTCAACTCCCCCTCCCCTGTCTTGCTGGAGTGCCAAACCTCGTAGGAATCGGGATCCGGTGGAATGGTCCAGCCCAGAATGATGGCGTCGAAATTGCCGGGATTAACGAATTCCTTGAGGAAGGAGGCCCACTCGACCACCCGCAGTTTGACGTCCACACCGATTTCCCGCAGGCGGCGCTGAAGAATCTCGCCGGTTTTGATCCGCTGGTCGTTGCCCTGATTGGTCAATATGGTGAAGGCGAAGGGTTGGCCGTTCTTGTCGAGGAGGCCGTCGCCATCGCTGTCCGTCCAGCCGGCTTCGGCCAACAGCTCCCGCGCTTTATGCGGGTTGTACGAATATTGCGGCACATCGGGATTGTACACCCAGGTTCCGGGTTTGTAAGGTCCGGTGGCGATCTGTCCCAGGCCAAGTTGGATGCCATCGATGAGCTCCTGTTTGTCGATGGCGTAGGCGATGGCCTGGCGCACCCGCTGGTCCTGAAACTGCTGCCGCCGCAGGTTGTAGCCGAGGTAGGTGTAAGCGGAGGCCGGATAACGATACTTTTCAAAACGCCGCTTGAAAGCCATGGTGTCGGTCTGTTTGGCATATTGCAGCGGGGTCAGCCCCATGTAGTCGAGTCCTCCCGACTGCAGCTCGAGAAACATCGTCGAAGGGTCGGGAATGATGCGGTACAAGACCCGCTGGATGTAGGGCTCCCCCTCGAAATAGTGGGCATTGGCTTCCAGGACGATTTTCTCCCCCGGCCGCCATTCGCCGAATTTGTACGGACCAGTGCCGATCGGACGACGTGCCAGGGGGCTCTTGGTGATGTCCTGTCCGGCGAGCAGATGCTTCGGCAGCATGGCCGTTCCCCAACTGATCAGGGCCTGCGCCAGCGGCTGTTTGTAGGTCACCCGGAAGGTATGGGGATCGAGAACTTCGGCCTTTTCCACTTGCATGAAATTTTCGGCGTAGGCGGTCGGCACCTTGGGGTCGATATAGGTCTGATAGGTGAAAAGGACGTCCTCGGCGGTGAACGGCGCGCCGTCGTGCCACTTCACCCCGCGACGCAGGTGAAAGGTGATCGTCAGGTTGTCCGGGGAGATTTCCCACGATTGGGCGAGTTCCGGCTCGATCTGCAGATTTTTGTCGTAGCGCACCAGACCGTTGTAAACAAGGCCGTTGATATCGGAAGAAGCCGAATCGGAAGCGAGCACCGGCAGCAGTGTGGTGGCATCGCCGATGGAGCCCATGATGATGGTGTCGCCGTGGGCCGGCTTGGCGGCCTCCCCTTCGGCCGGGATAATGGCTTCCTGCCGTCGGTCACAGCCGGCGACGAGAAAACACAAGAGCAATAAAAGAGGAAAAAAACGCATGATATCTCCAGGAGGTTAAAAATTTTCCCGCTCTAAAACCCTTGTATTATGGCTCGATTGGCTGCGAAAACGCAAGGTCGGCGGCAGCGAAGACAGCGATCCAGCGTTGTTTTTCACAGAGGCTCAATCGAATAGCCGACTGGCGGGGCAAGGGAAAAGAGCGCGGCGGGTATCGACCGGTTCAGGTCCACTTCGGAGAATGTCAGAGACGCCGTACTCTGCCGCTCCGGCATCTCCAGGCGCATGCTGCGGGGGAAAGGGGGCGCCTCGGAAGTAAAGCGGCCATAGTCGATTTCGAGCACCCGCGCCGCCCCCTGAAAATAGACGACGCGCAGCAGGCGCAATTCCCGATCGAACACCAGTTCCTGCCGGACGCCCGCCTCCCCATCGAGCAAAAGCCGATGCCCGCCGTCTTCGCCGGCAACGACTGTCGTTTCGATATAAGGGATGACCGGCGCCTGATAAAGCAGCAGATGCACCAGGTCGGTCAATTGCAGAGGCAGACGGGTGAAGCGCTGGATATTGCGCAAGGAAGACTCACCGCTCAGGAAACGGCCTTCGCCGGGGATAAGCACATTGATCCCGCCGCTGCCGGCGGCAACCACCAGAACCGGGGTGCCGAACGGGCTCAAGGTTTCGGCCCGCAGGAGATCGGGTTTTTGCGCCAGCAGAACCTGGTTGCCGGTAAACGATTCCCCCCCCGTCTCGATGCGCACCTTCGCCTGCCCCCGCAGGGACGCGAAGGCGGTCGCCAGTGTCTGCAAACGCTCGAGAAGCACCTCGCTGCCGACCGGCACCCGGGGTGGCGGCGCCTTTATTCCGGCACAGGCGGCAAGAAGGGTCCAGAGAAGAAGACACGCTCCCCACCTCGCCGGCTTTCGCCTTGCTCTGCCGTTGAGCCCATAAAGAGGTTGGCGGGTAATTTTCAAAGCCCTTCCACTTTCTGCTTTACGCCTTCGGCCTGCGGATCCAGATCCAGCGCCTTGCGGTAAGCGTCCAGGGCTTTTGTCTTCTCGCCCAGAGCGCGATAGATATCGCCGAGATGTTCGCGCACCAGGGAATCAGCGGGCAGCATTTCCACCGCCTTTTCCAAGTGCCGGCTGGCTTCATGCGGCCGGTCGAGTTTGAAATAGACCCAGCCCAGGGTGTCGAAAATATGCCCTTCCGGTTTGAGCTGAACCGCCCGCTGCGCCATTTCCAGGGCTTCCAGGAGATTTTCGCCGCTCTCGGCATGCCCAAAGGCAATGTAGTTCAGGGCCTCGGCATGGTCCGGATTCTCCTGCAGGACCCGGCGCATGAGCTCCATAGCGTCCTCGCGCCGACCAAGCCGTTCAAAAAGCAGCCCGCGATGATACAGCAGGTCGATGTCGCCGGGATAATCCGCCAACCCTTTCTCGATGCTGGCCAAAGCGTCAAGGTAATTTTTCTTTTCCTCGTAGAGGGAGGCCAGGAAGGAAAAGAGTTCTGGCCGCGGCGTATGACCGCTGGCGAACTGCGCTTCCAGCAGATCGATGGCCTCACTGCTGCGATCAAGTCGGCGAAGCAGATAGGAAAGATGCACGAGGGTATCGCTGTAAACCTCGGCTTCGGGGGCGATGGTCTGGAAAACGCCGAGGGCCTCCTGCCATTTTTCCTGCCTTTCGAGAGCCATGCCGAGGTAGAAGCGGATGGCATCCTGATCGGGGTGGTTCTGCAGAATCAGCGAAAAGGTTTCGGCGGCGGCAACCCAGTTCTCGCGATCGAAATGAATCAGGCCGATTTTGCGCCGCGCATCCAGATCGTCGGGCGTCTGCTCGAGAATCGCTTGCAACTCGGTCATGGCCTCATCGAAACGATTCTGCAGAATCAACAGGCGGGCGATATGATGGCGAACACCGGCGCTATCATTCTTGATCGCCAATAGCTGCCGGTAGGTCTCTATCGCCTTCCCTACCTGTTGTTCTTTTTCAAAAAGGCTGCCGAGTTCGGCGTATGCCGGCAGGAATTCCGGGTGCGCCGCAATGATTTGCCGATACATGTCCTTGGCCAGACTTTCAAGGTCGATTTCCCGGTACAGTTTCGCCAGGGTCAAGGCGATGCCAACCGAATCGGGATGCTTCTCGCGAGCGGCTTTGAGCGATTCCACCCCTGCCTCGTAATCGCCGTTGCGCGCATAGGCCACCCCCAGGTGCAGATAAGCGCTCTCCTCCTCGGGATCGATCTCCAGCGCCCGGCGAAAATGAACGATGGCCTCTTCGTCTTCCTGCCGACGAAAATAGATGTTGCCAAGCATCATTTCCGCCTCGAAGGAGGCGGGGTCGAGACGGAGCGCTTCCTCCAAGGTTCGCCGCCCCTCCTCTTCCATGCCGCCATCCAGGTAGATTCCGGCCAGGGTCAGTCGCAGAAAACCGGCGGTGGGATCGAACCGGATGGCCCGGGTGAAGGCGGCGACCGCTCCTTCCAGATCACCATCCGCCGCCAGCAACTGGCCACGACCGAAATGGTAGAGGGCTTTGGCCTCCGGCTGAACCACCTCCGAATGGTAAACAGCGTCTTCAACGGCGGGTGAATTCCCCATGCCGGGCAAGGCGCAGGCGGCCAATGGAATCAGCAGTAAAAAATGGAATAGAAGTCGTCGCATAAGTCCAAAAGATGAGGGAGGAATAGATTGCATATATCTTCTATCGGCAAAGCGAGAAAAACTATCATACCGGCCCATGTGGGTCAATCGGCGAACCCGCGTCGGAACCGGGTCCAACGCCCCTTTACAGTCCTTGGCAAAAGGATATAATCAAATAAATACAACTTCTTACAAAACAACGGCGCCTATGGACAGCGAATCCCTGCATCAAGCCATGCTCAGGCCGGAAACCTATCCGGCGGCGGAAGGACCGATTGAATTTCGGGAGACCCATATTTCGCGTCTTTATCTTACCGCCCGCGACGTTTACAAGGTCAAAAAACCCTTCGATTTTGGCTTTCTCGATTTTACCACGCTTTGCCGACGGCGTTTCTATTGTGAGGAGGAAGTGCGCCTTAATCGCCGCTTCGCCCCCGACACCTACCTCGATGTCGCCGAGATCCGCCGCACCTCGGCGGGGCTGCGCATTGGCGGCCACGGTGAAACAATTGAATACGCGGTTCACATGCGCCGACTTCCGCAGGAGGCGATGCTCGATTCTCGTCTCGCCGCATCCGATCCCGCTTTGCCGGCCGAAATGGAGCGCCTGGGACGGCGCCTGGCCGAACTGCACGCGCAATCGCCCGTCTGCCGGGAAACGGGCGGGCGACGGAATCTGGAGGTGGTGCGCGGCAACTGGCGGGAAAACTTCGAGCAGATGCTGCCCTTTGCGAATACGCTATTGTCTTCCCGGGCGCACGATTTTCTGCGGATGTTTGTCGACCGTTTTCTGGCGAGCAATGCGGCGCTGCTGTTGCAGCGGGAAGAAGAAGGTTTCGTCCGCGACGGACACGGGGATTTGCATGCCGAGCATATCTGCCTTACCGAACCGATCCGCATCTACGACTGTATCGAATTCAACAGGCGCTTCCGCATCGCCGATATCGCCGCCGATCTCGCTTTCATTTTGATGGATCTGGACTTCCGCCGCCGCCGCGATCTGGCCAGCCGGCTGCGCCACGCCTACAGCGCCCACGGGCCGAAGGATTCCGCCCTGGATCTGCTGCTCCCCTTCTACATGGTCTACCGGGCCTTCGTGCGCGGGAAGGTGGAATCCTTTCTCGCCGAAGACCGCGGCGCCGCCTCGTCCACACGCCAGGAGGCCGCCACCCGGGCGCGCAATTATTTCAACCTGGCTCTGGGCTATCTCTGTCCGCCGCTCCTCATTCTGATTGGCGGCTTGATGGGGACCGGCAAAAGCACTGTTGCCGCCGCCCTTGCCGCCGCCCTCGGCGCGCCCCTGCTGCGTGCGGATGCCATCCGCAAGGAAATTGCCGGGGAATTGGCAAGCAGCGGGAGCAGCGCCGCTTTTCACACCGGCATCTATGCGCCGGAATTCAGCAATCGCACCTATGACCTGCTGCTGCAAAAAACCCGCGAGGCGGCTGCCGGCGGCGAAACGGTGATCGTCGATGCGTCTTTTGCGCAACATCGGCAGCGCGAACGCTTCCGGGAGGTCGCCCGCCAACTTGGAATCCCTTGTTTCCTGGCCATTACCTCCTGCGATCGGGAGACGGCATTGCACCGGCTCGACCAACGCCAGGCCAGCGGCCAGGACGTTTCCGATGGCCGCCGTCAGCTATTCGACTCCCAGGCCGCGATTTTCGACCCCGTGGCCGAGGAAGAGAGCGCATTAGTCATCGACACCCTGCAATGCGTTGATTATAATGTGCAATCACTTCTCTGCGAATTTATCTCCCGAGCCGGAATGCACCGATGAGCACACGTGGCACCCATTTAAAAGAAATCTGGATTGTGTTTTTCCTGCTCGGGGTCACCATGCTCAACTATCCGTTCATCCATATTTTCAATAAAAATCTGCTGGTTGCCGGTTTTCCTCTGTTGTTTCTCTATTTCATGCTGGGCTGGCCAATCTCCATTCTGGTCGTTTATATTTTCTCCCGAAACATGCATAAGGACGGCGACGACGAATCCTCCGATCAGGACGAGGAAGTCTCCGGATGATCCCGGTAGAGATCGTCGCCCTCGCATCCGTTCTTTACTTCTTTCTGCTTTTTGCCGTCGCTTATTACGCCGACAAACGGCGGAAGGCCGGCAAAAGCATTATCTCCAATTCTTACATCTATTCCCTTTCCCTCGCCGTCTATTTTACTTCCTGGACCTTTTACGGCAGTGTCGGCCGAGCGGCAACCACCGGCCTCGATTTTCTCCCGGTCTATCTCGGTCCGACCCTGATCGCCTTCAGCTGGTGGTTTTTGCTGCGTAAAATGGTGCGCATCAGCAAGGAGCAGAATATCGTCAGCATTGCCGACTTCATCTCCAGCCGTTATGGCAAGTCGGCGTTTCTCGGCGCGGTCGTCACGATTTTCGCGGTGATCGGCATCATGCCGTACATCGCCCTGCAGCTGAAAGCGGTGGCGCACACCTTCGAAATACTTTCCGTCCCGCCGTACAAAAACGGCTACGACGTCACCGAACTGATACCGGCCCTTCCGGCTTACCTGGACACAGCCTTCATCGTCGCCCTGTTCCTTGGCCTTTTCGGCGTACTGTTCGGCGCCCGGCACCTCGACGCCTCGGAACGGCACGAGGGGTTGGTGGCGGCTATCGCCTTGGAATCGCTGGTGAAGATCGTCGCCTTTGTAGCGGTCGGCATTTTCGTCACCTACGGCCTGTTCGACGGCTTCACCGATATCTTTCAGCAGTTTTCAGCCGAATTCCCCGACCGGGACTATCTGCTGCGCCTGGGGACGCCGCAAAGCTCCTACACGATGTGGTTCACTCTGACCTTCATGTCGATGATGGCGGTGATGTTCCTGCCCCGCCAATTTCACATCATGGTCATCGAGAACGCCACCGAGGAACACATCAGCTCCGCCATGTGGCGATTTCCCGCCTACATGTTCCTCATCAACCTGTTTGTCATTCCCATCGCCCTGGGCGGCCTGCTGCTCAACGGTGGGGACACCTCCCAGGCCGATTACTTCGTTTTGCACCTGCCGCTGCAAGCCGGTCACCGCTGGTTGGCCATGCTCGTGTTCATCGGCGGGTTCTCCGCATCGGCGGGGATGGTCATGGTTTCCTCGGTCACCTTATCCACCATGATCCTCAATCACCTGATCATGCCGATCATCCTGAAACTGCGCCTGGTGGCCGCCGATATTTCCGGACTGCTGATCAATATCAAACGCGCCGGGATCCTGGCGGTGGTCTTCCTTGGCTATCTTTATTACCGCGTCATTGGCGATTCTTACGCCCTGGTCAGCATCGGGCTGGTTTCTTTTATGGCCGCCACCCAGTTCGCTCCGGCCATTATCGGCGGATTATACTGGCGGCGCGCCAACCGGCTGGGAGCTTCCGTCGGGCTGGTTCTCGGCTTTATCGTTTGGTTCTACACCCTGTTGATCCCGTCCTTTGTCCGTTCCGGCTGGCTGGAGAGCGAAATTATCGAGCAGGGGCTGTTCGGCATCAGCCTCCTGCGCCCTCTGGAACTTTTCGGGCTGACCGGTTTCGACATCTGGAGCCACGCTCTTTTCTGGACCATGTTCTTCAATGTCGGCGCCTTCGTCACCATTTCGCTGCTGAGACATCCGGAGCAAAACGAAGAGGAACAGATCCTCAAATTCGTCGACGCGCTCGCACCGCGCCAGGAGACCCTCGAACGGCAGCGGATCAGCAAGGCGCCCACCATCATGGAATTCGTCGATCTGATGACGAAATTCATCGGCGAAAAGCAGGCGCATGCCGCCATCTCCCAATATCTGGGGGACCGAGAGATCGACGAACGCGGCGGTCTTTCCGAATACGAACTGCCCAGTCTCAAACGTTTCACCGAGAGGACCCTGGCGGGCTCGGTCGGCGCCGCCCCGGCCCGTATCATCATTGAAAATTATCTTGCCACCCGCGGCAGCCGGATGGAGGACGTTTTCGACATCTTCGGCTCGGTCACCATCAGCCGCACCGCCAGCCGCGAACAACTCGGCGTCCTTTTTGAATCGGCCCGCATGGTTGCCAGCGGCGCCCAACGTCAGGTCATTCTCGACGACATTCTCGACCTGCTGGTGCAGCAGTTCAAGTTCGATCTCTGTGTTATCCGCACCCTGGGACCATCCAAGGATACGCTGGTCGTGCAAGCGCAGAAGGGTGTCTCCGCCGATCATCTGGGAGAAGCGGAGCGGGAAATCTCCACGGACACCTATATCGGGACCGCTTTCCTGACCAATTCCGTAGCGGTGGTGAACGACACCGATAACGTCGATATGCCAAAAACCGCGCAAATCATTCATCGCGAAGGCATTACCTCGTTTGCCCATGCCCCGATTACCATCGAAGGCGATCCGATAGGCGTTTTGTCCGCATTTTCCCGTTCGGTCAAGGGCATCTTCACCGACGAGTTCGTCGAGTTGTTCAAGAACCTCGCCGGGCAGGTCGGCGTGGCTTTGCGCAATGCCTGGCAAACCGAGCGGCTGATCGAGGCGCGGGAGCAGGAGCGGGAGTTGCAGATCGCCAAGACTATTCAATTGGGACTATTGCCGATCAGCACTCCGGAAATAGAAGGTCTTTCCCTGGCCGGGATGTGCGTTCCGGCCCGCCAGGTCGGGGGGGATTATTACGATTTTCTTTCGCGCGGGGAGCGGTCGCTGGATTTGGTTATCGCCGATGTTTCCGGGCACAATGTCGGCGCCGCCCTGATCATGGCCGAAACGCGCACCTTTATTCAGGCACGGGCCAAGGAGTTGTCCACCGCCAGCGAAGTCATGCGGCAACTGAACGAGTTTTTCTATGACGATCTGACCCGCACCGAACTTTTCATCACCATGTTTTACCTTAAATACAACGCCGCCTCCCGGCGTTTGAGCTTTGCCAACGCCGGGCACAATCATCCCCTGATCTGGCGCTCCGGGGGCGCCGGCTGCGAGCGCCTGGACGCCGAGGGTCTTATCCTGGGGGTGCGGCGCAACTTTGTCTTCGAAGAACGCGAAGTGCTCCTGAACCCTGGTGATCTGCTGCTGCTTTACACCGACGGGATAACCGAGGCGGAGGATAAGGACGGCAATTTCTTCGGCGACGAACGCCTCTGCACCCTTTTGGGGGAAAACCGGGACTTGTCGCCACAGCAAATCATCAATCAATTGCTGGAGCAGGCGCGCCTTTTCGCCGGCACCCAGAATTTTCTCGATGACGTTTCGTTGGTGGTTATGAAAGTGAACAGCTGAAGGCGGAAATTCCCGGGTCTTTAACTCGTGGCCAAATGCCACATCGATATGTTAATCTTAAAAATGCATAGTGGCTTCACGGATGGCTAACCTAGCGAAGAGAAAGGAGTTGTTCAATGCTGGTCAAAATTCAGGAAAACGATGCGGCGGTGCTCATCGAGGTCAAGGAAGAGCGGCTGGACGCGCATAATAGCGGGGAATTGAAAGCGCAGATGCTGAGTCTCTTTGAGGACGGAAAAAACAACCTCGTTGTCGATCTGCAGGAGGTTCGCTTTGTCGATTCTTCCGGTTTGGGCGCCTTGGTGTCTGGTTTCAAGAATTCCAGCGCCCGCAATGGCAGTCTTAAATTGAGCGGTCTGCAGCCGCAAGTCAAATCGATGTTCGAGTTGACCCGTTTACACCGCGTTTTTGAAATATTTCCTACGGCTCAGGAGGCGTTGGCCAGTTTCTGATTGGCCCGGGGGAAATGGGCGGTGATTATCGAGGGTCCTCTATGAAAGAAAAAATCGAGGTGAGCATCAAAGTCCCCAATCAGACACGCTATCTGAGTCTGATCGGCCGGATAGGTGAAGATATTGCTCGCACCTTAAAACGATATCATGGCGACCGTGAGGAGTTGGCGTATCATATCAACCTGGTTCTGACGGAAGCCATGACCAATGCCATCCATCATGCCAATGAGGGGGATCCGGACAAAGAAGTCCACATCACCATTGCCATTCTGGATCGGAACCTTTGTATCAAGGTATTCGATCAGGGGCAGGGCTTCGATGTCTCAACCCTCTCCCCGCCCGACTTCCAAAACATTGAAGACCATGGCCGCGGCGTATATATTATCCGCGCCCTCATGGATCATGTCAGCTACCAGCGGACCACCAACGGCAATGTTCTTGAGATGATCAAATTACTTAACGATTCGTAAGGACTCGCGACGAGACAGAAACCGTTTGGAGAATTCCCATCAATTCCTTGTAACTACCTACCCGCACATCCCCTGGCAGGTCGGTCTTATATGCGGCAAAACGCATCCCCGCCGCCTGCGCCGCAGCCTGATCCAGCTCCGAATCCCCCACAAACAGCAACTGCCCGGTGGTCAGCTCCAATCGCTCGGCCGCCAGCAGCAACATATCCGGCCATGGCTTGGGGCGGGGAACATCGCGGCTGGTGATTACCGTGCGAAAATACGTATCCAGCTTGAAGTACTGCAAAATCTCATCCATGCTGGTCCCGCGATTGGTGGCTACGGCCAAAGAGAACCGCTGCGCCAAGCGCGCCAGGGAGTCGGCCATGTCCGGTTCCGGCCGCATCTCCGGAATGAAGCGCCGAAAGTCGAGATCGGCAGCCATCGACAAGGCCGCCTGCACCCGTCCTTCGCCGAGAAGGCCGGCAAAGACCTGGGGACTGGCGGCCGTGTGGCATAAATGGATCTTTTCCCGATCCCCGGTCAGAACCGGAGGTTCCCCCAAGGCGGTGAGAATCGCATTGTAATAGGCCAGATTCGCCGGCAAGCTCGAGAAGAGAACCCCGTCGCAATCGAAAATCACCCCGCGTATTCCAGTCACGCCGCCTCCCTGCGCCAGCGGCCGATAAGGCCGGCAACACCGAAGAGGATCATCGGCAGACTCAGGAGCTGCCCCATGGTTGCCCCCCCCCAGAGAAAGCCGAGGTGCGCATCGGGCTGCCGAAAAAACTCAACGCTGAAGCGAAACACGCCGTAAAGCAGAAAAAAACAGAAAAAAGGGATGCCTGTCGAAACTTTGCGCTGGTGCAGGACCCAGAGAAAAACAAACAGCACGAGCCCCTCGAGCACCGCCTCGTACAGCTGGCTCGGATGGCGCGGCAGCGGGCCGCCGCCGGGAAAGACCACGCCCCAAGGAACATCGGTGACCCGACCGTAAAGCTCGCCGTTGATGAAATTGCCCAGGCGTCCAAGTCCCAGGCCAATCGGGGCGGCGGTCACGACAATATCGCCCGTCAGCAAAACAGGAAGCTTGAAGCGCAGGCAGTACAGCAGGGAGGCGAGGACCACGCCGAGCAATCCCCCGTGAAAACTCATTCCCCCTTCCCAAACGGCAAATATCTGCAGCGGATGCGACATAAAAAAGGAGAAATTATAAAAAAGGACGTAACCCAGGCGCCCGCCGAGAATAACGCCAAGGACGGCATAAAAGAGAAGATCGGCAAGCCGGTCCCTGGTTAACGGCAGATTGCGCAGGCGGGCGAGGTTGCGGATGATGAAATAGCTGGCGGCAAACCCGAGCAGGTACATGACCCCGTACCAGCGAACGGCCAGCGGCCCGATACGCACGATTACCGGATCAATCTGGGGAAAAGAAATCATTTGTATTTTCAAGGACTCTGGTTAGGGGTTCCGTTCGGATGCGCTTTACCGCCGTACCGCGTCCATTCCTTGTTGGCGTATTTTATATCTGCCAACCGAGTTGCGGCCTCCCATTCTTCGCCGGTAAGCTTCTCCGGCAAAAAATGCACTGCCAACTCCTGGGTAAAAACGCCGACCAAGGCTTCCTCCACCGCGTCTATCGTAACCGGGGCCACGAGGAATCGATTCAGCCAGCCCACCCGCTCGGCGAGTTGCGCCGCCCCGGCAGCCGGGGCGGATCCGGAGGGGTCGAGAATCTGCCACAACTTCTCCAAATCGAGTTCCACCGGGATAGAACCATGCTGGAGAACGCTGCCGCCCCGGCGTTTTTGCGAACTGCCGGTCAGCTTGCGGCCCAGGTAGACCAGTTCGTCCTGCCCGGGCGCGGTAAAACAAATGCCGGGTTGACTCCCGGACCGGCGCCGGCCGGCCAAATCCGCCGCTAAGCCGAGTCGGACCATGGTTTTTTGCAAGACGCCGCCAAACATCCGACAACTGGCGGTAATCGTGGCGGGGATGAGGGCGCCGCTGCGGGCGATGATCGCGTACGTGCACTCCTGATCATGTAAAACCGCTCTTCCGCCGGTCGCTCGTCGCACCACGTCAAGCCCGAACCGGCGGCAGGCGTCCAGATTGACCGCGGCCAAAGACTGCGCGTAACCGAGGCTCAGGGTTGGCGGCGACCAGCGGTAAAGACGCAGTACAGGTCGTGAGCGCCCCCCGGCAACGGCATCGAACAATATCTCGTCCAATGCCATGTTCATGGCTCCCGATAACGGTCCGGTGCGGATCAGTCGCCATTCCTCCGGCATCGACAGGTTTTCGCCTTAAAGAACCGTGCGTTCAAGAAAGCCTGTATCGACGGCCCCTTCGATGAATTCCTTGTGGCTCATGATGCGTTGATGGAAGGCGATGGTGGTCTTGATTCCCTCGATGATATATTCATCAAGCGCCCGCGCCATGCGCTGGATTGCTTCCTCGCGCGTTTCGGCGTGCACGATCAGCTTGGCAATCATGGAATCGTAATGCGGCAGGACCGTGTACTGGTCGTAGACCGCGCTATCGACACGCACTCCGAGACCGCCGGGGGGATGATAACCATCGATTTTCCCGGGAGAGGGGGTGAACTTAAAGGGATGTTCCGCATTGATCCGGCATTCAATGGAATGACCGGTGAATTTGATGTCCGACTGCTTGAATCGCAGCGGCAACCCGGCGGCGGAGCGAATCTGCTCCTTGATAATATCGATGCCGGTAATCATTTCGGTAACCGGATGCTCGACCTGCACGCGGGTATTCATCTCCATGAAGTAGAAATTTCCTTCCTGATCGAGAAGGAATTCCATCGTACCGACACTCGAATAATTGACCGACTTGGCGGCGGCCACGGCGCAATCCCCCATTCTCTTCCGCAATTCGGGAGTGAGTACAGGGCAGGGAGCTTCTTCGATCAGCTTCTGGTGCCGACGCTGAATCGAACAGTCGCGCTCCCCCAGGTGGATGACATTGCCGTGCTTGTCGGCCATGATCTGAATCTCGACATGCCGCGGGCGATCGCAAAATTTTTCGATATAAACTTCCGGATTGCCGAAACCGGCCTGCGCCTCGGAGCGCGCGGCGGCCAAGGCATTCGGCAACGAGGCGGGAGAATGCACGACTTTCATCCCCCGGCCACCGCCGCCGGCGGTTGCCTTGATAATGACCGGATAGCCGATTTCCGCAGCGATTTTCTTCGCCTCCTCGGTCGTGTTCACGCCTTCTTTGGTTCCCGGCAGGATCGGCACGCCAGCGGCGGTTACCGTCCGCCTGGCGCTGATTTTATCCCCCATAAGGCGCATGTTTTCCGGGGTCGGACCGATAAACGTCAGTCCGCAATTGGCGCAGATTTCGGCAAATTCCGCGTTTTCCGAAAGAAAACCGTAGCCAGGGTGGATCGCGTCGGCGTCGCTCACTTCGGCGGCGCTGATAATCGCCTTCATGTTGAGATAGCTCTTTGCACTCGGCGCCGGCCCGATGCAGATGCTCTCATCGGCAAGCTTGACGTGCAGGGCCTCGTGGTCGGCATCTGAATGAACCGCCACGGTTTTGATCCCCAGCTCCTTGCACGCGCGAATGATACGCAGGGCGATTTCCCCGCGATTGGCAATCAGAATTTTATGAAACATCCGTTTTTCTCCGAAAGAAGGTTCCAGATTTCAGGTTGCCGGGTATGACTGCCCCCTGATTTCCGATATCTTAAAGCCTTTCCACCAGAAACAACGGATCGCCGAATTCCACCGGCTGCGCGTTTTCCTTGAGGCATTCGACAATTTTGCATTTGAATTCGGCCTCGATTTCGTTCATCAACTTCATCGCTTCGACGATGCAGAAGATCTGCCCCGTCTCGACCACCGAGCCAACCTGCACATAGGGATCGGAATCGGGAGAAGGCGCCCGGTAAAAGGTGCCGACGATCGGGGAAGTCACGGTTTCGTATTTATCGTTTTTGGCGGGCGCCGCTGCCGCTGCCGCCGGCGCTGGAGCGGCGGCGGGTTGAGCCGGCGCGCCAACTGGATAAACCGGTGCCGCAGGGGCGGCGATGTGCACGATTTCCTGGGTTTTTCCACGCTTTATGAGAATTTTTTCTTCCTCGTTTGCCATCTCGAATTCGGTGATGTCGGTTTCCGTGACCATTTTGATCAGGACTTTCAGGTCTTTGATATCCATCGAAAAATGTCCTCCTTGGCGCTGCTGAAAATACCGGGCCCGATCCAACTGTGACCGGCCCGCGGCCCTCCCTGTGGGAGGAGAAACGAACTAGACGGAAATACTCAGAAATTCCTTGGGAATTTTAGTCAGAGGCCGACAACCATCGGCGGTGACAACCACGGTATCCTCGATGCGGACGCCGCCGACCTCGGGGACATAGATGCCGGGTTCGATGGTAAAAACCATCCCTTCCCGGGCGAAATCTTCGGAACGTGTGGATACGGTCGGGAATTCATGAATTTCGAGACCGACGCCATGACCCAGGCCATGGCCGAAAAACTCGCCGAAACCGCGCGCGGATATCACCTGACGAGCAATACCGTCGAGTTCCCGCAGGGGGATGCCAGGGCGCACCGCAGCCATGGCGGCATGGTGAGCGGCCAGAACGACGTCGAAAATTTCCCGCAGGCGCGGATTGACTTCACCCAAAGCGATAGTCACGGTTTCGTCGGAATGATAACCACGCACCCGGGTGCCAAAATCGAATGTCACCAGTTCACCGGCCGTCAGAACCCGCGCGGAAGCGACCCCATGCGGCAGAGCGCCACGAGGGCCGGAAGCAACGATAAAATCGAAGGCTTTATCCTCGCCGCCCAATCGCCGCAAGGTCATTTCAAGGGCGAGGGCAAGTTCAGCCTCGCTCACTCCGGGACGAACCCGCGGCAAAACTTCGCCAAATGCGGCGGCATTCAGGGCGGCAGCTTCCGTAAGCGCCGCGATCTCTTCTTCATCTTTAATGCCGCGCAAGGATAGAATCGGCTTGTCCACGGCAACCCATTCCAGGGCAGCCGGTTCTTTGTCGCGCAGGCGCTGCACCGTGGCATAGGAGAGCGTCTCCGCCTCAAAGCCGATGCGCCGCAAACCCTTTTCTTTCAGGAGCGAGACGATGCCATCCAACTTGACCTGATACTCGCGCACCTCGGCGGTACGCACTTGCTCTTTGGCCTGGGTGCCGTAGCGTGAATCGGTAAGAAAATAGTCGGCATCCCCGGTGACCAGAAGAACGCCGTCGGTTCCGGTAAATCCACAGAGGTAACGGATGTTCGACCGATCCGAGAAGAGAAAAGCATCGAGATCGCACGCCTGTAGAAGATTTTTACCCTGTTGGGCTCGCATGATGGACATAGGAAAGGATTCAGCTTTTCAGCTTGGCGACCAGACCGCGCAGAGCCAGTTGGTAGCCGAAAGGTCCAAATCCACAGATTTGGCCGATGGCGACCGGTGCGATGTAGGAGTGGTGGCGAAAGGATTCCCTGGCATGGACATTCGAAAGATGGACCTCTATGGTGGGGATGTCAATACCGGCAATCGCATCGCGCAGGGCGATGCTGGTATGGGTATAGCCGCCGGGGTTGATCAGCATCCCAACGACACCCTCGCCGCGCGCTTGATGAATGCGATCGATCAGTTCCCCTTCGTGATTGGACTGATAGAAGAGGGTTTCCACCTGAAGCGCGCCGGCAAGTTCCGCCAAGCCACAGTTTATATCCTCAAGAGTCTCCCGGCCGTAGATGGCCGGCTCACGTTTCCCGAGCAAATTCAGATTTGGACCGTGCAGGACAAGAATTTTCATCGAATTCTCAGCCGAGGCCCTCACGCAATGCGGGCGCATCACGCATGAGCAGATAGCGTCCTTTTCCGAAATTACCCTCGCTCCCGAGGGTGAGGGCGACAAAATAATCGGGGTTCAAGGCTCGGATGAGCATCTGGTATTTATCGGTTTTGATGAAGACTTCCTCCATCGCCCCGGTATTGAGAATTTCAGCCGCCTGCCTGATCTCTTTCAGGACGTTGGAATATTCAACCGCCATTTGCCCCAAATCGACGCCCTCGACCGGCCGAAAGAACTGGTCAATGGCGATACCGTCATAACCCATGAGCACGGCGCCAATACCACCGCCGGCGGATTCCACCATCCCTTGCAACACACTATTGAAGAACATGTTGCTTTCTCCTGCGAATCGCGGCCAGCCAGCCATTCAGCATTTCTGCCCGGCGACCAATGTGCGCATCTCCCTGTGCCACCGCAAAGGCTTCAGTCGGAGCACCTGGCGCAGGTTCTTCAACCATCGCCGCACCGGTATTTGCCTGCGGCTGGATCAGCAGTTTGATCTCGGCAATTTTTCGGCGCAGTTCTGTATTGTCCGGATGGTTCTTTTGCAGATCCAGATATACCTTCAACGCACGCTGCGGCAAGCCTTGTTTGAGATAAATTTCGGCAATCGTCGAAGTGGCGATCGGTTCGTTGTCTTTGCCCTCGTCCTCCTCTTCATTCGGCGCATTGGGCGCTGGCTCGGGGGGCAGAGAGGACAGCATTTTTTTGATGAAAGAATCATCTGGGGCCAGCTTGGCGGCGTCTTTCAGCAGCGCTCGGGCGCGGTCCAGATTTTTCTGCCGAACCAGCACCCTCGCCAACCCCTTGATAGCGGGAAGGCTTTCGTTATCCAAGGCATAAGCCGCCTCAAATGCGTCAGCGGCCCCAACGATGTTGTCGCGGTCAAATTGGGTTCGCCCGAGGACAACATACCCGGGACAAAATCGTGGCAACGCTTCAACACCCTTTTCCGCCACCTCCAAAGCATCTTCAAGCAGCCCCATTTGTCGATAGGCATCGCTCAACGGCACGAATGCCGTTGAATGCGGATCCTTCGCCATAATTTCGGTGTAGTTGGCGATTTTACTGAGCAGCGAGATGTCGGCGGAAGAGTTTGCCATTGGTCATCCACAGGGCGGGGATTCAAGGATACTGCGGAAAAGGCTTTCCGGATCCGGAATATCCCGGATTTCGTGTCCGCCGATTCCTTGGTTCAGAATCAATCGAAGGGTGCCTTTTTTAATTTTTTTATCCCGGCCCATGGCCCGCAGATAATCCGGTAGAGGAAACGACGGAGGCGCCACCGGAAGGCCGAAACTGCCGAGCAAGGAACACAAAGCACGCAGGTCTTCTGGTTTGCACAAGTTCAACGAGACGGACGCCGCCGCGGCGACCACCATGCCGATGGCAACCGCTTCGCCGTGCTTAACCTGACCATAACCGGACAAGGTCTCGACCGCGTGGCCAAAGGTGTGACCATAATTGAGAACCGCGCGTAAAGAGTCCTCTTTTTCGTCAAGTTCTACAACATCCGCCTTGATTTGGCAAGACCTCTTTACCGCTTGGACCAGCGCCCCCGCCGCCATGGATTGCAATGCTTCCCGTTCGCTGAACAGCCAATCGAAAAGGCCTTTGTCGCGAATCATGCCATATTTGATGACTTCGGCCATGCCGGATGAAAATTCACGGGATGGCAAAGTCTGGAGAGTATCGACATCGATGTGCACATGCATGGGCTGATAAAAAGCCCCGATCAGGTTCTTCCCCAAGGGATGGTTGACCCCGGTCTTCCCGCCGACCGAACTATCGACCTGCGACAGAAGCGTGGTCGGCGCCTGGGCGAAGGGGATGCCGCGCAAGAAGGTAGCGGCGGCAAAGCCGGTAATATCGCCGATAACTCCGCCGCCAAGGGCGATAAGGCCGGAAGTTCGATCGAAATTCTGGCGAATCAACTTATCGAATATCATTTCGAGAGTTTGGATGGTTTTAAATTCTTCCCCATCCGGTAGTTCGATGACAGTTGGGCTAAACCCTTTCTCGGCCAAGGAGGCAATGACTCGTTCGCCGTAAAGTCGATTTACCAGCTGATTTGTAACCACCGCGACCCGCTGGGGGAAATCAACCTTCTGTAGCGCATTGCCCAGGCCGTCGAGAATGCCGCTACCGACCCAGATGGGATAGCTTCGTTGGCCAAGACCAACAATCAGCTTTTCTGTCATCCAAGTGTCTCCCGCCGAAAGGTTAAGATCGTCACAACCAACTGCTCCTTGGCCACAGAGTCAAAAGGACAGGCAAAATGCCTGTCCTTTTGACTCTTAAATGGGAAGCAGACCCTATTGGACAATACGAGGGGTGATAAAAATCAAAAGTTCAGACCGCGTAGTGGTCTTGTTGTCGGAACGGAACAAATGGCCGATGATTGGAATATCCATGAGCAGAGGAACGCCGGCGTTGCTGGTGTTCTCGGTTTCGACGAAAATGCCGCCGATAACCGTGGTTTCGCCGTTCCGGACCAGCACCTTGGTTTTGGCTTCCTTCGTATCGATCGCAGGCGCGGTACCGCCCCCGGTGCTTACCGTCGAACCGATGGAGCTGTTGGTG
>Ga0265293_10003833_pt1 | contig 27396 bp, 25 predicted proteins | sample Munlanlewell138R_FD_192505 | JGI IMG/M metagenome (GOLD analysis project Ga0265293, IMG submission 192505) | Leachate microbial communities from a municipal landfill in Southern Ontario, Canada - Leachate well 138R | ecosystem: Engineered > Solid waste > Landfill > Unclassified | place: Canada...
TGACGGTGGAGCGCGTGCGCGTGCTCTATCTCAACCACCAGAACATGCTGATCCATGACGAACACGTGGGCGACGGCTCTATCGACGAAGCCGCCATCCATCCGCGCGAAGTGATCCGCCGCGCGCTCGACCTCGGCGCGACGGCGCTGATCCTCGTTCACAACCACCCCTCCGGCTCCCCGCAGCCGAGCCGGGCGGATATCCAGATCACCAACCGCATCGCCGAAGCCGGGCGGCTGCTGGGCATCGTCGTCCATGATCACGTCATCATCGGGCGCGAAGGGCATGTCTCGCTGAAAGCGAAGGGCCTCATCTGATGTGTGTCGCCGCTCTCGCATGGAACGCGCATCCCGACTGGCAGCTCGTCGCCGTGGGCAACCGCGACGAATATCACGAACGTCCCGCCGCGCCCCTGGCCCGCTGGAACGACGGCAGCGGCGTGATCGCCGGGCGGGACTTGCGGTCCGGCGGCACATGGCTGGGCGTGAGCGGGCGGGGCTTCGTGCTTGTCACCAACTTGCGCGGCTATGGCGACCCAGATCCCGCGAAAGCATCGCGCGGGCAACTGGTCAGTGGCCTGCTGTCGGGCACCGGCCCCTACGCCGACCCGGACACGGCCCCTCTCGACGGCTTCAATCCGCTCAACCTCCTGCATTGCCGCGACGGAGAGGCGCGCTTTCTCACCAACCGCCCGGAACCGGCACGCGCGCATCTCCCGCACGGGATCTATGGCCTGTCCAACGGCGCGCTGGACGAACCGTGGCCCAAGACGCTGCGACTCAAGGCGGCGCTGACCGACTGGCTCGCGGCGGACAGCACGGATTTCGAGGCATTGTTCGTCGCTCTTGCGCGTGACACGCTGGATGACGTGGGCCTGCATCCGCGCCAGCCTTCCGATGTTCCCGCCGAAGCGGCCGAAACGCCAGTGTTCATCCGCAATGCGCTCTACGGCACGCGATGCAGCACCGTGGTCGCCGTGAACCGCGCGGGACAGGGAGTTATCACGGAACGAAGCTTCGCTGCCGACGGCAGCGTCGCGGGGCGTGACCGCAGCGAACGATTCGCGTGGGAGCCGGCGCCCCCCCTTGCCATCGGCGCGCCCGCCCCCTAGCGGCGCAGCGGATTGCAAGGAGTTACACATGGTCCCCCGTTACGCCCGTCCCGCCATGACCGCGATCTGGGAACCGGAAGCGCGTTTCCGCATCTGGTTCGAGATCGAGGCCCACGCCACCGAAAAGCTGGGCGAACTGGGCGTGGTTCCGGCCAGCGCGGGCAAGGCGCTGTGGGACTGGTGGGCGACCAGCCCGAAGATCGACGTCGCCGCCATCGACGCCAAGGAAGCCGTGCTCAAGCACGACGTCATCGCTTTCCTCGACTGGGTGGCCGAACAGGTCGGCCCCGAAGCGCGCTTCATGCATCAGGGCATGACCAGTTCCGATGTGCTCGACACCACGCTGGCCGTGCAGCTTGTCCGCGCGACGGATATCCTGCTCGATGACATGGACCAGTTGCTCGCCGCGATCCGCCGCCGGGCGGAAGAGCACAAGTATACCCCCACCATCGGGCGCAGCCACGGCATCCATGCCGAGCCGACCACCTTCGGCGTCAAGCTGGCGCAGGCCCATGCCGAGTTCGCCCGCTGCCGTCAGCGGCTGAAAGCGGCGCGCGCGGAAATCGCCACTTGCGCCATTTCCGGGGCGGTCGGCACATTCGCCAACGTCGACCCGGCGGTGGAGGAATACGTCGCGGATAAGCTGGGGCTGGCGGTGGAGCCGGTATCCACGCAAGTCATCCCGCGCGACCGGCACGCGATGTATTTCGCGACGCTGGCCGTCATCGCCAGCTCCATCGAGCGGCTGGCCGTGGAAATCCGCCACTTGCAGCGCACCGAGGTGCTGGAGGCGGAGGAATATTTCTCGCCGGGCCAGAAAGGCTCGTCCGCCATGCCGCACAAGCGCAATCCGGTGCTGACCGAAAACCTCACCGGACAGGCGCGCATGATCCGCGCCTATGCCATTCCCGCGCTGGAGAACGTCGCGCTGTGGCATGAGCGCGACATCTCGCACTCGTCCGTTGAACGCTTCATCGGCCCTGACGCCACGATCACGCTCGACTTCGCGCTGGCACGATTGACGGGCGTGGTGGACAAGTTGCTGGTCTACCCTGAGCGGATGCAGAAGAACCTCGACCGCATGGGCGGCCTCGTTCATTCGCAGCGCGTGCTGCTGGCGCTGACGCAGGCCGGATTGAGCCGCGACGATTCCTATCGGCTGGTGCAGCGCAACGCGATGAAGGTGTGGGAATCGGACGGGCAGCTCAGCCTGCTCGACCTGCTGAAAGCCGACCCGGAAGTCTCCGCCGCGCTGACCGATGCCGAACTGGAGGACAAGTTCAACCTCGACTACCACTTCAAGGAAGTGGACCGCATTTTCGCGCGCGTATTCGGCGCATAGGCGGCTCTTTTCATCGCCCGTGAATATGCCTAGCATCGTCCGGCGTTCGCGGGGAGCAGGAGGCAAGGCCAATGCAGATTATCCGAACGGTCGTGTGGATCGCGATCACGGCCCTTCTGGTCGCGTTCATCGCCATGAACTGGACACGGGCGCCAGTGAACTTCTGGCCCCTGGCGGATGGCTACCTTCATTTCGAATGGCCGGTCGGCGTGATCGCGCTGGTCTTCTTCCTGCTGGGCCTGCTGCCGATGTGGCTGCTCCACCGCGCCGGGCAATGGCGCCTGCAACGGCGGATCGCCATGCTGGAAAGCAACGCGCGCACCGCGGCGGCCGCGCTGGCGTCGCCCGCGCCCCCGCTGGCCACCAGCACACAGCTTGAAGCCGCCAAACCGGAAGAGCCCGCCGCCTGACATGACGAGCAACCCGATCTATCTCGCCCTCGATCTGCCGCGCCTCGATGCGGCGGAGACGCTTGCCCGCAAGGTGGCCGGCCATATCGGCGGCATCAAGCTGGGGCTGGAATTCTTCTGCGCCCACGGCCACCACGGCGTCCACGAGATCGCGCATATCGGGCTGCCGATCTTCCTCGACCTCAAGCTGCACGATATCCCCAATACCGTCGCCGCCGCGATGCAGTCGATCCACGTCCTCGAACCCGCGATCGTCACGGTCCATGCCTCGGGCGGCCGCGCCATGATGGAAGACGCCAAGGCGGCGGCGGGCGAACACTGCAAGGTCGTGGGCGTCACGGTCCTCACCAGCCTCGACGAGACGGACCTCGATCGCATCGGCGTGAACGGCGCCCCGCACGATCAGGCATTGCGGCTGGCGGAGCTTGCCCATTCCGCCGGATTGGACGGCATCGTCTGCTCCGGCCACGAAGTCGGCGCCATCCACAAGCAATGGAAGGACGGGTTCCTCGTCGTGCCCGGCCTGCGCCCCGCGAACGCAAGATCCGCCGATCAGAAGCGCATCGTCACCCCGCGTGAGGCGCGCGACGCGGGCGCCAGCGTGCTCGTCATCGGCCGCCCGATCAGCCGCGCGGAAGACCCGGTCGCCGCCGCGCGCGCCATCGAAGGGACGCTGTAGCGCAATGGCCGGCGGCAGGAACCTGCGCCGGAGCCTGCTGCCTCTCCTGCTGGTCTTGCCCGCCTGTTCGGCGGAAGGAACGGCAGAACCGCCCGCTGCACCGGCCGCGACAGACAGGACCGACGTCGGTTTTCGCCGGATCGCGCCCGGCGTGTGGCTGCATTCCACCTATCATGAGGTACCCGGCTTCGGCCGTGTCCTGAGCAACGGGCTTGTCGTGGAAAACGCGCAAGGTTCGGTGCTGGTCGATACGGCATGGGATGACGCGCAGACCCGCGCCATCCTCGATTGGGCACGCGGCACATTGCGCAAGCCGGTTACGGCGGCGATCGTCACTCATGCACACGCCGACAAGATGGGCGGAATGGCCGCCCTGCATGCGGCAGGCGTGACGACATTCGCCAACCGCCGGTCCAACGAGGATGCCCCCGCGCGAGGTCTTGTTCCGGCAAGGCTTCCGCTCGATTTCACCGCCGACGGCGAACTTGCTCCGGCGTCGGCCGAAGCAGTCGGGCGAGCGCTATCGCCTCTCCGCATCGCCTATCCGGGCGGCGGCCATACTCGTGACAACATCGTGGTCGGCATCCGCGGGTCGAACGTGGTATTCGGCGGATGCCTTATCCGCCCCGGCGATGCCGCCGATCTGGGCAACACGGGAGACGCCGACCTTGCGCATTGGGCCGATTCAGCCGAAGCCGTCGGCAAGGCGTTCCCTCAGGCCACGATCATCGTGCCGAGCCACGGCCCCCCGGCGGGCCGGGAGCTTCTCGCACTGACGGCCCGGCTCGCACGGCAAGCCGCTCAACCGTGATGACGAACACGATTCTTAACCTTTGGCGACACCGGGTTCAGCCCGGCGCAACTTTCTTTCCGCAAATGCGTTCAGCAACCAGTCTCTGGAGATGAACAAATGAAATCTTTCGCCGCATTTTCCGCTCTTGCCGCCGCCAGCCTGGGCGCAACTCCGGTCATGGCACAGGATGCCGGCCCGGCTCCGGGAATCGCGCGCGGGCACACGCTGCTCTCCGTCAACGCCGAAGGCAAATCGACGCGCACGCCCGATGTCGCGGTGTTCAGCGCCGGCGTGACCAGCACGGGCAAGACCGCGAGCGAGGCGCTGGCGGCCAACTCGGCGGACATGAACCGCGTGATGCAGGCATTGAAGCGCGCCGGAATCGCCGACCGCGACATCCAGACCAGCGATCTCAGCCTCTATCCCGTCTATGCGTCCAATCCGCCGCGCCAGAGCGATACGCTCGAAGAACAGGCGCCGCGCATCATCGGCTATCGCGCCAACAACACGGTCAGCGTCAAGCAGCGCAAGCTCGACCAGTATGGCAAGGTCATCGACACGCTGGTGACGGCGGGGGCCAATCAGGTCAACGGTCCCAGCTTCCAGATGGACGATCCCGAACCCGCGCTGGACGAGGCGCGCACCGCCGCCATCGGCACCGCGCGCAAGCGGGCCGATCTCTATGCGCGGGCGCTGGGGCTGAAAGTGGCGCGCGTCCTTTCCGTCAGCGAAAGCGGCGGCTGGTCGCCGCCCCGTCCGGTGGCGATGTATGCGCGTGCCGAAGCCCAGGGCGCGCCTCCCATCTCGGCCGGGCAGGTGGAAGCAAACGTCACGGTATCCGTCCAGTTCGAGCTGGCGCCCTGACAGCCTGATGCCCGCACCTTGACGCCCATACCTTGACGAAAGCTGGGCGCGCGCTAACCCGGCGCGCATGGCCGGACCCTCGATCAAGATCTGCGGCATAAGCGATCCACGCGCGCTCGATGCCGCCATCGCCGCGCGCGCGGACCATGCGGGCTTCGTGTTCTTCCCGCCCAGCCCGCGCCATGTCCCGGCATCGCAGGCGGCGGCGCTCGCCGCGCGGGCGGAAGGACGGATCGGGCGCGTGGGCCTGTTCGTCGATGCCGACGATTCCACGATCGGCGAGGCGCTGGCCGCCGCCCGGCTCGACGCGATCCAGCTTCACGGCCGCGAAACGCCCGAACGCGCGGCACAAGTGAAGGCACGCTTCGGCCTGCCGGTATGGAAAGCGGTGCCGGTCGCCAGCCGGGATGACGTGGCGAAAGCCGACACCTATCGCAATGCCGCCGACCTGATCCTGTTCGATGCAAAGACCCCCGAAGGCGCGCTGCCCGGCGGCATGGGGCTGAGCTTCGACTGGACGCTGCTCGCGCACTGGAAAGATGCGATGCCATGGGGGCTGGCGGGAGGCCTGACGCCGGATAACGTGGCGCAAGCCGTGGCTCTGGCAAAGCCGCCGCTGGTCGATACGTCGTCAGGCGTGGAAAGCGCGCCCGGCGTCAAGGACGTGAACAGGATCGCCGCGTTCGTCCGCGCGGCCCGGAACTGACAAAAAAAGGGCGGCCCGGTTTTCGAGCCGCCCTCTCCTGATCCGTGGATATACTGGCCGGATCAGAACTTTACGCCGAGACCGGCCAGCATCGTGTCCGCATCGGTCACGCCGTTGTCCAGGAACAGGTGGCGATATTCTACCTTGGCATAGACGTTGCCGGCCAGGGCATGCTGATAGCCCGCGCCCGCCGTCCAGAACTCGTCGCAGCCCTTGCAAGGCTTGGTCTGATAAGTGCCGATGCCATAGAGCCTGCCGTCCGTGCCCATCTTCTCACCGGCGCGGATGCCGCCGCCCGCCGAGATGCGCGTGTTCGATTCCAGCAGCTTGTCGCCGGACACCTCGACACCGGCAAAGAGCCTGTCGCCGAGATCCCAGTCGTAACCCGCCGCGACACCCGCGATGGCTTCGCTGTTGCTCCGATTGAACACCACGCCACCGCGACCTTCCAGCCGGGCTTCGTTGGCGAGAGCAGGCGTCGCGACAGTGGCCGCGGCGACAAGCGAAAGGAGAAGTGCACGCATAATAATAAACTCCTGAAAACGCTGCCTCTTCTTGCTTTGGAGGCGAGACCGGGACTAGGGTTCGCCATGTTGCGCCGCCATGAACGCCTCGTTCAGAGACGCATATCAGCAACTCCATGTTGCACTTATGCAACACACCAGTCGCGTGGCTGGACTTCGCCGCGCCAGTCTGCCAATCGCGGCCACGATCATGACCGCGCCCAACCCCAACAGCTTCCTGAACCAGCCCGACGAGACCGGGCATTTCGGCCCGTTCGGCGGCCGCTATGTCGCCGAAACGCTGATGCCGCTGATCCTCGACCTGGAACGCGAGTATCGCGCCGCCAAGGCCGATCCGGCGTTCGGGGCGCAGTTCGACGATCTGCTGGAGCATTACGTGGGGCGGCCCAGCCCGCTCTATTTCGCGGAGCGGCTGACGGCGCATTTCCGCGCCCTCGCGCCCGCCGGGAAAGGCCCGAAGATCTACTTCAAGCGTGAAGAACTGAACCACACCGGCGCGCACAAGATCAACAACTGCATCGGCCAGATCCTGCTGGCGATCCGCATGGGCAAGACGCGGATCATCGCGGAAACCGGCGCGGGGCAGCACGGCGTTGCCACCGCCACGGTGGCCGCGCGCTTCGGCCTGCCCTGCACCATCTTCATGGGTGCCAAGGACGTCGAACGGCAGAAGCCCAACGTGTTCCGCATGAAGCTGCTCGGCGCGGAAGTGCAGCCCGTGACGAGCGGGGCACAGACGCTGAAGGACGCGATGAACGAAGCCCTGCGCGACTGGGTGGCGACCGTGGACAACACGTTCTACATCATCGGCACGGCGGCGGGGCCGCACCCCTATCCCGAGCTTGTCCGCGATTTCCAGTCCGTGATCGGCAAGGAAACGCGCGAACAGATCCTCAAGGCCGAAGGCCGCCTGCCCGACATGCTGGTAGCGGCGGTGGGTGGCGGATCGAACGCGATCGGCCTGTTCCATCCCTTCCTTGATGACGCGGACGTGGCCATGACCGGCGTGGAAGCGGCGGGCCACGGCATCGACAGCGGCGAGCACGCCGCCAGCCTGACCGGCGGACGGCCCGGCATCCTCCACGGCAACAAGACCTATCTGTTGCAGGATGAGGACGGCCAGATCACCGAGGCGCACTCGATCTCGGCCGGGCTGGACTATCCCGGCATCGGGCCGGAACATTCGTGGCTGCATGAAAGCGGGCGGGTCCGTTACGTGCCGATCACCGACAGGCAGGCGCTGGATGCGTTCCAGTTGTGCTGCAAGCTGGAAGGCATCATCCCGGCGCTGGAAAGTTCCCACGCATTGGCGGCCCTGCCCGGACTGACCACGGAAATGGACGAGGGCCAGTTACTGGTCGTCAATGTCTCCGGGCGCGGTGACAAGGATATCTTCACGGTGGCCGAAGCGCTGGGGGTGGAACTGTGAGTCAGCGTCTCACCAACGCCTTCGCCAAGGGCCGCCCTGCCCTCGTGACGTTCATCACTGGCGGCGATCCGTCGCCCGGCGCCATGCCCGCTATCCTCGACGCGCTGGTGGAAGGCGGCACGGACGTGATCGAACTGGGCATGCCGTTCACGGACCCGATGGCGGACGGCCCGGCGATCCAGGCCGCGAACCTGCGCGCGCTGGGGGCGGGCACGAAAACCGCGGACCTGCTGCGCATAGCGGCCGATTTCCGCCAACGCCACCCGGACGTGCCGCTGGTGCTGATGGGCTATGCCAACCCCATGACGATTCGGGGGCCTGAATGGTTCGCCGCCGAAGCCGCGAAAGCGGGCGTCGATGGCGTGATCTGCGTCGATATTCCGCCGGAGGAAGACGCCGAACTCAGCCCCGCCCTGCGCGCCAAGGGAATCGCCCCGATCCGGCTCGCCACGCCGACCACCGACACGGCGCGGCTGCCCGCCGTGCTGAACGGCTCGGCCGGGTTCCTCTATTACGTTTCGGTCGCGGGCGTGACGGGCAAGCAGCAGGCCGCGCTCGATGCGGTGGAACAGGCAGTCGCAAGGCTCAAGGCCGCGACGGACCTGCCCGTCGCCGTGGGCTTCGGCGTGCGCACGCCGGAACAGGCGGCGGCCATCGCGCGCCATGCGGACGGGGTGGTGGTCGGCTCCGCGCTGGTCGAACTGGTGGCCAGGCACGGCGCCGCTGCCGCCGGCCCAGTGCGCGAGGCGACTCGCGCGTTGGCCGACGCGGTTCATTCCGCGCGCTGATTTCCCCATGCGGGATTTCGCCGTCTCGGACAGTGCCGAGGTTCAGGCGCAACTGGACAGGCTGGCCGCGCTCTCCCTGCCGCAAGGGCGCTTCGGGCTGGAGACCATCCGCGCCCTGCTGGCCCGGCTGGGCGATCCGCAAAAGGCGATTCCGCCCGCCTTCCATGTCGCGGGCACCAACGGCAAGGGATCGACCTGCGCCTATCTTCTGGCCATGCTTGAGGCGCAGGGCCTGCGCGTCCATGCCGCGACCAAGCCGCATCTGGTGCGCTATAACGAACGCATCCGCATCGCGGGGCGGCTCATCGCGGACGACATGCTGGCCGCGCTTTTGCGGGAAGTGCTGGACGCGGGCGAAGACCTGGGCCCCAGCTTCTTTGAAGTGACGACAGCGGCCCTGTTCCTTGCCTTCGCGCGGGAAGCGGCGGACGCCTGCGTGATCGAAGTCGGCCTGGGCGGGCGGTTCGACGCCACTAATGTGCTGGAAAGCCCCGCTGTCTGCGGGATCGCCACGCTGGGCATGGACCACGAGGCGTTCCTGCTGCGCCCCGAGCAAGGCACGCCTGCTGATCCGCTGGCCCGCATCGCGTTCGAGAAAGCCAGCATCGCGAAGCCCGGCGCGCCGCTCGTTACGCAATGCTATCCGCCTGTCGCCGCCGCCGAAGTGCGCCGCATGGCGGAAGCGCATGGCGCGGTGCTGGCCATGCGCGGCACGCATTGGCGGGTGGAAACGGACGGTGGCGCGCTTCGTTATCGCGACACGGCGGGAGAGCTTGCCCTGCCCCTGCCCGCGCTTGCCGGCGCGCATCAGGCGGACAACGCCGCGCTGGCCGTAGCCATGCTGCGCCATCAGGATTGCGTGACTGTCTCGCCGGAAGCCATGGCCGAAGGCATCCGCGCCGCGCGCTGGCCCGCGCGCCTGCAACTCCTGGGCGAAGGGCCACTGACCGTTCTGGCGCCGGGCCGCGACGTCTGGCTCGACGGCGGGCACAACCCGGACGCGGGCGAGGCCATCGCCCGGTTCATGGGCCAACGCGCGCCGGTTCACCTGATCCTTGCCATGCTGGCCAACAAGGACGCGGGCGCGATTCTCCGCCCGCTGGCCGGGCATGTGCTGAGCGTGACGGCTCTCCCGGTCCCCGGCCACGAATCGCATGGGCCGGAGGCGTTCGCGCCCTTTGCCACGCTCCCCATCCGCGCCGCGCCGGACATGAAGCACGCACTAAGCCAGCTTGCCCCCGACGGCGACGTGCTGATCGCGGGTTCGCTCTATCTCGCGGGCGAAGTGCTGCGCCTTAACCGCGAGTTCCCCGATTAGGCCCCTGAGTCTAAGCGTTTGCCAGCGCCGCTTCGTCCAGCCCCGCGCGTTTGCCGAGGCGATGGATGCGCGCCCATTCCAGCAGACAGAGCACGACGGCGATAAAGCCGATGGCCGTGGTCAGCAGGAACACCGGGTAATAGCCTTGGCGCTCGATCATGTTGCCCAGCGCCCCGCGCCCCAGTGTGCCGACCAGGAACGTCAGCGAGGACAGCAACGCATATTGCACCGCGCTGTAACGCTTCGACGTGATAGACGAGAGATAGGCGACCAGCGCCGCGCCCGCGATACCGCCCGCGACGTTCTCTCCCGCGATGGCCACCATCAGGCGGGCAAGACGGTCATCCCCGCCCAGATGCTCCACCAGCCAGGTGAAGCCGATCAGGCGCGAAGTGGCGTCCATCGCCGCCCCACCCAGCGCCAGATCGGCATAGAGCAGATTGGTGATGGCTGCCGTGAACGCGCCCAGAGTCATCACCGCCATGCGGCCGATATACGTGAACAGCACGCCGCCCAGCGTGATGCCCAGCATCAGCGCGCCGACGCCGAAGAACTTGGAAGCGATTGCCACTTCGTCCTTGGAATAGCTCAGTTCGCCCAGATAGAACGGATAGGCGAACGTGCCCCAGATCGTGTCCGTTATGCGATAGGACAGCACCAGCGCCAGGACGAGGATCGCCGCCCAGCCCAGCCTCCCGACGATATCGGTCAGTGGCAGGATCAGCGCGCGATAGCCATGGTCCAGCACCGTATCCCAGCCGCCGCGCGCCGCGACCGGCCGCGCCAGCACGCGCTCTCCCCGTCGCTGCATCCGCACCAGCCAGGCCGCAATGATCGCGGGAACGACAACCGTGGCCAGCACGATCAGCGGCCCCTGCTGCGCCGTGAACAGCACGGCGTCCGGGCGGTCCGCCGGATCGCTGCCCAGCGAGCGGACCATGAACACCACGACCGTCACCAGCGCCCATGCCCAGAGCAGGCCGACGGTGCCCAGCGCGATCGCCCGCACGCGCGGTTCCAACTGGCCGGGTTCGCGCAGTTCGGAAAGCGTGGCGGCATCCGTGGCGATGGCGGGTTCGCCCGCTTCCCCTTCCGGGGCGAACAGGCTGGCAAGGCCAACGGCCAGCATGATCGCGCCCATCAGCGCATAGACCGAAGCCCAGCCCATGCGTTCGGCCATGAACAGCGCGAGCGCGCCGCCCACCAGCACGGCGGAGCGATAGCCGAGCTGATAGACCGTGGAGAGCATGTCCACCGTCGCCACTTCGTCTGCCACGTCCACGCGCCAGGCGTCCACCACCACGTCCTGCGTGGCCGATGCGAACGCGCCGATCCCGGCCAGCAGCGAGAACCAGCCGATGGCCCCTTGCGGATCGAGGCCCGACAGCACCACGAGGATACCGCCCAGCAGGAACTGCGCCGTCACGATCCATTGCTTGCGGCGGCCCAGGCGACGGATTCCGGGAAGGTTTATGCGGTCCAGCAGCGGCGACCACAGGAACTTGAACGAATAGGCCAGCCCGATGAGCGAGAACACGCCCATCGTTTCCAGATCGACTTTCGCATCCGAAAGCCACGCATAGAGGGTGCCGAGCAACAGCGCATAAGGCAGCGCGCTGGCAAAGCCGAACAGCGCCATGAACGCCGTCTTGCGATTGCGCAGCGCGGCCAGCAGCCGACGCCAACCGGGCTTCTGCGCTTCGCCGCTGTCTGCTTCGTTTACGGCGGCCTGGGCCATGCGTTCTTCGTTCCCCGCGCGTTTCGGTGCGGCCGCGACCCTAACGAGGATGACGCGGGCCGCAAGGCCCGCTAGGGGAGCGGCCATGACTTCTCCCCCATCCCGTCCCGCGAAGCGCACCGAAGAGCGCGCCGGCGAACGTATCGCCAAGCTGCTGGCGCGCGCGGGCGTCGCCAGCCGCCGCGAGGTGGAACGCATGATCGCGGATGGCCGCATAAAGCTGGACGGCGAGCCAGTGACGACACCCGCCACGATCCTGGCAGACCTCAAGGGCGTGACCGTGGACGGCAAGCCGGTCAAGGCGGCGGAAGCGACTCGCCTGTTCGCGTTCCACAAGCCGTCTGGCCTCATCACGGCGGAGCGCGATCCCGCCGGGCGGCCCACGATCTACACCGCGCTGCGCAACGCCTTGCCCAAGGGAACGCCGCGCCTGATGCCGGTCGGCCGGCTGGACCTCAACACCGAGGGGCTGCTGCTGCTGACCAATGACGGCGCGCTGAAGCGGGCGATGGAACTGCCCTCGTCCGGCATTGCGCGCACCTATCGCGCCCGGACCTTCGGCGATATCACGCAGGCCCGGCTTGAGGAATTGATCGAGGGCATCACCATCGACGGTGTGCGCTATGGCCGGATCGACGCCAATCTGGAGCGCCGCACCGGGCGCAACCAGTGGGTCGAACTGACTCTGACCGAAGGCAAGAACCGCGAAGTGCGCCGCGTGCTGGAACACATCGGCCTGAAAGTCAGCCGTCTGCTGCGTGTCGCCTATGGCCCGTTCGCGCTGGGCGACCTGCCGCGCGGCGCGGCGGTGGAACTGCGGCAGGGCGATGTGGAGCGCTTCGTCCGGTCCCTCACAAAATCCGCAAGGACATGAGGATCATAGCCGGGGAATGGCGCGGCCGCAAACTCGCCGCGCCGCAGGGCGAGGTCACGCGCCCCACGGCGGACCGCAACCGCGAGACGCTGTTTTCCATGCTGGTCAGCCGCATCGGCACGTTCGAGGGACTGGCCGTGGCGGATCTGTTTGCGGGATCGGGCGCGCTGGGGCTTGAGGCGCTGTCGCGCGGCGCGGCGACGTGCCTGTTCGCGGAACAGGATGCCGCCGCCCTGCACGCCTTGCGAGCCAACATAGCCGCCTTTCAGGCCCAATCGCGCTGCGACATGCGGGCGGGTTCTGTCCTGACCATCGGTCCGGCGAAAGCACCGCTCGACCTCGTGTTCCTCGACCCGCCCTATGGCACGGGCGCGGGGGCCGTCGCCATCGACCGGCTGATCCGGCTGGGCTGGATCGGCCCGGCCACATGGGTCAGCCTCGAAACCGAGGCGAAGGAAGACCCGCGCGTGCGCGGCATGGACGTGACGGCCGAACGCATTGTCGGCAAGGCGCGAATCACGCTACTGCGGTTGCCGGCGCACGATACGTCCGCGCCGCGCTGACACCCAGCAACGTCACCAGTCCCGCCAGCGAGAGCAGCAACCCGGCCAGATCGCCCAGTCCTTCGCTCGCCAGCATCTGCGCCAGAACCGGCGTCACGGCTCCGCCGACGATGCCGCCCGTGTTGAAGGCGACCGATATGCCGGTGTAGCGCACCTGCACGGGGAACAGGCTCGGCAACCACGCACCCAGCGGGCCATAGACGAATCCCATGACCAGAAGGCTGGTGGAAAGCGTAAGGAAAACAGTCCATAGAGAACCAGAATTCAGACCATATCCGAATATAACGCCCAGCACGATGGCCGCCACTGCCCCCCACTTGAGAACGCGAGCCGCGCCCTTCCGGTCGGCTTGGACCGCCGCCAGCACGATGCCCAGCGCCAGGAACAGATTGGCGGCGAGCTGCACGGCCAGAAACGTCTCCCGGTCATACCCCAGCGCGGTCGTTCCCTGCGCCAGCGCGAAAGCCGTGGCGAGGTAGAACACGGCGAAACAGCAGATCACGCCGGCCGTTCCGGCCAGCACCGCCCAGAGGTGCGATGCGAACAGACGGGCAAGCGGTACGGCAGGCGGCGGCGCCTGCTCCAGCGCGGCGCGAAAGGCGGGTGTCTCTCCGATGCGCAGCCGTACCCAGAGCCCGATGGCTACGAGGAGCGCGCTGGCCAGGAACGGAATGCGCCAGCCCCATGCGGCGAAGTCCGCATCGGAAAGGCTCATGCCCAGCAGCAGGAACAGCCCGTTCGCCGCCAGAAAGCCGACCGGCGCGCCCAGTTGCGGCGCGGCCCCGAAGCGCGCTTCCCATCCGGGCGGCGCGTTTTCCGTGGCGAGCAGAGCCGCCCCGCCCCATTCCCCGCCAAGGCCGAAGCCCTGCCCGAACCGCAGGATGCACAGCAGCAGCGGCGCGACCCATCCTACCATCGCATAAGTCGGCAGGAACGCGATCAGCAGAGTCGACGCTCCCATCAGCAGCAAGGACGCGACCAGAGTGGATTTCCGACCGATCCGGTCCCCGAAATGGCCGAAAGCAATCGCGCCGACCGGCCTTGCCACGAAGGCGATGCCGAAACTCATCAATGCGAACAGAGTTTGCGCGGCCTGCGATTCGGAGGGAAAGAACAGCGGCCCGAACACCAGCGCCGCCGCCGTGGCATAGATGTAGAAATCATAGAATTCGACCGCTGTGCCGACCAGAGCGGCGGCCAGCACACGGCTATTGGCGCGAAGGGGGTGGGGGCCGGAGTGCGGGAACGTTTCCATGAGGCGGGAGGGGTCGCCGGGGGGCCCGTCCCTGTCAAGCCCGTCCCGCGCGGGAATCGTTCACGGAAAAGGGCGCCGGTTGTCCAGCGCCCTTCCGGTCCGGCCCTGGTCCACGGGCCGGAGCAGGGGATCGTCAGTTCCTCCGGCCGCGCTTCGCGCCGCCCTCTCCGGGGTTCTGGCAATTGTCCGTGACGGTGCGCGAGCAGACCGGATATTCCTTGTCCATCGCATCGGCGGGCGGCGGCGTCAGCGCGCCCTTATAGGGTCCGCCCTGATAGGACGGGTCGGCAGGCATGGCGGGCGGCACCGCCTGTCCGGCGGCATCAGGGTTCGGGACGCCGTCGGTCGGCATGCCGGTTCCCGGTGGATTGGCCTGATCGGGCGGCGTGGGCGGCGTTTCGCCCGCCAACTGCGCCCTCACCGCATCCCATGCCCTGGCCTGCTGTTCGGGCGTCATCCGGTAGATCATGCCGCGCTGGTCCGGCGTCAGTGCCCAGAAACCCGTCTGCTGCTCAGGCGTCAGGGTCCAAAACCAGGTCTGCTGCTCCAGGGGCAGCGAGCCATAATCTGCCTGCTGCTCCGCCGCCCAGGCATCGGCAATGACCTTTTGCTCCGGCGTTAGCGTGATGGTTTGCCCCTGCGAGGCCGTCGCGGTGGCCGGCACCTGGGCAGTGGCGACCGGCGCGGCAAGCGCAATGACAAGTCCGGCTCCCGCCAGCAACATCATACGCATCTCATTTCTCCCGGCGGTTGTTTCAACTGATGCGGCAGATACGGCCGGCCCGGCGCAATGTTTCCCCCACGGCGACGGGTCGTGCCAGGCCCGCGATGACGCGAATGGACGGATAATCCTTTTCGCTCCCCCTTGCCCCCGTGCCCTGTGTTCCCTAGTTGTTCGCCGTGGCAGACAATCTTCCCCCCAGCCTTCCCCCAGGCGTGCAGCCTCTTGACGATCCCCTGCTCGGGCCCCTGCTCGAGCCTCTGCTCGCGGGCCTGAACCCGCCGCAACGCGAAGCCGTGCTGACCACCGAAGGCCCCGTCCTGATGCTGGCGGGCGCGGGCACGGGCAAGACGGCCGCGCTCACCGCCCGGCTGGCCTTTCTAGTGCGCTCCCGGCGGGCATGGCCCTCGGAAATCCTCTGCGTCACTTTCACCAACAAGGCGGCGCGCGAAATGCGGGAACGTGTCGGCCAACTGATCGGTCCGGCGGTGGAAGGCATGCCGTGGCTCGGCACGTTCCATTCGATCGCGGCCCGGATGCTGCGCCGCCATGCCGAACTGGCCGGCCTGCAATCGAACTACACGATCATAGATACCGACGATCAGCTTCGCCTGCTCAAGCAGTTGATCCAGGCATCGGGCCTCGACGAGAAACGGTGGCCCGCGCGGCAACTGGCCGGGTTGATAGACCGCTGGAAAAACCGCGGGCTCAACCCACCGGATATCGACGCGGGCGAAAGCGAGGCTTACGCGCAAGGACGCGGGCAGGAGTTCTACGCGCTTTATCAGGAACGGCTGAAGGCACTGAACGCCTGCGATTTCGGCGACTTGCTGCTGCACATGCTGAACATATTGCGTGCGCACCGCGATGTGCTGGAACACTATCAGCAACGCTTCAAATATATCATGGTGGACGAATATCAGGACACCAATCAGGTCCAGTATCTCTGGCTGCGCCTGCTGGCACAGGGGCGGCAGAACATCTGCGTCGTGGGTGACGACGATCAGTCCATCTATTCATGGAGAGGTGCCGAAGTCGCCAATATCCTCCGGTTTGAAAAGGATTTTCCGGGTGCGAAAGTGATCCGCCTGGAACAGAACTACCGCTCCACGCCCGATATTCTCGGCGCGGCTTCCGGCCTGATCGGCGCGAACAGCGAGCGCCTCGGCAAGACCTTGTGGACGGAAGTGAACGGCGGCGACAAGGTGCGCGTGATCGGCGTATGGGACGGGCCGGAGGAAGCACGCCGGACCGGCGACGAGATCGAACGGCTGGAACGCGAAGGCGCGCCGCTCGACAAGGTGGCGATCCTCGTGCGCGCCCAGTTCCAGACTCGGGAGTTCGAGGACCGCTTCATAGCCATCGGCCTCAACTATCGGATCATAGGGGGTTTTCGTTTTTATGAACGTGCCGAAATCCGCGACGCACTGGCCTATCTGCGGCTGATCGCCCAGCCTTCGGACGACCTCGCCTTCGAGCGGATCTACAACACGCCCAAGCGCGGCCTTGGCGACAAGACGCTGGAAAAGCTGCACCGCCATGCCCGCGCGCGCGGCATACCGCTCGCCGCCGCCGCGCTCGACATCACGGATACGGACGAGCTTCCGGCGCGGGCGCGCAACACTCTGCTCTCCCTGATGCGCGATTTCGCCCGCTGGCGCGACATGGCGGGGCAGGCGTCGCCCGCCGAACTGGCGCGCACCGTCCTCGACGAAAGCGGCTATACCGCCGCGCTCCAGGCCGAACGCAGCCCGGAAAGCGCCGGACGGCTGGAAAATCTGTCCGAACTCGCCCGTGCCATGGAGGATTACGAGACGCTGGGCGACTTCCTCGAACACGTCAGCCTCGTCATGGACAACGACACGGCCGACAATGCCGAGAAAGTCACGATCATGACGATCCACGCGGCCAAGGGGCTGGAATTCGACAACGTGTTCCTGCCCGGCTGGGAAGAAGGCGTGTTCCCCTCGCAGCGCGCGCTGGACGAAGGCGGCCTCGCCAGTCTGGAGGAAGAGCGCCGCCTCGCCTATGTGGCGATCACGCGCGCACGGCGGCGCTGCACGATCCTCCATGCCGCCAACCGCCGCATCTATGGGCAGTGGACCAGTTCCATCCCCTCGCGCTTCATCGCCGAACTGCCGGCCGGGCATATCGAACAGGAAACCACGATGACCGGCGGCGCCTCGCTGTGGCGCGCGCAATGGTCGGAACATTCCGATCCTTTCGCCGATGTCGCGCGCGCGCGCCCTGCCCGCACCGCCACGCGGGGGCCCGGCTGGCAACGCGCCGCCGCGCAACTCTATGACCCCGCGCCACGCAAGGTCGCGGAACCGTCGCGCAGCGCCGCCAGCTTCGCCGCGAAGCCGCGCACCGACCTCGGCGTGGGCGTGCGCGTGTTCCACGACAAGTTCGGCTACGGCACGGTCGCCGCGCAGGAAGGCAACAAGCTGGAAATCGACTTCGAGACTTCGGGGCGCAAGCGCGTGATCGACAGTTTCGTGAAGAAAGCGGATTGACGCAGCCCGGCACCCCGGGACGTTTCCCGTCAGTCTTTCTTTCCGCGTTTCCCCCGCCACCTGCGGGCCAGATACCCCGCCCCGAACACGCCGCCCGCCATCGCGGCGAACTGGCCGATCGTCGTCACCGCCGCCATGAGCGCGCCGGCAGTGACGCCCCAGAACAACTGGGACAGGATCGAAACCAGAGTATTCATGCTGTCGCAGATCGGCGGTTTGCGCCGCCCGATCAAGTCCGCGCGCAGGGGTCCGCCCGCGGCCTGCCTCAAGCCAGCGCGGAAATGCTCAGAAATTCGGGGATCGGTCCATTCCAGGCTCCGGGCATCCCCGTTTCCCGGCATGAGGTTTCGGCATGGGGTGCTTCGGCGACCGGCTCCACGGATCCGCGAGGCGTGCGACTCTTGCGCGGCGCGGCTTCGGTGCGGTCCTCTTTCACCGCGCGGTCCTTCCGCGCACGGCCCAGCGCGGCGCATGACCCCGCATCGCGTTTCCCGGCGGACTTCTCCATCCTCGCCCCGCGCGCGCTTTCCGCGACGGGCATCTCGCGCGCGCTTTCGTCCACGCGCATTTCGGGAATGGCCAAACCCGTCAGTTTCTCAATGCTTTCAATGGCTTCCGCGTCATCTCTTGTGACGAACGTGAAGGCCCGGCCCGATGCGCCGGCGCGTCCCGTCCTGCCGATCCGGTGAACGTAGTCGTCAGGATGCCAGGGCGTGTCGAAGTTGAAGACGTGGCTCACGCCCTTGATGTCGAGGCCGCGCGCGGCAACGTCGCTCGCCACCAGGATATTGACCTGGCCGTCCTTGAACTTCTGCAGTTCCGCCAGCCGCGCGGGCTGGTCCATGTCGCCGTGGATCTCGCCCGCCTCGAAGTGATGCCGCTTGAGGCTCTTGGCCAGCTCGCGCACCGTGGACTTGCGGTTGCAGAACACGATCGCCGTCGAAACATTGTCGCTGCGCAGGAGGTGGCGCAGCACTTCCCGCTTCTTGCGCGCATCCACCGCCACCTTGTGCTGGGCGATGTTGACGTTGGCGGTGGCGGGCCGCGCCACTTCGATATGCTTGGGGTTCGACAGGAACCGGTCCGACAGCTTCTTGATCGGCGGAGGCATGGTCGCCGAAAACAGCAGCGTCTGGCGTTGCGCGGGCAGCTTGGTGCAGATGTTTTCGATATCCGGGATGAAGCCCATGTCGAGCATCCGGTCCGCCTCGTCGATGACCAGCAGGTTGCAGCCGGTAAGCAGAACCTTGCCCCGCTCGAACAGGTCCATCAGGCGGCCGGGCGTGGCGATCAGCACGTCCACGCCCTTTTCCAGCGCCTTCACCTGATCGCCCATCTGCACGCCGCCGATCAGCAGCGCCATGGAAAGCTTGTGGTTGACGCCATACTTTTCAAAGTTTTCCGCGACCTGCGCCGCCAGTTCCCGCGTCGGCTCCAGGATCAGGGAACGCGGCATCCGCGCCCGCGCGCGGCCGTGAGCGAGGATATCGATCATCGGCAGCACGAAACTGGCCGTCTTGCCCGTGCCGGTCTGCGCGATGCCGATGATGTCGCGCATCATCAGGACGGGCGGGATCGCCTGCGCCTGAATCGGGGTCGGCTCCTCATACCCGGCGGCGGAGACCGATTGCAGCAATTCGTCTGACAGGCCGAGATCGGCGAATTTCATGCGCGTTATATTGTCCGGAAGAGAAATGTGCGGGAAGACAGCCGATACCGGCTATCCACCGCCTGTTCGCGTCGTGATGGCATCGCGCACGGGCAGGCATCGGCCCCCTAGGCGGATATAGGGGAGAAAGTCAAGGAAATCCGGGGCCGAATCGCAGAAAACGATCGCACATCAATCATCGGAAGCGACAAGCTGGCGAATCCGGGACAGCTTGCAATTGGCCCCGTTGCGGGAATGAAGCGAATCCCGGTCCACGCAAAGCTGGCTGTCCGAAGTGGGCGTCAGATAGAAACCCGAATAGAAATCCCGCGAACGGCAGGCCCGTTCCAGCGACGCGCTCACCATCCGCTGGTCACGCAGGAACAGCAACAGGCGGTTGCTGTCCTGCACCTGCACGCCGACGATTCCCGAAATGGGCAGGCACTTGCCGATCTTGCGTTCCGTGAAACGCGGGCCGATGGGGCGTTGCGGCAGGCTCATCAGCATATTCGGCATCGCGGGGCGGGACTGTGGCGCGATACGGATGGTCATGCGCTGTTCGATGCGGACCTGCATCGCGGAGGCGATACGGAACCCCTGGACCACTTCCGGCATGGGCAGGAAATCCTCCGCATCCGTAAGCCCCGCGCCTTCGGACACGCTCGTCCACGGTTCCTGACGCGGATCCACCGTACCGGCCACTGGCAGCAGCGCCAGGATGGGCGCGAGGAATGAAACGGCGGCACTCATCGGATTGCGGTTGGAAACGGTCCCTGAAAGTCGATAATCCGTGCCTTATGCGCGACTACGGTTGAATGATGGCTTAACCCTTCCGTTCGAGGATGCAAGCCGCCGGATCGTATGCCATAGCAGCGCCCATGTCTGACCAGATGCCCGACTCTGACCAGAAGCCCGGCCGGGAGACCTTCCTCGCGCGCGCGGCGGACCTTCTGGGGCCGCGCGGGCTGACCCGCGACGCCGATCTCATGACGCCGTGGCTGACCGACTGGCGCGGCCGTTTCACGGGGCGCGCGCTGGCGCTGGCCTCACCTGCCGACACGGCACAAGTGGCGGGCCTCGTGCGGCTCTGCGCGGCCCACAATGTCCCGATCGTCCCCCAGGGCGGCAACAGCGGCATGTCGGGCGGCGCGACGCCGGACGAAAGCGGGCGATCGCTGCTGCTGTCGCTGCGCCGCCTCGACACGATCGGAGCCGTGGATGCCGATGCCAGGCAAGTGACGTGCGGGGCGGGCGTCGTGCTGCAAACCCTGCACGAAGCCGTGGCGGAACGCGACCTGCGCTTTCCGCTGACGCTGGGCGGCAAGGGCTCGGCCACGGTGGGCGGCCTGATCTCGACCAACGCCGGGGGAACGCAAGTGCTGCGCCATGGCTCGATGCGCGCGCTGGTGCCGGGGCTGGAAGCGGTTCTGGCGGACGGCGGCGTGTTCAATGCGCTCACTCCGCTCAAGAAGGACAACCGGGGTTTCGATCTCAAGCAGATGCTGATCGGATCGGAAGGAACGCTGGGCATCGTCACGGCGGCGACGCTGCGCCTCGTTCCCGCCACTGCCGAACGCGTGGTGATCTGGGCGGGCGCATCATCGCTACAGGCCGCGCGCGCGCTGCTGCTGCATTGCGAGGACGTGGCGGGCCAGGCGCTCGAAGGATTCGAGGTGTTGCCGCAGACATGCCTCGATACCGTTATCGGCCATCTGCCGGGGGCCCGCGCGCCGCTCTCCGGCCCGCATCCGTGGCATGCGCTGATCGAAGTGGTCGCCGATCAGGCGTCGCGGGCCAGCCTGCGCGATCTGGCGGAGCGCATGATGGCATCGGCCTTTGACAAGGGTCTGGTGCAAGACGCGGTGCTGGCGGCCAACGAGGCGCAGGCCGACGCCTTCTGGCTGCTGCGTGACACGATCGCGCCCGCCGAACGCGCGCGCGGCCCCGCGCTCCAGCACGATATATCGGTTCCCGTCGACCGGATGCCGGATTTCGTGGACATGGCGGTGCCGCTGGCCGAAGCGGCATGGCCCGGCGCGGAAGCGCTCGCGTTCGGTCATCTGGGAGACGGCAACGTCCACTTTCACGTCATTGCCCCGCCCGGCACGTCTCCCGCCGAAGTGGACAGCGGCCGCGGCAAGGACGTGAGCGAGCGGATCTACGAACTGGTCACGCAATGGGGCGGTTCGATCTCCGCCGAACACGGCATCGGCCAGTTGAAGCGCGATCAGCTTGCCCGGCTGGGCGATCCCGTGGCGCTGGCCATGATGCGCAAGGTCAAGGCCGCGCTCGACCCGCAAGGGCTGCTCAATCCCGGCAAGCTCGTCACGCTTGCGCCGTGATGGCGCAACGCCTAAAGGGGCGCGCTTCAAGAATACCGCTGATCGGAGAGCGTTATGGCCACCGCGCCGCAGTCCCCCCAATTGCCCCTGTTCTACAATGATCTCGTCCCGCTGAACACCAACGAGCACCGCACCTGGCACTCGCGCGGAACGGACAAGGCGACATGGCTGGTCAACCAGCACGCCATCCCGCTGACCGTGGAGGAATTTCCGGCCGCGCAGCGCAATTTCCCCATCATTTTCTCGCAGGGCGAAGATTCCGTGCCGCTGGCGCTGATGGGCATGAACGAAGGCGTGAACGTATTCGTTTCGGACGAAGGCAAGGTCGAAGGCGGCGTCTATGTTCCGGCCTATGTCCGCCGCTATCCTTTCATGCTCGCCAAGCTGCGCCCCGACGCCACGGAAATGTCACTGTGCTTCGATCCCACCACGGATCTGGTCGGCGAATTCGAGGACGGCCTGCCGCTGTTCGACGGGGATCAGCCGAGCGAGGCCTGCAAGAACTCTCTCCAGTTCTGCGAGCAGTTCGAGATTGCCGGGCAAAAGACCGCACAGTTCGTCGCGGAACTGAACAAGCACGGGCTGCTCATCGACGGCGAACTGGCGCTGGGTGTGAATGAGGTGGAAAATCCCTTTGTCTATCAGGGTTTCCGCATGGTTGATGAAAACAAGCTCAAGGAAATGCGGGGCGACGTGCTACGCTCCTGGGCGCAGAACGGCATGCTGCCGCTGATCTATGCACACCTGTTCTCGCTCGAGCTGGTGCGCGAGATTTTCGCGCGGCAGGTCCAGCAGGGCAAAGGGCCGCAAGGCGTCCCCCAGCCCGCCGCAAGCTGATACCGGGCGCCGGACCGGTCGAGAGAAACGCCTGACCGAAAAGCCGTTTGTGCCGATGGGGGTTGCAACGCCGGAGCCGACGCCTTATCTTGCTATTGTTCCGTGAGCTACCCTCATGGCTTGCTGGAACTGGTGCACATCGTGCACCTCCTCCCTGAACCTTGGCCACCTCGCGCTCCCTTGCGCGAGGTGGTTTCTTTATGTGCGGCTCATTCCGCTGCCTCCGCCCAGCCGCCGCGCGCCGATTCGCGACCCAGCGCGCTGACTTGCGCCGTCAGCCGCCGGACGAGGGCGGCCAGGTTCTCCACCAGTTCCGCCAGTCCCTCGCCCAGTTCGGCGAGCCGCGAATCGAGATAGCAACGCCGGTCGATCTCAAGCTGGAACGCATGGACGCCGCTTGCCGGCCGGGCATGGCGTTGCAGCACGTAATCGCCCGCATAAGGCCGGTTATGCGCCGCGCGCCGTCCGCATGCGGAAAATTGCGTGAACGTCGCAGCGACAATCCCGCCGTCACATGACGTGCCGAATCGATCCCCGACCACGAATTCCGCCGCTCCATCGGGCGCCGAAGAAACCAGCGGCGGCATGGAATGGAGGTCGATCAGCAAGGAGGCGCCCCAACGGTCGCGAATCACGGCCAGTTCATGCGCCAGAACCTGATGATAGGGTTCATGCACGCGCGAAATATACGCCGACAGTTCCTCTTCCCCGTGCCGGTCCTTCCATATCTCTCCCATCCCGGACAGGCGCCGGGGGATGAGACCGAGCCCGCCGCGCGCGCGCCTTCCCACCGCCCCCGGCCGGGGCGGCCCGTTGCCCGCGATCATGCCCCAGTCGATATCGTCAGGCGCGCGATTCAGGTCGATCATCGCGCGCGGCGCCTGCGCCACGAGCAGCCGCGCGCCCGTCTCCCGCGCCACGGCGCGCGCCACTTCGTCCGCAAGACGGTCCTCCAGCCGCAGGATGGATTGCGCGGGAAAGCGCATCCGCCGCAACATCGCCGGCGGATAGGCCCGGCCGGCATGGGGCACCGCGATCAGGATGGGAACCGCCGACGGCTCCGGCCCGAAAAGAACGAAGGGAGGGACGCCCGGAAGTCCCGGAATCCCCGAACCTTGCGAATCGCCGTGTCCCGATTGTGATGAGGGCATGGCCCCTTGCTGGCCCGGCGACACGGGCATGTCAAAAAGTCACGATTCCTTCCGCCCCTGTTCCAATCTCGGTCATCCCGAAAACGGCGCAAGAATTTTAACGCGCGAGGGGGTATGGAAACTGTCGCGACACCGCATCGCATTGCACCCTTCCAGCACCCGGAGAGATCATGATTCGTATCCTGCTTGCCGAAGACGACCAGGCGATGCGCACCTATCTGTGCCGCGCGCTGGCGAACGCGGGCTATGATGTCGTCGCGGTGGACCGGGGCACCGAGGCCGTGCCTTATCTGGAAAACGAGCATTTCGACCTGCTACTCTCGGACATCGTCATGCCGGAGATGGACGGAATCGAACTTGCCCAGCATTGCGCGGAGGTCTCGCCCGCGACGAAAGTCATGTTCATCACCGGATTCGCCGCCGTCACCTTGCGCCCCAGCCGCGAGGCACCTCAGGCCAAGGTGCTGTCCAAGCCTTTCCACTTGCGCGATCTGGTGCTGGAAGTGCAGCGCGTGTTCGGCGAACCGGCGAAGGTTTCCATCTGACAATATTTCCCGCGCAAGCGGCTTGCATCCGGGGCAGTGCATGGCTAAAGGCACGCCCCTGCCCGGCGCTTCAGCCGGGAACTGCCGAATGGTGTGGGCGTATAGCTCAGTGGTAGAGCACTATGTTGACATCGTAGGGGTCGCAAGTTCAATCCTTGCTACGCCCACCATTCGCAAGACCCTGTTCTCATAGAACAAATTTCACCCTCTTCACGCGCGAAGTGCTGCCACGTTGCCGTGGTTTTGCGTGAAGCGCCGGGCCTGCAATCTTGGTCAGGTCAGAGATCACGTCGTCAACGCCGGTCCCCGCGCCGCGCCTGCCCGGATTTCCCGCCCCGCGCCTTGCCTCGCCGGGCCGCTCTGCTAAGAGGCAGCGCGATCTCATCCCCGGGGAGTCAGGAAAGACTATGGCGAAAATCAAGGTGAAGAACCCCGTCGTCGAAATCGATGGCGATGAAATGACCCGCATCATCTGGCAGTGGATCCGCGAACGGCTGATCCTGCCCTATCTCGATATCGACCTCAAATACTATGACCTCGGGATCGAGAAGCGCGATGAGACGGACGACCAGATCACGATTGATTGCGCCAACGCCATCAAGGAGCACGGCGTCGGTGTGAAATGCGCGACGATCACGCCGGACGAGGCCCGCGTCGAAGAGTTCGGCCTCAAGCACATGTGGAAATCGCCCAACGGCACGATCCGCAACATCCTGGGCGGCGTGGTGTTCCGCGAACCCATCGTGATCCAGAACGTGCCGCGGCTGGTCCCCGGCTGGACCGACCCGATCGTGGTCGGCCGCCATGCCTTCGGCGATCAGTATCGCGCCACCGACACGCTGATCCCCGGCCCCGGCACGCTGCGGCTGGTGTTCGACGGCGACAACGGCGAGAAGCTCGACCTCGAAGTCTTCAAGTTCCCCGGCGCGGGCGTCGCCATGGCGATGTACAATCTCGACGAATCGATTCGCGACTTCGCGCGCGCCTCGTTCAACTACGGCCTGTCGCTGGGCTGGCCGGTCTATCTTTCCACCAAGAACACGATCCTCAAGGCCTATGACGGCCGCTTCAAGGATCTGTTCCAGGAAGTTTTCGATACCGAAGGCTTCAAGGAAAAGTTCGCGGCGGCCGGCATCGTCTACGAGCACCGCCTGATCGACGACATGGTCGCTTCCGCCCTCAAGTGGAGCGGCAAGTTCGTCTGGGCCTGCAAGAACTATGACGGCGACGTCCAGTCCGACACGGTGGCGCAGGGCTTCGGCAGCCTCGGCCTGATGACGTCGGTGCTGATGTCGCCGGACGGCAAGACCGTGGAAGCGGAAGCCGCGCACGGCACCGTGACGCGCCACTATCGCCAGCACCAGCAGGGCAAGGCGACGTCGACCAACCCGATCGCCTCGATCTTCGCCTGGACGCGCGGCCTCATGTATCGCGGCAAGTTCGACGATACGCCGGACGTGGTGCGCTTTGCTGAAACGCTGGAAAAGGTCTGCATCGACACCGTGGAAAGCGGCAAGATGACGAAGGATCTGGCGCTGCTCATCGGGCCCGATCAGAACTGGCTGACCACCGAAGGTTTCTTCGAGGCGATCGTCGAGAACCTCGAAAAGGAAATGTCCGGCTGGCAGTAAGCCCGACCGGCATCGCACCGATCACAACAGGCTCCGGCGAACCGCGCCGGGGCCTGTTTCGTATCCGGCACCGTAAAAATGCGCGCGGGGCACACGGAAACACGCGACACCGCAAAAAATGCCCGACGCCTTGCGTGACAAACAGGCGCGCACCCGGCAAAACCGCGCGCAATGGCCCTCGAACTCTATTCGCCGATCCTGTCCGACGCCCTCGTGATCCTCGGCGCGGCGGGCATCGTCATTCCCGTTTTCGCCCGCTTTCGCATTACGCCCATCATCGGTTTCATCGTGGTCGGGCTGCTGGTCGGCCCCTATGGCCTGGGACGGCTGGTATTCGATCACCCATGGCTGCGCTTCATCACGATAACCGATCCGCATGCGCTGGAACCGTTTGCGGAATTCGGCATTATCCTGCTGCTGTTCACGATAGGCCTGGAACTGTCGTTCAACCGCCTGTGGCAGTTGCGGCGCATGGTCTTCGGCCTCGGCGCGCTGGAACTCATCGTGATCGGCGCCTTCCTTGCCCTCGCGCTGATGATGATGGGCCAGGCCTGGCACGGCGCGATGGCGCTCGGCCTTGCCCTGGCCATGTCCTCGACCGGGCTGGTCCTGCGCATCACCAATACCAGTGGAGCCGTCGGCCGGGCGGCGCTGGCCATGCTGCTGTTCGAGGATATCGCGCTGGTGCCGATCATCTTCCTGCTCGGCGCGATGAACCCGATGGCCGCGGGCGAAGGCTTCGCGCCGATGCTGCGCACGCTGGGCATGGGGGCAGGCATGATCGCCGCGCTGCTGGTGGCCGGACGGTTCGGCCTGCCGCGCCTGTTCGCACAGGCCGCGCGCACCAAAAGCCCCGAGTTGTTCCTCTCGGCCAGCCTGCTGGTCGTCATCGTATCGGCGCTGGCGACCGCCGCCGTCGGCCTTTCCCCCATCGTGGGGGCGCTGCTGGCCGGGCTGCTCATCGCCGAAACGGAATATCACGGCGAGGTCGAAGCCATCACCGCGCCGTTCCAGGGGCTGGCGCTGGGCGTGTTCCTCATCACCATCGGAATGAGCATCGACTTGCGCGTGGTGTGGGACAACCTCGGCTCCATAGCGCTGGCGACGGCCTGTGTCGTCGTGCTCAAGGCCGTGGTGACGGGCGTGCTCCTGCGCATGATGGGCGCGCGGCGCGGCACTTCGCTGGAAACCGGCGTGCTGATGGCCAGCCCGTCGGAAACGACGCTGATCGTGCTCGCCGCCGCGACGACGGCCCGGCTCATCCAGCCGGGAACGGCGCAATTTTGGCAGATCGTGACGGCGCTGGGCATGACTCTCACGCCCATTCTCGCCCTGATCGGAAAGCGCCTTGCCGGGCGTGTCGACCGCGTGGAACCGCCGGCCTCGGCGGATGAACAGGGGCGCGCACTGGTCGTCGGCTTCGGGCGCGTGGGGCGGCTGGTGGCGGATATGCTCACGCGGCACGGCAAACCTTATCTCGCCATCGATTCCGATGCCGAACTGATCGGCGAGGGACTGCGCAAGGGATACAACGTGGCGTTCGGCGATGCCGCGACCAGCAACGGCCTCTCCAAACTGAAACCGGAAACGGCAACGGCAGTGATCCTGACG
>Ga0265293_10003834_pt1 | contig 27392 bp, 28 predicted proteins | sample Munlanlewell138R_FD_192505 | JGI IMG/M metagenome (GOLD analysis project Ga0265293, IMG submission 192505) | Leachate microbial communities from a municipal landfill in Southern Ontario, Canada - Leachate well 138R | ecosystem: Engineered > Solid waste > Landfill > Unclassified | place: Canada...
GCTTCAACTCGAAGTCTCTCTAGGCCTTTTAAACAAGGTCTCTTTGTTTGTGGAGGGGAATTATAGGGGGATGTTGCTTAATAGTTTCTTAAAGCTAAAAGAAGTTCTTTATTTGTTTTTACTTTGTTGACTTTGCTTTTATTTCCTTGTATATAGTATGCTATATTTTGTATTATCTATATTATATGCGCATAACCTGTTTCAGGCTCAATTGCTATATTTACTGTCTCTCCACTAGAATCTGTCAATCTTATAGTGCATACATTAGTCATAATTCTTTCATACAGGGTATTTGCTGTCGCAGGGTCACCAAAAAGAGGTCTTCCTAAATGGTCAAATGTAATGCGTCTTGCTGTTGAGCCGCAATTTAAAAAAGAAACATCAGTAATATCATATGTTTCTTTTAATGCCATTTTTTTATTTCTTTTTGTGTCATTAAGAAGAACAAATCCTGCAGCGCCTCCACTCATATACTGATTTGAACTTTGGGGATTTCTTGCTATTTCAGTAATGCTATTAGCATTATTACTCAATGTTTTGTCAGTATAGATTGTATATGCCCATACCTTTTTGCCTTGAAGTGTTTCATTAAATTGAATCTGCCATCTTTTTTTATACCAATCAGCATCACTAGCGTCAAACTTGTCATCAACCATAGCTAAGTGTTGAGTATATCTTATATGTGATACGACTTGAATCGCAGCTTCTCTTAGTTTACTAGATTTCATCTCAGGCATTATAACTGCAGCTAAGATGCCTATAACAATAAGTACAAAAATCAGTTCCATCATCGTGAATGCTTCTTTCATAAGACACCCTTTTTGTTCATGTGACTAATTGTAGCAAAAAATATTAAAGTATTAAATTATAACGGAAGTTGTAAGAAAATATTTGAGGAGTTTACCTCCTCAAATACAGAAGATTAAAGCTCTGGAGCCTTTTGAACGTCGTAGAGTATATCATCCATTGGATGTCTATACATTGGCATAGCAAGTCTTTTCTCATCTAGGATATGACCTATAAAACCTATAGATCTACCTAAGATAAAGAAAGCATTTAATGCACCAGCATCTATAAACACATCGATTTCATCATCACCATACGATAATGACCTCCACATATCTACCATAAGTATGCCGATAGTTCCATCAACATTTAGTATAAGGTTCTCTTTTTTAGATGTTGTTAATTGCTCAACTGTTAAAGCGTAATCCAGCAAAGGTGTTGATGGAAAGTTTTCTTTTGCAAACTTTTTTAATCCCTCAACTCTTAAATCTGGATTTTTAAGCGACTTAATACGATGCCCAATACCAGGAATTGGAACTCCCTCTTTTTTCATATATGCTAAGAACTCTTGTGGAGTAAGTTTATTGTCATCAGCATATTTGAAATATTTAGCAGCCCCATCTATCGCTCCACCAAATCTTGGTCCAATAGTAAGCAGTCCAGCTATAAGTGAACTTATAACATCTTTGCCAGCTCTAGCTGTTACTTTTGCATTATGCGCACCTGAGACTGCTGGGCCATGGTCTGCAACAGTTTTAAGTACAGTTTCCAAAAAGTCAACTGCCCATCTAGGATATCTCTTTTTAAACCAAAGGATACTCATTACATCGCCTATAGTAAAGCCTGTATCTGGAGTTGCAACTGAGCTTATTGGATAACCACAGTAGTGAGCTTCTTCACCTCTATCATCAGAAATAGTACAGATAAACTCTTTACTTCTTCTCACTTTTGCCACAACATTTAAAGCTGGCTCAGCTATGTCTTTTATAATACCCTCAGCGTGAAGCCCTCTATATATACCACTGATTATCTCTGGTAAGTTATTAAAAGAAGAAGGAACATGGATACCAACTGCTTTCATAGCAGCATTTTTTGACTCAGCTGTTTCTCTATCGTCATTTGCAGATGCACCTGCGTGACCAAACTGAACGCCACTATCATAATGTTTAGCAATTGTGCCGATACACCATGCAATAATAGGTTTTTTAATTTTGCCTGCTTTAACTGCTTCTATAACTTTATACTCTTCAACTCCACCAACTTCACCTAGAAGTAACATATATTTAACTTCAGGATTAGCTTCCATTCTAAGTAAATGGTCGATAAAAACAGAGCCTACAAATCTATCTCCACCAATAGCCACGCCCTCAGCGATGCCATCAGCATTTAAAGAGATGATATTTGAGAGCTCATTAAAAAGACCGCCTGAACGAGTAACTAGTCCACATGAACCTGCACGGTGAAGCTTTGACTGAACTATGTTCTCTATTGTTCCACCAACATTTGCAATCTTAAATGCGCCTGGAGCTATAGCACCAACAGTAGCTGGCCCTATAACTGTTACACCTAAACTTCTTGCATGTGCGTTCATTCCCCGAGCAAGTCTTTCAGGAATTCCCTCAGCTGTAATCATAATTGATTTAAACCCACCAAGCTCTAAGGCTTCCATAGTTACATCATAAGCTGTTCTAAAAGATGCGAAATTTAAAAGTACATCAGCCTGAGGCTGAGCAGCCTTTGCATCTGCTGTTGATTTATAAAGCGGTATCATGATTTCATCTGAACCATAAAAAAACTTCTCAAACTTATTTGAACTAGTAGGTGCTACTATTGCTGCTACTGATGGTGTCTTTCTTTGTATTGTATAGTCATAATCTAACATTCTTTGGATTGCAGTTGTGTTGTTATTCCAAAAAATTGCTTGTGTTTTTTTAGTAAATAATTGTGCCATTTTCTCTCCCTACTTCGCTAATGCCATACGCACAATGTCTGTAACATGTGTCTCTGGTCCATATACTTCTATGTAAAGCCCTAGTTTATCCGCTGCTTCTTTAATGTCTTTTAGACCTTTTTCATAGTTTGGTCCACCACGGCGAACATAAATTTTCATCCCTGTTTTTTTCATCCTATCTGCATAATTCTCAAATGCTTGGATAATGCCTGTAAATGTTTTAGCAACATCCGTAAAGTTAGCGATAGCTCCACCGATTATCAAGATTTTATCTCGACCTTTTGCATCTTTTTTTCTAGTCATTAAATCAAGCAATGTCTCAGCATAAAACTTCGTCTCGCCTGTAGTTGGTCCGCCTGAATACTCTCCATAATTTGCCAAATCTTCAATTCCTGCTAAGTCAGCGATTGTATCAGCGTAAACAACTGAAGCTCCACCGCCCGCTACCATTGTCCAGATTCTAGCATCTGGTTTTAGTAGAGTAAGTTTTAGAGATGCTCCTGTTTTCGCATCTGCTTCTTCTATAGCTTCAACTTCTGGCGATTTTGACTCCATTCCAAATGCAGTAGGATACTCAACACTGCCCCACTCTTCTACCATCATAAAACCTGCTGTATCGTCAAGTTTTGCAACCATATCAAGGAGTTCTATTTTTTTGCCTTGAAGTACAAAAGGGTTTATCTCCAAGTATGCAAAGTTTAACTCTCTATATGCTCTAAAAAAACCTATTGCAAATTTTGTAAATGCTTCTTTGTCATCTTTTGCAACATCCTTAGGAATATTTGCTTTTATTTTTTTAGCTATCTCTTCTTCACTATCTGTAATGTCAAATGCAACTTCTGTTACTTTTTCTTCCCAGCCTTCTTCTACTTCCATACCGCCTTCTGCAGACATATATAGCATGTCAGAGTCACCTACACAAGTAGCTGAAATATAATACTCTTCTTCTTGTTTATGCGGTGTGAATGGCTCAACGATAAAGTGAGTAAGCATATCAACTTTTGGCTCGCCTGCAGGAGTGTCTCCATCAAATGAAAAATATACTGATTGTTGTTTTGATGACTTATCATCAATCCAAGTTATAGCTTTTGCTAAAGTAACATCACCTGGCTTAGAATCTTTAAAAAGAACTAAATCGTTTTTACCTCTTTTACCAAATAGCATATCTGGCTTTGCTACAAGTTTTTTATCTTTTAACCATGTATTTTCTTTTGCGGCTTTTTTTAATTCTGATCCATTTTGAACCATTACAGTTTCATAAGCATATGTAAAATCTGGAAAGTATTTATCCCAATGCTTTGCTAAAATTGACTTTGCATCATATTCTCTAATCGCTTTTTGAGCCATTTGCAACTCCCTGTTTTGTTATTTGAGAGCAATTCTATCACATGTTATTAAAATACTTTGACTACTTACTTAGCTGGGCTCTATAGATTTAGTTAGTGTTAACTTTAGTAACATTTGCAGTATAAACAGGTCTATTTTTGTAACTTATAGTTACAGCATCTATGTTTATTGAACTTTCTTCAACTTCTACTAACTTATGTGTGTTGCAATTCGTTACACCATAAAAGCGTAATCTACTTGCCATCTTATATTCAGTATCAACACACTCGATTCCTCTACTCTTAAGTTCATATGCCAATTCTTTTGCCACATGCATATTGTATGCAAAGTGATTTTGGGGCTTATCTACGTAAACGTAAAGCTCTTTGTTGAAAAAAACCACTAAGGTATTTAAGAAAAGAAATATAAGTGACAACATAAATGCTAGTTTATATTTTGTTCTAAACATCTTTAATCTAACTCTATATGAGTGATAAAATGTTTCTGCGGCTAGTACAAGAGCTACTATAAGATATGGTGCAAAAACTTCTAGCTCTATCCTTTGTCTAAACGACAAAATCAAAGAAAATAAGAAAGGAATTGTTGCTATGAACCATAAGATATCTATATCTTTAGTTAAATATCTTCTATATAAAATATAAAATATATAGATAAAAATTATAGGAGTAAATATCGCAGTGTAAACGCCTATTGCATCTAAAAAATGACCTTGAGGAATCCCTTTTGTGTCAATATCATATAAAAAGATTGATATAAAAAATACAAAAATATTAAAGATGAAAAAATTTTTCTCTTTTTTGTAGATTGCAAAGGTACAAAGTGCTAAAAATAGATAAACAAACTCTCCTACCAATAAGGCATAGAGACTCAAAAGAATGTATGTGTATTTTATAGAGAAATTTTTATAAATATAGACAAAAAATAGCAGTCCAAATATAATGAGCCCAGCATTATTAAGTATGATGGCTGAACTAACAACACCTGGTAAAAGAACAAAAATAAGAACTAACCATAGCCTATTTTTTTCTTTTTGAACATACTCTTTTGATATTTTATACAAAAGTATTGTGCTTAGTAGATGTAGCACTATCATTGGGAGTCTAAGGGCGAAGTCATTTGTACCAAAAAAGTATATAGAAGTATTTACTAAAAGGCTCAAAAGTGAAAACTCATCATACAAAATCATAGATTCTGCATGTGAAATAGAGAGTGAAGATATCTCAAAAAGAAGTATCGTGGCATCTATTCCTAAGATTAAGAATAAGATGATTCTATAGCTCATAATTTTAAAAAATTTCCTATTATTTCATGTCCATACTCGCTCATGATGGACTCTGGATGAAACTGTACTCCATAAATAGGTCGATCTTTTATTTTTAGAGCCATTATCTCACCATCATCAGTGCTATATGCCGTTGGTTCAATGTCTTTTGAAAGCGTATCTTTATCAACTATCAAAGAGTGATATCTTGTTGCTATAAACTCTTGTGGAATATCTCTGAATATCTCACACTCTTTTACTACTTTCATAGTTGAAGTTTTACCATGCATCATATTTTTTGCTCGAACAATTTTCGAACCAAACACCTGTGCTATGCTTTGATGGCCTAAACAGATACCTAAAATCGGCACCTTATCTTTAAAATATTCTATTACTTCAAGTGTAACACCAGCGTCGTCTGGAGTTGCTGGGCCAGGCGAGATAATTATCTTATGTGGATTTAGTGCTTCAATCTCATCAAGACTCATCTCATCATTTCTGATAATTTTTAAATCAGCACCTAGTTCCCTACAATATTCAACTATATTATAAGTAAAGCTATCATAGTTATCTATCATTAAAATCATATTTATTTTTTCCCTCATGTAGCCATGCTACAAAATATTTTTAAATTTTATAAATCTTCTTAAAGTGTGGGTTTCTGCCCAAAATCAACCTTTATGGGTAAACTGAGGCACATTATACACTTTCTTGAATTTTTTTTGAATTAAATCTGCCCAGTAAGTTTACATCTAATTTATATTATTTATGACTAAAATAGTGTAAAACAATTTATAATATTATAATTTTATTAAATAGTAAGTTATTGCTATGTAGAATGTATTAGGACATGCTGGGAGTCTGTCCGCCTTCTAAGATTTATTATATAAGAAAGAGCAATCAGGAATATTAAATGACTATATTTACTATCGGACTTTTATGAAGATATATAAGAAAATCAGGCTAGAAAGCAGGCTTGTTTACGGGTTGCTTATAGTAGCTGTGTTTATTTTAGCTTTAATGAGTACATTCTTATATAAAGATATGTCCAAGTACCAAAGCAATCTGTTTAAAACTGCAATGGAACCTTTGTTAGACATGAAAAAAAAAGAGGCAGAATATTTTTTCTTAAGCCACTCAAAAATAGCGACTTCAATAATACAAAGCGAAGATTTTGACAGCTTTATAAAAACAGGGAAAAATAAAGACTCGCTACAAAAACTCTTCTCTTTTATATGCAAGGCAAATTCTTCAATTAACAAAATAAGATATATTGATGAAAATGGCGATGAAATTATCATAATCGAGAGAGACTATAACTCTCCTCAGATAAAAATAATTGAAGATAATAAGCTGCAAAATAAAAAAACTTCTTCTTATTTCATAAATTCTTCAATTTTAGAACCACAAAGTATCTGGTTATCTAAAATTGAGCTTAATTTAAAGGAGAAAGAAATAGAACTTCCTAGTAGACCAACACTCAAGGTTTCAACACCTGCTTGGGTGGATAGTGTAGCCAAAGGAATTGTTATTATGGATATTGATTTAGACACTTTTTTCTCTCAGCTTAGCATCCCAAAAATATTTAATCTTTTTTTATTTGATCAAGATGGGTATTATTTACTGCATTACAAAAGAGAAAAGCAATACTCTCGCTACTTAAATAATAAAGATAATGTTTTCAATGATTTTAATCTTACTAGACCTTTTTTGGAAGAAATTAGAGAGCCTCAGTTTATAGAAAATATGTCCTTTATCAACCTTTTTAATAATAGCTCTGAAAAGATATATGCTGCTATTCAATTAAATAAAAATCATATAGCTTTATCTGATAAAGATATGATTTTTATTATAGTAAAAAATCTAGCTTTACTTATTTTTTGGATGTTTTTAATATGGTATGTTATTTCGCAAATGATGAAAGATGTCTATGATGGGCTCACTACGAAAATTAAAGAAAAAGATATAGCCGAAGATAAACTAAGTCTCATAAATATAGAGTTGGAATCTCGTGTTGAGGAGCGTACAAAAAAACTTACTGCTTCTCTTGAAACAATCCACCATGTAAAATCTCTATTAAAAATTTCAAATAATGAAAATAAAACACTTCTAATGCAACAAGATTTTTTTATTAAAAAAATGATGCATGAAATCGGAACACCTGTTAGTATCATAGTTTTAAATACTGATTTGCTTTATAGAAAATTTGGAGAAGATAAACATCTAAATATGATTAAAGCATCATCGAAAATTTTAACAACTATCTATAATGACATAGCATATACCATTAGCAAAAAATCAAATAACCATGAGGCCCAGATGAATGATTTGTGTAAATTTATCCATGATAGAGTATCTTATTTTCATGAGCTTCTCAAGGTTAAAAGCATTGACTGTGAGGTGGAATGTAGTGAAGTTTCAATGGTATGGATAAATAGCATAGAGCTGCAACGATTACTGGACAATACAATTTCTAATGCAATAAAATATTCACATGAAAATGGAAAAATAGTAGTGCGACTTGAAACTAAAAGGGATACTATCTCTTTATCTATTGAAGATTTTGGAATTGGTATAAAAAATGTTGAAACTATATTTACTAATTTTTATCGTGATGACAATATTCATATTGGTTTGGGTATAGGTTTATCAATTGTTAACGATATTTGTAAATCGAATGATATAAAAATAGAAGTGAATTCTATTTTGAATAAAGGAACTCTTTTTACATATACTTTTAATCGGCCGTTAAATATTTCAAAAGACTCTGGAGAAGAAATATGAAAATTTTACTACTTGAAGATGATTTCGCTTTGAGAATATCAATACAAGAGAGTCTGCAAGCCAAAGGGATTTTTATTGATGCTTTTGCCAATGGCACAGAAGCCGCAGAAAAAATCTGGCAAAGTAGTTATGACCTTTATCTGCTTGATATAGAGGTTCCTGGTTTGTCAGGTTTTGAGGTTTTACAAAAAATACGAAAAAAAGAACTCAAAATACCAGTGATTCTTATGAGTGTTTACTCTCAAATTGAGTACATTAGAGATGGATATAAACTAGGATGTAGTGATTATCTTAAAAAACCATTTGAACTTGAGGAACTTTGTCTTCGTGTTGAGCAAATCAACAAGCTTCTTTTTTCTCAAAACACTACAGTAGAGCTTCAAGAAAACTACTCTTTTGACATGCAAAGTTCTCAACTCTTCTTTAACGGTGATATAGAAGTTAGATTAAACAAGAAAGAAAAACTTTTAATGTACCTCTTATGTAAGTACCATAAGCAAACTGTTTCTTATGACATGATTAGCGAATATGTTTGGAATGAGTACACTTCATCAGGAAATATTCGCTATTACATACATTCTCTTACAAAAAAACTCCCTAAAGATAGCATCTCCAATGTCAAAGGCATTGGCTATAAACTAAACTAGTACAATATTAAACATTAATATTTTAACACTTCTAACAATTTTCTAACACTTAAAGTGTACACTTACGTTGTTATAAAAAATTAAGATAAGGAAGATGTTATGAATAAAATAAATGAGTTAGCTTTAAAAGCTATGGTTAAAATGGATAGTTTCAAATCTAAGATGAGAGAAGAAAATGGTGCGAGTGCTGTTGAGTATGGTCTTCTTGTTGGTTTAATTGCTGTTGTTATTGTTGTAGCTATAACAACTTTAGGTACAGGTATAGAAACTAAATTTCAAGAAGCGTCAGATAAGTTAAATCCATAATAATTAGTTTAATATGAATTTTAAACTAGATAAAAAAATCATCATTTCTGTTGCAACAGGACTTGCTGGAGCTATTATTGTAGCTCTTGTTATATTTTTTAGCCGTAGCTCTGATGGTAAAGTTTCCAAGGAAGTAGTAGTTGAACATCTTGTAAAAGTTTATAAGCTAAGCAAAGATCTTGATGCTGATACCCTTGTAACAAAAGATGATTTACAAAATTATTTTATACCTAAAGATGAGTTCAATGATAGTTTTGTCGTGGCTATTGAGCAGATTAAAGGTGTTAAAACTCAGCGAAGTATTAAAGAGGGTGAGTTATTAAAACTAAACTCCTTTCATATTGTTGAAGAGAAAAAAATCCCAGAGGGTTATGTTGCGTACACATTAAAAGTAGATCGAATTTCATCTTTAGCATGGCTTGTTAAACCTGATGATGTCGTAGATATTTTGGGTGTTACAAAAACGAATGCTACAAAAGCGAAAAAACTATCTACTATTGTTTTGCAATCAATAACAATTTTCTCAGTCGATTTTCCAAAAGAAGATAAAAACAAGAAAATATCAGATAATGCAACAGGCACTGTCACTTTACTGCTTACGGCGCAAGATGCTACAAAGTTATTTTTACTAAACGATGCTGGTAAATATACGCTGATGTTGCGAGGCGATGGTAATAATGAACAATGGAGTGATGTCAAATCAGTAGAAATAGCGCAACTACAAGGAGAAGTATTGAAAAAAAAGACTCTTCCCCGACATAAGTTCATAGAAATTGTTGAGGTGAAATAATTATGGGTTATTTAAATAAAAGCTTAATCTTATTCTCTCTGTTGGTCTTTTTCAGTAGTGGTTGTACGGCGGTAAAAACAGATGTGAAAGAAGAAACTAAACTTGAGAAAAACACTTCGGTATTACAAGACTTAAATCAACCAGCAGTTGTGGCTTCTGAAAATGAAGAAAAGATTTATGTATTGGACACAGAAGGTATTCAAACACAAGATGAGACTCATGTTGAGATTGTAAATTATAAACCTGCAGAAAAGAACTTGCTCTTAGAAACTAAAACAGCTCTATACAGCTTTTACAATTGTAAAAAAAATGAGTTTATTACAGAATCTTCACACTGCATAGAAGAGGATTTTACACAAGTTGGTATAGATGACTATGTTAGTCTCGACAATGAAATACTTAATGGAATAGGTAATTTTACAATATCAACATGGTTTAAAACCTATAAACTTGGAGAACAATCATTACTCTCTGGAGCAAATGAAACGATGTTTGATGAAATTTTATTGTTTCTAAATAACAATAAGGAATTGGTTATCTATCTACATGGAAATAGATGTTACTTCCCTATTCCTGATATAGCAGATGATAATTGGCATTTTCTAACTTGGAGCAGAGAAGGGAGTACTAATAAAATCTATCTTAATGGTATTGAATCTGGAACATGTAATCTTCCATTTAAAACTCTTAAAATTGAGCCAAACGGTTTAATTGTAGGTCAAGAACAAGACATTTTAGGCAGCGGCTTCGATGAGAGCCAAAGTTTTGATGGAATCATAGATAAAATGATGTTTACTCAAAAGTCTTTAAGTCCAGAAACAATTTTAGAGTTAAAAAATGCAACACATCCTAAAAACTTACAAGTAACTAAAAATGCAACAATTGTAAATGATGATAGTTTGTCAATTGGTGTAGGGGAATCTAAACTTATTAAAATGTTAAATAAAGGTAAAGTTATTGTTGGCAATCCAAATATTTTAAAGGTAACAACAACTTATAGTGCAGGAGAGAACTATCTTGTATTGAGCGGTAAAAGCGAAGGTTACTCTTCAATACTATTACTTTTAAATAATGGAGATAAAAAAGCATGGAAAATAAATGTTTATAAGCAAAATTACAATCTTGAAGCAATAAACAATGATTTGCATCGCCTTTTCCCAAATTCAGCTGTGTCTATGTTACTAGATGAATCAAATACCTTGGTATTAAAGGGCTCTGTAAGAGACAAATATGACATGGATGCAATCTTGCAATATGCTCAAAACCTTGGTGGAAATGTAACTAATTTAGTGAAATTTCAACAAATAAGCAGAATCAAACTTGAAGCAAAAATCATTGAAATTAGTAGGACCAAAATGAAAGCTGCTGGTATGAACTTACTAAGTATTGGTAGTAGTGGCTCTTTAGGCGTTGCATCAGCTGGAACTCTAAGCTCTTATAATGTTGCTCAAGGTGCAGCAGGAGCAAGTATGGCTCCTGCATTTCACGAAGCATTTCAAATCATGTTCGGTATTGGGGATGTAAGCGGTATCTTAAGCCTGCTTGAATCTAAAGGTATGAGCAAGACACTATCTACACCTTCGACAATTGCAGAAGATGGGAAAGAGGCAAAGTTATTTGTTGGTGGTGAGATTCCTGTACCTATCCCTCAAGGCACTGGTGATGCGATTACTGTTACATGGAAAGAGTATGGGATTAAGCTTAATTTTCTTCCAAAAATAAATGAAGATGGAAAAATTAGCCTCAAACTGATGGCGCAAGTTGGTGATACAAATCCAAATAATGGTGTTGTCATCTCTGGATTAAGTATTCCCTCAATAGATACACGGAATGTTGAAAGCGAAGTAACACTTGAAGATAAAGAAGATTTTTTAATTGGTGGCTTACTTTTTAGTAAACAAAAAAATATAGAAGATAAGGTTCCAGTTTTAGGAGATATTCCATTTATAGGCACTTTCTTTAAAAAAATGAAAAGTGACTATGAAGAGCTTGAGCTTATAATATCAATAAGACCTACTATTGTGACAGAAAATGCGTCTGAAGAACTCTTAGGAAAAGAAGACAATTATGATTATAACTGGGATCAATATTTACTCGGTAGTTTTTACAAAAAATCGCATAAATAACAAGAGGTGTAGCAGTGTTATTATATGGAAATGAACTATTTTTAAAAGATGTTGTCTCAGAAAACAACATATCTGACTTACCAATAAAAAAAATATATTCAATAGAGATGATGCTTGTGTTACTTGAGAGCACCTCATCTGATCCTGTAGTTTTAATAGAGGAGCATAAAAACGAAGAGTTAATAACCTTAGTAAAGCTTATTAGAAAAATTCGTCCATCACTCCCATTATATTTTCTGAGCATGTGTTCTAAAGATTCTCAAGATATCTTAAAAATCTTTAGAGCTGGAGTTGATGATTTCTTTTTTTGTAAAAATTTAGAGGAAGTTTCTAAAAATCTTCTTAGAATTCATAATGGCATTAAGCAACAACTTTCTAAAAATATAGCTTTTATTGGCTGTGGTTCTGGAGCAACTTTTCTAGCATCAAATCTTGCTTACAGGCTTAAAAAGGCGTATGCAGGTTTAAAAGTAGGAGTTGTGGATAGTGATAGATATAAGGATGATATTCTTTTTAGATTTAATGTACCAAAAGAAAACAGAATGTTTACTCTAAATGATCTGCTTAATGAGTTCTATGAATCCCAAAAAAAAGACTATGCTTCCTTGCTCGGGATGAATATTATTGATGAAATGACTGTTATTCCATCTGGTGGATTTAGTCATAGTAGTATAGAAGCAAGAGCAACAGAAGAAGATTTCCTAAAAGTATTTTCAGAAATATCTTTTTTAAATGATATTACAATTTTTAATCTTGGACATGCTATAGATGAAGCATTCTTAAGTGCAGCAAAACTTGCTGATCGCATTATTTTAGTCACAACTCAGGAAATTATTCCAGTTAGAGTAACACTATCATTGCTCAGTATCTTTAAAGAGATAGGAAAAGAAGATGCTTGCAGAATCGTTCTTAATCGTTATGAAAAAAACAAAAACAATGCAATAATAAATCAACTAGAAGGATTTATGGGTAGAGAAGTCGATTACTCTATGCCTAATGATTATAAAGCAGTGTCAGCTGCAGAATATGAGCGAAGAGCACTTCCTGATGATAGAAGTCAGCTCTCAATAACTCTAAAGGATTTTACACAAAAAATTTTAATAGAGCTAATGCCTGATAGAGGTAAAAATGAGATCTCCTAAATCTGGCATGAATAAACTTATTGCTTTTAAAGAAAAAGTAAAAGAAGATATTATAGATGTCATTATTTCAACAATTACGCTTAAAGAGATAGACTTAGCTGATATCGAAAAAATTCGAAATGATATAACCACGATTACAGTATCACATCTTAAGGGTATTAATCTAACTTACTATGAAAAACAAAAAATTATCGATGAAATAACAGAACATATTTTTGGTTTTGGGCCAATAGAGCCTCTTTTAAAAAATGATTCTATCTCTGATATACTCATTAATGGTCCTTCTAACGTTTATGTAGAGAGAGAAGGTAAATTAGAAAAGACTAATGTTTACTTTAAAAATGATGAGTATTTAATGCATGTGGTTCGTAAACTTGCTGCAAATGCAGGAAGAAGGATTGATGAGAGTTCACCCATCGTAGATGCTTATTTAGCAGATGGCTCAAGAGTTAATGCTGTTATTCCGCCTGTATCTGCTTTTGCATCAGTATCAATTAGAAAGTTTCATTCATCAATTTCAGATTTGTCTATTTTAATCAAAAGAAAGATGTTAACTAAAGATATGGTTGATTTAATAAAGCTATGTGTTGATGGAAAACTAAATATTATCGTTGCAGGTTCTACAGGTTCTGGTAAAACAACATTATTAAACACCATAGGTAAACTAATCCCTGGGAATGAAAGAATAGTTACAATCGAAGACTCTTTAGAATTAAACATCAACAAATCAAATGTTGTAAGTTTAATTACTAGACCACCGAATGTTGAGGGTAAAGGTGAAATTTCACAACGACACCTGGTAATCAATGCACTTAGAATGCGTCCAGATAGAATTATTGTAGGTGAAATACGATCTTCTGAAGTTTGGGATATGCTTTCTGCAATGAATACTGGGCACTCAGGATCAATGACAACGGTGCATGCCAACTCTGCTGAAGATGCTCTTTATCGCCTCGAGACTATGGCTATGTTATCTGGTTACGAGGTGAGTGAACATACTCTTAGAGCTATCATTAGCCGCTCCATTGATATTGTAATTTATCTCTCAAGATATATAACTGGAGAGAGGCGCGTAGTCTCAATATCACAGATAGGGCAAAGAAGTGATGGAGAGTATGTTATAGAAGATTTTTATAAATTTTCAGCAAATTCACATACAGTTGAAGAAACAGTAGGTAATAATTTTGAAAATGTAAAAAACATTTTTTTACCGTCTATTGTTGAAAAACTTCAAGGTGCTGGAATAAGTAAAGAACGCATGAAAAATGTTTTTTTAAAGGAGTCCTAAAATGCTTTGGATAGTTATATTATTTGTTTTTATCTTTACAGCTTTAGTAACCTATACTGTGATTACTCGATTAAATATACAGACAATTAATTCTACAGATTTATTTTCAACTGATTACTTAAATCAAAAAAATGATTCTCGTATATCACATAATTTATTTACGAATAAATATTTGCAATTAATACATTGGATAAAACTAAAGAGACTCATGGTAGGCCTATTTATAACTGTGACGATATTATTATTTGTGCAACAATATATTGTGGCTATTTTGCTATTAGTTTTATGGATTATTTATAAGTCTAAGGAGAAACAAAAACGAATTAATGGAATTATTCAAGAACTTCCAAACTCCATCGTGATGATGAGTCGTTCCCTAAAAGCAGGGCTAACACTTGAAAAAACATTAGAGAATCTTACAAAATATTCACCAAATAAAAGTATACGTGAAATTTTTTCATCTGTTTTGTATAGAAGCCGTGTATCTGGTCGACCTATAGGTGTTGTTGCATCCGAACTGGTGGAATCTTATGATATAGCTCAACTCTCTTTATTGATGTCAGTTTTAGATACACACACAAAAAGTGGAGGTAATTTTATAGTAGCTTTAGAAATGCTAGAATCACAATTTCGCCAGATGTACCTCAGTAAAAAAAAGGTAGACACGTTACTGTCTGAGAGCAAAATGAGTTTGTATGTTCTTGCATCTATACCACTTATAGTAGGCGGTGCAGTTTACTATTTAAATCCAAATCATTTTTCTATTTTTTTAACACCAGAGGGGCGTAACGGTGTGTACTATGTTGTAGGATTTTACCTTTTTGGTTTAGGTTTAGGCAAATTTTTAATTAGGAGCTAATTGTGACTATTTTGATAATAGGCGTTTTAATTACATTTCTACTCTCTACAATACTTAGTTATTTTACGATGAAGTTTATTCAAACATCCAATAAAACTAGAGGAAATGATTTACTAGAAGCTCCATCAAATTCGAAAAACATAACATTTTTTTATATGGCTGTAAAAAACAAACTATATAGTCATATAAAAAAAATATTTGGCGCTAAAATGGATATAGATTTAGAAACTGTATATTTTTCAATTCATTTTCTTTTACATATGCAAACTGGTGGATCTGTATATGGCTCTTTAAAACAAACTTATTTTTCTTTACAAAAGGCAGATTTTAGTATAGCAAATATAATAAAAGAAGTTTTATTTAGAATGGAGAGCGGCATGCCGCTTGAAAAGGCAATCGTCGTCTTAAAAAAGTACAAAGATGCGAGACTACTTAATGAGATATTTATATCTGTTGCTCAAGCAAATCAACTAGGTATAGCCATAGAGGACTCTATCCGCACATCTATTGATGAATTTCAATTGGTGAGGGTACTAGAAGCTGAGGAAAAAGCATCAAAGGCTTCTGTCCTAATTGCTGTACCGATCGTTTTTGGTTTTTTACCATCAATAATTCTTTTAGTTATCTATCCAGTCATTATAAATATATTAAACACAATAGGATAATAGTATGAAAATAAATGTAGCCATCACAAGCATTATATTTTACACAATAAATATATTTGCACAAACAAATTATATCGCGGTTAAAACTGCGATGGAGGCAAACTTGCCTAATGTTGCCTTGAAAACATTAGAAAGGATGTCTGAAGATTCTAAAGATTATATTTATTGGTACTACAAGGGCAATGCGCATAACTCATTATCTCATTATGAAGAAGCTATCGTCGCTTTAAACAAGTCCATAGAATTAAACAGTACTGATTCTGCTGTATTTATGGCAATGGCATTTGCCCATATGAAACTTGGTGAAATTGATAAAGCTTCTACTTTTATAAATAAAGCAGTGGCTATAAATCCAACTAATCCTGCTTGTTATATGCAGCAGGCTGAAATTTATATACATAAGAAAGATTATATTTCTGCTGAAAATGTTTTACATACTGCGTATAGGCTTGCAGCGCTAGATATTATAGTACAAAAATTAGCGCAAGTATATATGCTACAAAAAAAATACCAAGAAGCAAAAATATTACTCATGAAGCGCTTACCTCTTCACGAAGTATATTATTTAATGGCAAAGGTGTATGAGCAAAATGCTGATTTAGAAGGAGCTTTAAAACATTATCGTCTATCTCTTTCAGCTAAGACACACTTTGAACCATCAGCTAAAGCAATAAAAAGAATTTTAAATGACAGCGTTTAAGCATAAAGAAGAGAAAGGATCTGTCGCAGTAGAAGCTGCTTTTGTCCTTAGTTTTATTTTTTTACCAATCCTGCTTGGTATTATTGAATATGGAAATTATTTTTCGACATCTTTTAAGGTAGCAGAAAGTGCTCGTATTGGTGCGAGAGTAGGTGCTATGAGTAGTGAGAATAGGGTACTTAAGGCAGAGAGTAAAGCTAGAGAAATCCTTGAACAATATGCTTATGCGAAAGATAAAACTCAAATAGTTGCAACAATCAATGATATGGAAGATGGATTAAGTTCTATCAATCTTAATGTAACTCTTGATTATACCCCCATAATTCCTACTTTAGGTATTTTAATTGTCCCAAACAAAATTCAAAGAGAAGACACAGAACTCAACTATTAATATAAGGCAAAAGAGATGAAATCTACAAATAAAATTAAAGACATATTCAATCAAGAGCATGGTGGGATAGCTATATTAACAGCAATTTCATTAAGTGTAATTATAGGTTTTACGATGATTGTTGTAGATGGAGGCATACTATATACGGAACACAAGAGACTTCAATATGCTTCGGATGCCGCAGCACTAGCTGGTGTAAGAAAGCTAGCTAATCATAATGAAATAGCCACACATATTTTAAACGAAAATAAGCTTAACGACTCAATAACCTCTATAGATAGAGGTATATGGGTTAAAGAAACTGATACTTTTAGCATTGATGAGACTGGTAACGCTGTTAGAGTTCGTTTACAAAAAAATGAAGTTGCATTTTTTTCGCGTTATTTTCTAAAAGAAGCAAACACTATTTCAGCACAATCAATTGCTACGCTTGAAAAAACAGCTGCTGTCGTAAGCGCTGACTCAAGTATCGCTTCTGTTGATTCAACTCAATCACCGCTGCTTAATGCAATTTTAGGTGGAATGTTAGATAGCAATTTAAACCTAAGCGTTGGAGGCTGGAATAAATTAATTCAAACAAAAGTTGATTTAGTAAAATTTATGGATTTAGCAAAAGTCCATTTAGGCTCTAGTAGCACAAAAGAACTACTAGATACTGATATATCACTCGCCGAGGTTATTGATCTTTACATGAAAGCATTAGGGGTAGACTCTCTTGTTGATGCAGAACTTGATTTGATAAAAACTAGTGTACTTAATGCAAATATACTAAGTGATATTAAATTAAAGATGGGTGATATTATTAATTTAAATCTTGGAGATGAACGACTTGCTAGAGCAGATATAGGTTTACTTTCTGCAGTTACTACAGCAATAGAATTATTTAATAGTAAAACAGGGATTACAAACTCTACAAATATTTCTATACCCCTCTTGAGTGATATTGGACTAAATTTACAGATAATCAATCCACCTCCAATGCAAATAATGCAAGAAGGCTCTTCTTTTAAAGCCGCTACAGTTCAATTATCTTTAGATGCCAATGCTTTAGGCCTTGGCTCTTTAGGAAATGTACTCAATCTTTCGCTCTACTCTAGTCTTGGAGGTCAAACTGTAACCCTAACAGATATACAGGAAGATACACTTGTTTTTGACACTACTCAATCTTTAGTAACGCTAGGATTAGGAAGCGTAGATAAGAACAATTTTTTTAATGGGACAGGAACTCCCCTAGAAGCAGAGGATGTTAAATATAATAATATTGTAAACCTACTGCTTCTTAAGGTCAGAGCTAAAGCATTTGCAGATGCACAAGGGGGTAGTGATACATTCACATATGAAGGTCCATTTCCAGAAACTCAATCTTCTTATGCAGATACTAATGATTTAACTGCAACTCTTATATCATCCCTTTTAGATAATTTGAAACTAGAAGTCAATATTTTGGGCCTAGGCCTTGGTCTTGGTAAGTCAGCATTAACAACCCTTGTAAAAACGGTAGTTTCAGATACTGTTTCTAGTTTAGTTTCACCAATTCTTGCTAATACTTTAAAAACATTGGGTATTTCTTTAGGCGAAACAAGCTTAACTGTGCACAGCTACGCTTATAAAGCAACTTTAGTTAAATAATGGAACTATTTTTTTTCACAATCATCACTATATGTGTGGTTTTTGTTGTTGATTATATAAGTAGATATCTAATCGCCAATAGAATTGAATTTGCAAAAAATAAGAAAAAAGGTATACCCTTTTATTATTTTTTTATAATTATATTTTCGGTTTTGATAGAACTTATTGTATATTGGAATTTTGGATATAGTGTAGATTCAATTTTTTATTTTTTATTTTTTATCTTACTTTTTATTGCAGCAATAGTTGATTTTAAACTCAATTTAATTCCTAATGAAATATCTATTGTAGGCTTAGTTATTGCCTTGATATATCTTATCTTTAGGGATGATATATCTGCTATAAATGCAATAAGTACAGCTATAGTTTGTGCAATATTTTTATATTTTATTAGCTGGATTATGCATATGCTCCACAGAAAAGGCGGCATCGGTTTTGGCGATATAAAATTGTTGATTTTTACAGCAATTTTCTTAGGTTTTACCCATTTTTTCACAGTGATGGCTGTTTCGTTTTTACTAACATCCATAGTAAGTCTATTTTTGTCATTAATAAGCAAAAAAAAGGATCTCCTTAGCGGAGAGCTAGCATTTGCCCCTTCTGTATTTTTTGTAGTGCTGGGATATTTTTTCTTACTTAGTACCAAGTGAAATTCTAAGTAAAAGTCGCTTTGCTATCTAGTAAAACAATGCTTGCGCAATCACTTCCTTATCCATTCTTTTGTTTATCATAAAAATAATTTGTAGCTTCTACAAAGCCATCTACACTTCCACAGTCAAACCTTTTGCCTTTAAATTTGTAAGCTAAGACTCCGCCTTCTTTAGCTTGAGTAAGAAGTGCATCTGTTATCTGTATCTCTCCACCTTTTCCAGCTTTTGTCTCTCTTAGGATGTCAAAAATATCTGGGGTGAGAATGTATCTTCCTATGATAGCTAAGTTTGATGGAGCATCTTCTGGTTGGGGTTTTTCTACCATATCGCTAACTCTTATGATGTCCTCTTCTATCATCTCACCTGCGATAACTCCATACTTGCTTGTATCTTTTAGAGGAATTTCTTGAACTGCTACGATACTACATTTATACTTTTCATAAAGTTTTACCATTTGAGTGAGGACCGCATCCCCCTCATTATCACACAAATCGTCTGCTAAGACAACTGCAAAAGGCTCATCACCTATAAGTGTCTCTCCACATGATATAGCATGTCCTAAACCTTTCATCTCAAGCTGCCTTGTATATGAAAATGTACATTTTGTAATAACATCTCGTATCTCAGTTAAGTAGTGCTCTTTTGAAGTCCCTTTTATCTGGTGTTCTAACTCATATGAGATATCAAAATGATCTTCAATTGCTCTTTTTCCTCTTCCTGTAACCATAGCCATTGTCTCAATTCCTGCTTCTATAGCCTCTTCGACACCATATTGAAGAAGTGGTTTTGTAAGAACTGGGAGCATCTCTTTTGGGATAGCTTTTGTTGCTGGTAAAAATCTTGTTCCGTATCCAGCTGCTGGAAAGAGGCATTTTTTTATTTTATTATTTGACATATTAAACCTTTTAAACCTTGCAATATTTTAAAATTAGAGTCTATCTTGATTACTCTTTTATTTTACTTTTTTTTGTTCTTCTAGCTTTGAATTTGTTTTTGATTTGTAAGCTGCTGAAGATAGTTAGAAATATTTATAAGCGAAAAGGTTACTAGAAATATCATAAGACCTGGGAAAAAACTAACCCACCAAGCTATTTCTATAACTTCTTTTCCTCCGCTTAAAATCGTACCCCAACTCATCTGAGGTGCTACGATGCCAAGTCCTAAAAAACTAAGTCCTGACTCTGCTAATATTGCTCCACCAACTCCAAAAGTAAAACTTACAAAATAGATGGGAGCCAAAAGAGGTGCGTAATATTTAAAAAGTATCTTTATCTTAGAAATTTTTGCAATATTGAGTATCTTTATATATGGCTGAGTTGTGATGCTAAAACTCTCTGAGCGGATAAGTCTAGCAGTTGTCATCCAGCCTGTGATGGAGATGATAACTATCAAAACCCATGCTGAAGCATTTACATAACTCACAAGTGCTAAAAGTAAGAAAAATGTTGGAAATGTTAAAAAAAGATCAACTATTATGACAAAAGTTTTATCAACTGCTCCTCTAAAATAACCAGCAAGCGAGCCAAGAATCAAGCCTATCATAGATGCTATAAAGGCACTACCCACACCAATGATTAGCGAGATTTTTCCACCTTCTATAAGTCTAGCCAAGATATCTCTGCCTAGCCTATCAGTCCCTAAAATATGTTCTAGTGATGGAGAAACAAGGATAGAGCTACTATCTAATGCGTATGCATCAACTCCATAAAAAAAAGAGCCTAAAAAAGAAAAAGCAAATACGCAAAATAAGATTGCGATGCTAAACTTTGGCATCTTATTTATTGTTTGATGCCAAGAAGTGTATTCATCATCTGATCTACTGTAGTGATAACTTTTGCAGCAGCACCATATGATGTTTGATACTTGATTAGGTTCGTGAGTTCCTCATCTATACTAACTTTAGAAACTGAATTGTACTCCATCTCTGTAGCTCTAAATTGTGTTGTAATAGTCTCATTTCTTAGAGTTGCTGCCATGGTTTTACTACCAACATCTGTAGCTGTTAAATCAAACATAGCATAACTTGTTAGTTCATACTTTTTAGAGCCAACTTTAAAGTCAAACTTCTCATATTGGTGCTGAACCATATTGAGTGCCACAACATTATCTCCAGATGCAGGAGTTTGTCCAGCTCTTGCTAAGGTAGGGTTGTTAGCTATTGCGTAGTTCAACTTTATATTTTGAGCACTATCTCCATCAAAATATCTGCTTAATCCCATAGCTCCTGCAAAATTAGTTCCTGATTTATAAGAGTCATTTTTTATAGTATCGTTAATAGCAAATGTATAACCTTTTGACTCTGCACCCGTATCAAGAGTAAGTTCCATTCCATTTTTACCATTTTTAAATGTTGCCCAGTTGAACTTTATAAAATCATCTATATCATTGTTTGCGTTACCATCACCATTATCATCTTTTTGTGCTTCTAGTTGTCCTTGGATAGAGTTTGATCCAACCGCTCCAGTCATTGTAGTTGCTTCATTTATAGTTATCTCTCTAGATGCTGCTATATTTCCATCAACGTCATACACTACTACACTAAATGTTCCTGCATTTATATTTAATGTATTCATTATGGAGTTTGTAGGATTTAGAGTTATCTCATTTGACTCCATCCTATTTGTAGAACCTCTTGCATAGACATTATTTGTTGATTCTATAAGTCCTTTTGCAAAGGCGTCCATTTGAGATATAACATTTTGGATAACTCCATCAGTGGGCATACCACTGGTTGTATCAATAGAAGAACCGCGAAGATTCAAAATTGAACCGACAACTCCGCCAGTTATTTTTTCGGCCATTGGTATTAAAACACCATCTTGCCTCTCATAAGCTACCTGATAAAAACCATTTTGATTGTTCTCATTAGAAATATGTATAGGGTGATACGTATTTCCATCTACAATATTAAAGCCATTTACGTGAATGCTATAGCTCCCAGTTTTTGTATTTGATGAGCTATCTATATGCATACTTGATTCTAATGTTCCTGAACTAACCTCTGCACCTATAAGTCTAGATAGGTTTCTTTCTAGAACATTTCTTTGATCTCTCAAATCATTTGCAGTAAATGTATCGCCAGCTTCCGCAATTTCTATAGACTTATTGATAGCCGCTATCTTTTGAGCTATGGAGTTAACTTCATTTATATTAACTCCGAGTTGATCATTCAATTGGCTTTGAAGAGATTTTACTTGATTTTGTGTGTGTGATATATGCTGCGTAAGCGTATTTGTTTGAGTTATAAGTGCCAATTTTATCGCATCATTGTCAGGATTATCAGCAAATGTTTGCCACATATCATAGTACTTTGTTAAATCTGCTTTAATACCAACACCATCTATCTCAGGAAAATATGTCGAGAGTTCATCTAGAGTCTTTTTTTCAAAATCGCTAAACTCTTTATCTCTAGATACTGCGCTATATCTGTCAAAAACAAAATTATCAAAAATTCTTTTTATATCCTGAACTTCTGCGCCATTACCCACATTGCCAGGGTATGTAGAAAGCGGAGTAGAAGCTTTTGCTACAACTCTTTGTCTACTATATCCTTCAACTTCCGCGTTTGCAATATTGTGACCTGTCGTGTTGATACCTGTTTGAGCTACTTGTAAGCCCGAATAGCCAATATGAAGTGCGTTAAATATAGATGCCATGTTATGCTCTTACTTGTAAAATAGTTGAGTTTTTAGATGCAACTTTGTTGTAACCTTGCATCTCTGTTGGCACTATTCTTTCTAAAAAATTGTTGTACAAATTACTAACAACCAAAACAAGTCTTGCATAGTGCTTATTTACATCCCTAAGCTTATTTAACTCTATTTTTAGTTCATCTAATTGATTGTGTTGATTTTCACTTAGAAGTTCTGGGAGATCCATATCAGGATTTTTACTCATTAAAGAGGATATCTCATGGTCAATCATAGCTTTTTTAGTCTCAAAACTTTTTAGTTTTTCTTCTTTTAATGACAACCTATCAAATTGCGGATCGTTTTTAGCTTCTTTTATATCTGAAATATCAGACTCTGTAATTTGTATTAAATCTCTTAAATCAGCTAACGCGCCTTGTAAATGATGAGACAACATCTTAACTCCTGTCTTTTTTGTACCTAAAGTAACTCTTCGGCTATCTTTTTTGAAAGTTCACCTAAGTTGATTTTATACTCGCCCGAATCAATCGCTTCTTTAATACGCTCGATCTTGCTTGTATCACCTTGTTTTGTTATGTTTGTACTTTTACCAGCTTCTTTTGCTTCACCAAAATTACTAGCGTATGAACTGCGAATGGCAGAACTATTGATTTGAGAAATCATTACTCTTCCTTTTTTGTCATATAGACTTTTTCTTAATTAAATCTATATCGACAAAATCTAAAAATACTTCAACTTTTCATCTAGCGTTTTTCGCTCAAAAAGTCATAAAGCATCTGTGAAAAACCAAATCCACCAGCACTTGCTTTTGCAAGCTCGTCTCTATACATAGATTTGTAAATCTTCTCACCAGGATCATTTTGCTCAGTAAAGAGGTTTTTTTCACTCTCCATAGCATTGTCCATCAGCATCTTAAGTATGACAGACTCAAATGCATCTGTTTGTTCTCTTAACTTATCATCATTAGAATTTTCATTTATCTTAGGAATATTCATATTTTTAGACATCATCTGCGCTTGTGCATTTATAGAATTGTTATACATTATCTTCCCCTCTCATAAAATTTACATTACCTTTAGTTGTGCTGAGATACTTCCAGCACTCTTCATAGCTTCGAGTATAGCTATGATATCTTTTGGTGTAGCTCCTAGTTTCTGAAGAGAACGAACAACATTTGCTACAGTTGTGGTCCCTCTTTTTGTATAAAGCTCATTTTGATTTAGTCCAATGACCAAATCATTATCTAACGCTAAAGAGCCCTCTGGTTGAGATAAATCGTCTTGCTCAAGTATCTTTATAGTTATGTCTCCATGAGTTAAAACTATAGGATTTACCTTTATATCTACCCCAGCAATTATAGTTCCCGTTCTCTCATTTATGATGATTTTATTTTTAGGCTTATAATCCATCTCTATATCTTGAACCTCAGCTAAAAACTCTATCATACTCTTGTTTTGCGGCTTTTTTAGGCGGATAGTTCTTGGGTCCATTGCAACCGCAACTTGAGTGTTGTAAAACTCATTTATCGCTTTTTGGATTGAGACGCTATTGTTAAAGTTTGACTCTTTTAGCGAGAGATTTGCATACTCTTGGTTGTACAAATCTATATTTATCTCTCGCTCTACAAATCCACCCTCATAGACTATACCAACTGTTGGATGCGACTCACTCCCAGCCCCTCTAGTGTTTTTTCCACCGATGCTAATATGACCTTGAGCAAGTGCGTAGATTTTCCCATCAACACCCTTAAGTGGAGTCATCAAAAGCGTCCCGCCCTCTAGTGACTTTGCATCTCCAATGGAAGAGACTGTGATATCAAACTTATCTCCCTGTCTAGCAAAAGGCGCTAAGTTTGCAGTGACAACAACAGCAGCAACGTTTTTTGATTTTATATCTATAGGATTCATGTCAATATTCATGGCTTTTAACATGTTGGAGATGGACTGGAGTGTAAACTTTGAAGTAGTCCCATCTCCTGTTTTTTGAAGACCAACTACAAGTGAGTAACCGATAATCTGGTTGTCACGGACACCCACGATATTTGCGACATCATTGATTTTTGTAGCCCAAATAGCACTAAGTGTAAGTAATAGAAGTAAAAATATTTTCATAGTAGTCCTTTTAACTAACTAGGTCTGAGCAATATTTATTCCACTATGAGCTTGTGCTGTGTGGTTTTAAAGTAAAGGGCAATTTATAAGCTTTATCTACGAGGTTAAAACCTCGCTTCCTAAGATTTATTTTACACTTAAGAGTAGTAAGCTAGTGTGGTGTTTCCAAATTTTTTACTCTTTTGAACTTCAAAAGAGCCTATCTTCTGTGGTAATTCTAAACCTGTCATATGTTCTATAATGATAAGCTCTACCACTTCCTCAGAGATTGAAGCTATCATCTTTATCATATTGTCATAAATATCTTCCATTCCCTCTCGGATGCTAAAGGGCGGATCTATATAGAAGTAGGCTTTTTGCGAGTTTCTCATAAGTTTTGAGACTACGCTTTTCATATTTAAAAAACTATCTCCGCTAAAGATTTCACAAGCACTTGCATCTGTCTGCTTTATATTTTCTTTTAGAACTTTAATAGCATCTCTATCTTTTTCCATAAAGATTATCTCTTTTGCTCCGCGACTCAAAGCCTCTAGCCCGATAGAGCCACTCCCCGAGAAAACTTCTACAAAGGTAGCATCTATGATATCAAACTGAATTGTATTGAAAAAAGACTCTAACACTATGGCTTTTGAAGAACGAGTAGTTGCTTTTGATGGAAGTTTTAAGATTTTGTTTTTAAATTTTCCTGAGACTATTTTTTTGGTGATGGGTTTTGTATTTTTATCTTTCATAAAATGCTCTAACTACCTTTAAAAGATTGTCTTGATACTCTTTTGTCAAGTTCTCTATGCGTCTTTGTAAGATGCTAAAATCCAACTTCTCTTCACTGGCATCTAAGCTATGAGCTTTTGAACCTATAGCTTTGTATTTTTTTTGTAAAGCCATAATTAGATTTGATTTTGAAAATGGTTTTATCAGATCACCATCACTATCTTTGGAGATATAAAACGCTCTTTCATCCCCCAAAACTTTGTGGTCGCGAACAACTATATCACAGTTTTTTATGGAACTTAGATGCGAAGATAAAAAGATTTCTAATGATTTTTGCAATAAGGGAGATTTACATTCAACCGCAACTTTCATGCTTTTCCTTGTAAAAAGTATTCGATACTATAGCGTAAGTCTTCATCTAAATCTATTATATTTCCTAGCATCCACTCCAAATAGCCTCTGTCATTCATGCTTATCTCTTCTATATATCTGCCGTTATATTTCCCAAACTCAAACTTCTCTAAGAGAACTTTTTCATTTGTAAGTCTTACAAGTTCACTCTCATCTGCTAACTCTAAAAGTAACTCATAAAGGCTCTTTGCAGTCATAGCATCGCTGAGTGCATGGTGAGCAACTCTTGGCTCTTTTTCTTGTTTATAGAGCTTTAATTCATATCTTAAAAATTGTAAAGAAAAAAATTCACACTCTTTTATAAGATGCCTTGTGGTGCGAAGAGTGTCTATTACTTTGCCATAAAACTCAAATCCTGCACTCTCTAGCATCTTAAGGTCAAAGCTTATATTGTGTCCAACTATAGTTGTATTTATATCGTTATGAGTTTGTAAAAACTGATAGGCTTTTGTATCATGTAGTTTTGGACAACCCTTTAGCATCTCATTTGTTATATGGTTGATACTAGATGCCAAAGGCGGGATTTTCTTGCCCTCATTTACAAGCTCGTAGATGCTCTTTACTTCACTATCTTCTTTATATACAACTGCGATAGAGCATATCTTGTCACTCGGCTCTAAACCAGTTGTCTCTGTATCTAAAAAGATTAGCATCTACTAACCTTAACTCTTTTGCATCTAGCCGACATAAAGATAAAAGATAGATAACCACTTGCTAAGATAAAAAGATATAACCAGTAGATATTGAACCACTCAAAAACACCGCTATAAGAGCTAAAAAGGTATGTAAAAATTAAAGAGAGTATCATAAAAGAGCCTACAAGCCAGATCATAAGCATAAACCATTTTCTCCAAACTCTAAGTAGATCTCCATAGCCAATAACTTTTAGCTCTTCTTTTGCAACGCAACTAAGAAGAGTTAGTTTGTAGCCATAGATGCAAGTGTTAAAGAGATATTTCATTCCTCTAAAGAGTGCTAAAAGTAAAGTAGCATTTAAAAACAGAGCAAACCAAAAACCAAAAACCTTCGAAAGTGCTTGTATTACCTCTGCATCTAAAGCGCTCATTCCTTGCGAAATATAGATATAAAGCGTAACTATAAGTGAAAGTACAGATGCAAAAAAAACACTACAAAGAGTGAGTCTCACCGCCCATCTAAACCACAAAAAAAAGTAAAATCTAGCCATC
>Ga0265293_10003835_pt1 | contig 27383 bp, 22 predicted proteins | sample Munlanlewell138R_FD_192505 | JGI IMG/M metagenome (GOLD analysis project Ga0265293, IMG submission 192505) | Leachate microbial communities from a municipal landfill in Southern Ontario, Canada - Leachate well 138R | ecosystem: Engineered > Solid waste > Landfill > Unclassified | place: Canada...
TATTTCAGTTATTCGCTAAAGGTCCAGAGCAGAAACAACAAAAAGATCTACTGTATCGACAACGGTCTCCGGAATGCCGTATCATTCCGGTTCTCGGAGGATGAGGGGAGGCTTGCGGAGAATCTTGTCTTCATCGAACTCAAGAAGCAGGGTCATGAGGTCTACTACTGGAAGAAGCAGGGTGAAGTCGATTTCGTCGTTAAGCACCCTGATCGCTTGCTCACCGCGATCAATGTCTCGTATACTGATACCCTCCCCGCCCGGGAAGAGAAGGCACTGCTTGAGTTTAGAGATCTCCACGACCCCCGGGTACGGGAGTGCATCCTTCTCACGAAGGATACCGAGAAGAGGGAGGGAGCGGTCCGATACATCCCGCTCTGGAAGTGGTTGCTCGGCGTAGGTTGAGATTTTTTTCGCGTATGCTCCGTCCAGATTCATGCATCTGCAGACCCCCTCCATAAGCTGGAGGGGTAAATCTGCAACAGAGGTCACGTTGATGCCGGCCCCGCCGGGCGGGAGGAGGCGGTTGCTCCGTGGGATCTTCATACATAGATGACCTCGTTCAGGACTCGGTAGCCTATACGAGGCTTGAGCGCGCTCCTCTCAACCAGATCTACCTTCCGCCCAAGAAGTTCGGAGAGGTATTGCTCAAGCCTGAGAAACCCGAAGATCCCTGGCACTTCGGAGAACTCGACCAGGATGTCCACGTCACTTCCTTCGCGCTCCTCACCGCGCCGGCACGAGCCGAATATGCCGATGGATCCTACATGATAGGCCTCCTGCAGGTACCTCTTTCTCTCCCAGAGAATGCCGATGACCCTCGCACATTCTCCGCCGGGCTCGCGTGTGACTCCATCCATTCCTGATCGGGGTATGCGCTTTTCTCTTAAGTATGCCTATCCCGGGTGCGCTGGCCCTGATCCAGTACAAACCTCCTCTTCTCCTGAATCCTGATGACGTGATATAGCGGCCATCCGGTCATCCGGCAGGTGATCCTGCCCTATGAATACCAAACCGCCCGAATCGTTCCTGGTAGTGCTATGAGCACGGATGCCCCCGATATGATCTACCGCCGTCCGGAATCCCTCTTCCGGAAAGAATAACTCTCCAGACAACGAGAACACAATTCAATGGATCACATAACTTCCCGGCAGGATCGATGCGCTATAGAACCCCCTGCACCGAGGGCGGACCGACTGCCCCTCCTGAACGAGATCACTGCATTCGTCCAGAAGTATGGCGATATCTTCGCCCGATATCACAAATACACGATGGACGACCTCGACCGCATTGAGGAGGAGTGCTTGAGGCTCCACGGCGAAGCATGTGGCCGGGGCGCCTGCGGGAGTGCCGGCGAACTCCTGGAGATCGAGTACCTCATCGGCCGGGCGAAGGAGATGAAGGCGAAGCGGGAGGGGTGATCTGGACCATATCCGGCAGAGGCTCCGTCAGCAGCGAGTGCCGGAGCACCTCCCCTGGACCTTTTCCAGCTACAATCTTATCCCTTCTCTAACCGCGCATCCAATCCAGCTGGATTTATCCTCGAAGAGTCAGAACTCTCCTGATGGCATCCAGTTCGCCCACCAGTGGCAGGTCACCGTGGCTGCAGGTGATCGCCGGTCTCTTTGTGCTTATAATCATTGTTCTCGTCCCCGCCGGGATCTCCTGCTCCCCGGACCCCGCGCCCGTACACGTCAAGATCCTCGCGATCAATGACTTCCACGGGCAACTGCCCGGCACAAAAAGCCTCAACGGCGAGCCGGCCGGCGGTGCGCCGGTGCTCGCCTCGTACCTCTCCTCGTCGGCCGGCCGGGCAACCACGTTCATCGCGCTGCCGGGGGATGTCGTCGGCGCATCACCACCGGAGTCCGGCCTCCTGCTGGATGAACCCACCCTGCTCTTCTGGAGTAATCTCGCAGACGACTACACCACGATCGCAACCTTTGGCAACCACGAATTTGACCGGGGCACAGACGAGCTGCTAAGGACGATCGGTGGCGGAAACAGTAGAACGACCATCGCCCATCTGACAGACCCCTATCCGGGCACGAAGATGGAGTACATATCCGCAAATGTTGTCTGGGAGGTAAACGACACCCCCATCGCCGCACCTTACACGATCCGGGATGCCGATGGCGTGCAGATCGCGTTCATCGGTGCCGTCACGACCGAGACCCCCTCCATACAGAGGCCGGCAAACATCGAAGGCATCGCCTTCAAAGATGAGGCCGAATCGATCAACCGGTATGTCCCCGAGGTCCAGGAGATGGGAGTGCACGCGATTGTCATCCTCCTCCATGAAGGGGGTTCGCAGGAGGCCTACGACGGCCCGACCCGGAGTGAGTGCAACGTGACGGGCAGGGTTGCCGGGATCGTCGCCGGCCTCGATCCAGACGTAGATGTCGTTTTATCGGCCCACACCCACGAGTTCACCAACGCCTATCTGGAGAACGCCGGGGGGAATCAGGTGCTGGTGACCCAGGCATACAGCTACGGCAGGGCGTTTGCTGATATCGATCTCATAATCGACCCCATCACCGGCGATATCATCCACAAGACGGCTGAGATCGTCCCGGCGTATGCATCCGGCATCAATCCCGATCCCGGGGCCACCGCGCTCCTCACAGCTGCCAGAGAGACGGTCGAACCGATGACGGGCTGGATCGTTACGACTACCTCATCGGATATCACAGACCTGGCAAACGATGCCGGCGAGTCTCCCCTCGGAAACCTTGTCGCCGACGGCCAGCGGGTGGTGATGCAGGCCGATGTTGCCTTTATCACAACCGGTTCGCTCCGGGCGGATATACCAGCGGGTGATGTCACCTGGGGCGACCTCTACGCGGTGCAACCGTTCTCTTCGAGTGTTCTCTCGATGATCCTCACAGGAGAGCAGATCCGGGATGTGCTGGAGCAACAGTGGCAGACACCATTGCCACCTCACAACCTTGCTGTCTCGGGGCTGTCATACACGTTCGATGATACGCGGCCTGCAGGAGATAAGGTCACGGAGATCCGGGTGGCCGGCACCCCGGTGGAGCCGGGTGCAAACTACACGGTGGCGATGGTCGACTTCCTCGCAACCGGCGGCGACGGGTATACTGTGTTTACGAAAGGAGCGGATCTGGTTTACGGCCCGCCTGATGTCGATGCCCTGGTCGCCCATATGGCCTCGCTCCCCACCCCGGTCGGGATAAGTGGGGAGGCGAGGATCATGAGGGCCGCGTGACGGACGCAGTGCCGGCGGTCTCCCGGTGCAATCCCCGGCGAATTGTTTTCGGAAAAAATAACTCTTCCAGTGACAAATATAGAGCAATGGAGGATGCCATGTCCGGGGCAGAGAGAGGCCCCATTGCCGCAAGGAAGCGCCAGAGAGATATCATAGAGGAGATCGCCGTGTTTTCGGATGAGTATGGGAGTATCCTTGCCCGGTATCACAAATACACGATGGACGACCTCATCCGCATTGAGGATGAGTGCCGGCGCCTGCAGGACGAGGCGCGCAGTCGGGAGGCCTGGGGGATCGCCGACGAACTTGCAACGCTCGAGTACCTCATCGATCGGGCGAAGGCGATGAAGGAGAAGAGGATAGAGAGCGAACGGCTATCCGGATGACCATGCGCTACATGTAGCCAGAGCCATGGTATTGACCTGCTCAATCAGGTTGGTTGGTAATGGAGCAGCTGTAATACCTGGAACACTATTGCTACGAGTGGCGGTATATACGCCACAAAGATCTTGACCGCCGTTCCGACATTGATCCCGCTACACTCTGAATGCCACCGTAGCAACTTTTCCCGTTCATTACTGTAGATCTCGATAACCGATCTCAGGTTGTTAATCTCCCCCTCTGACATACCCGGTTCATCAGGTGACATAGAGAAGAGTTTTTCCTGGAAGATGCGGTACCTTTCGTTTATGCCCATTATCCGCTCTTCAATCTTCTTCACGCAGATAGAGCAGAGTCTATTTAACCCAATAACAGTCAAAATAACTCCCAAAAACGAAAAGATCGATAATGTGCAGAACCATGCAATAGTTCTGAAGTACCGATAGAGCGACAATCCCTGGTCTGAAGCAGCGGGTAGAACAGATAGTATGCTGATATGGCTCACCAGCAGCAATGTAACGCTCACCAAAAACACGTAGAGGATGCTGAATAGATACTTCTTAGCCGGAGAGAGACCTCCGACCCGATCGGGGCAATAGATATCAACGATATCGCATATCCCATACCTGGTATATTTGATCTCTCTGAATACAGATACAGCGCTGAAGAGGATCCATAAGATCGTCCCGAGCAGAACATAATTGGCAAAAGTCACCCCATAATGAAAAACGTCGTAGAATACACCCAGGTACCCGATCTCGGGCCGCAACCAGGATACGAGGTTTATATTTCCTATCTCGATATTGATGAGTTCGATAATGATGAATGGGGAGAGGAAGGCGGTGATGAATACGACGAAGTGCTCGCTATTGTACAGTATCCGTTTCATTGCCGTATACAGAATATCATCGCCCGGATAACAGGTCGCCGGCATCAGTTCTTCCCTGAATAACCTGTCTATCCGGGAAAGGAGATACCATATGCCGGTGACCTGGAACCCGATCGCTCCACTCCATAGAGCGAATTCAATGACTTCATGCAACTTCAACGGAGGAAAAACCGATATGCCAAATCCGCAGTATATCAGAAAAACGAGAAGGGTGATGGAGACTGCAATGCGTTTCTGCTCTGTAGACAGATCAGTGAGCATCTGTTCACTCCAACCCGTTCAGTTGTCTTTTTCCAGCAGCAGGGATCCGCCCAAATTTGTGTCGTTTGTTTCAGGGATCAGGGTGACGTTGAGCACGTTGTCCAGCCCTGATGGCTGTATGATCGTGCTGTTGGGTCGATAGCCTTCAAGGGTTATCTCGATCGGATATCTACTGGCAGGCAGGTTGACCACAGTAGTCAGCGTAGTCCCGCGATCCGCTCCATCTATTGAGACATTCGCACCTCGTGGGACTGAATCCACGGTTATGCTAATTCGTAGATCATCGAGTCCCGCAGGCTTACCAGATACCTCCCGTTCGAGGTTTACCACATACGTCATCGATGCGGAGACGTCGAGCGCCGCTATATATGGCCTGAAACCTTTCTTTAGAAGTTTGATGTGGTACATACCGATTTGATCGAAGGATAACGTCGATGGCGTACGCCCCCATAGTACGTCGTTTACGTAGGCATCAGCCCCTGCGGGGATGGAGTTTAGCTGGACTGTATATACTTGAGGCTCGACCTCTGATGCGTTCTCCAGCATGCACATGTAAACCTCATAGTTGCCGGTCCGGTCATCGGTCCAGACGACGGTATTTCCATCGACATCTGCCCAAATGTGGTCTACAGAATCATCTGTGATCTGTATTTCGGTCTGTGTTGAGAGATCGTAGGCGTAAATATCATGGCCGCGCCATCCCCGATCATCAGACCAGACGATGATGTTACCGGAGATCCTTGGCCAGAGTTGATTTACAGGTTCATCTGTGATCCAGGTCGTGTTGCCTGATGAGACGTTGTAACAACAGATGTCGTAATCTGTATCCCTGAATTGCGACCAGATAACATGGTTTCCGGAAATCATCTGGTCCCTCCGCATAGCAGGGAGATCAGTGATCCGTTTCTGGTCGCCTGAGGTCAGGTTGTGGAGAATGATGTTAAATCCCTCCATATAGTATTGCTCTGCCCAGACAACCAGATCACCTGATATCGACGGACAGGTCTCATCTGCCAGTGTGCGAGTCAGTTGTTCTTCCTCTTCCCCGGATAATAACAGGTCTTTATAGTAGATGTCCATATTTCCGTCTCTTCTATCATGCCAGGCGATCCTGTCACCTGAGATATCTAACGTAGACATCTCATGCATCACTAAAGCCCGGGATTCACTTTTCTGCAGTGGCATGGCCGGGTATCCGGTGGTAACCTGAATGATCGTGTCGTTCTGGATGTCATACGCGCAGATATACGGGTAATCATCTCCGGATGAATCAATTTGATTCTCAACCCAGCCAATCCAGTTGCCGGATACCACTGGTTTTGTCACGAAGCGGGAACAATCAAGGATCCGCTTCTCGGTTCCATTTGCTATGTCATATAAGTACAGTCCTCCTCCATCGCGCTCATTTTCACGTGCCTCCCATGTTATCCAGTTACCCGATATGCGGGGGTGACTGCATATGAGCGGGAAGAGCTTTCCTCCTGTATGGTTGGTGATCTGCACCACCTGGAGGTTGCTTACGGTGTCCCCGGTCCCGGTGGCCATTGAAGATGCGGGATCCTGGTCGTCACCTGAAGAGACATTATTAGTGAGATCAGGTTGTACCCCCTGTGCGATCACGAAGATCGCTGTTATGAGGAGAAATAATCCGGCAATGCGGCACAATCTGGTCATGCCAGTCTTCACCGGCCATTACTATCCTTTACTTATTATAAAGTTACCTCGATAGATCCGGGATGATGGTTATGTGCTCCAGAATCCAGTAGCAACGTATGGTGATTGTAATTTTCTTTACCGGCAGGGATCAGTCAAAAAAAATACTCCTCCCCGGTTGGTGAGAGATCTGATCCACCTGGAAGGTATAGGTGGCCAGGTTCTTGAGGGAAGCTATTTATAGCCGATCGCGTGTTCACAGGGTGTAGTGGGCAGTGATCATATGACCCTCACAACGATCCCCGTCTACCATATTGTGGTATGCTGGATAGTGTTCTCTCTCTCGCTGACGCCCTGTTATCTGCCCGCTCTGATATCTGAAGTTTCTGAAGAGCTGTCACCCGGATACCAGAACTCTCCTATTCTGGTCTCTGTGGACTATAGATCAGATTATCCCTTAGCCTGGTATAACCTGAGGCCTACATGGTTCTTAAACGTATCAGATGTCGAGTACACCATACAGAACCCGACTGCGGTGCCCGTCAGGGTTCAGCTCACATCGCAGTACCCGGGTTACAGTACGCCAACTATCAATGTGATAACAATCGACGCCCGGAGTACATCGATGTTCAGGCAGTTCATAATACTGGATGTTGAGCGAATTCAGGGGATCAGGACACCGACCCGGGCAAACCTGTATTATACGGTTGAATACCGGGATGATGACAGCTGGATTCTCCACGAAGCGCAGACAAAGCCGGTCACGTTCTACCCGATGGACCAGATGGTGTGGGCCACTGAAGACTCAAGGGGAAAGATTACAATCTACCATGGCCTCATCGCCACATTTGTCACTCCCCAGTCAAGGGGAGTTGCCGATTTACTGGCAAAGGCGAAAGAGCGGGCGACAAGCGACTCCGATGAACGATATGGGGAATATAGACTTGAGCGGAGGTTGCCGGGATATATTGGCTCTCCAGCGTCATGTAGCGGGGCAAAGAACTATACAAATCTTCAGGTAAAAGCTATCTATAATGCACTGAAATACGACTACAACCTGAGCTACGTACATGCACCGGTAGCGTTTGGTATGGGTAATTCACAACGGGTCAGTATTCCGGATGAGTCCCTCTCAAGTGGGAGTGCAAACTGCATCGATGGGGCAGTTCTCTTCGCTTCCGCGTTGGAAAGGATAGGCATACGACCGTATATTATAATTCGCCCGGATCATGCATACATCGCATGGGATATCGATAGTATCGGCACAGAGAAGGATGCCCTTGAAACAACGCGGTTAAGTTATCAGGATTTTGAAGATGCGAATGAGGCCGGGAGAGAGAATTGGGAGTTCGATAGTAGTTCCGGGAGAATGGAATTATATCAAAATCTATTTGACATGGATATCTCGCATGGAGATTACAGTGAAACGTACGTTCTTGTTGATATTGACTGGTTACGGTCTCAGGGTATCACACCGATGGATAAGCGGTCTGAAGAGGGGGTGGCTCCATCACTTTCTCCCTCCAATCTCACAGCGCTCGCGCATAACGCCCTGATCTCCCTGATGCCATAGACCACACACAGGGCCGGCGCGTGGTCTGGTTATCCCGGGCCGATGCGCGCCCTTCTTGCGCCCCTCTGGTTGCAATACTCCTGGGTTCGAACCGGCGTTGCGATTTCGCTGAAGGAAGGCGTCTCTGGAGACGAAAGGTGTTTCCCCGCGCGGCAACGCGGAGGGCGCCTTTGTTCCCCGGGAAGGTAGAGGAACAGAGCCGGTTGCGATCGCCGCTCATATCAGGAGTAACAGGCCGGGACACAAGTAGAAAATGAGCCGGCTGCTTATAAAGGTAAGGGGGAAATAACTCGAATTCTGGGTTCTTTCGCGGCACCTGCGGGGTTATGCCCTGGCCTGGTAACATTGATACCGGGCATTGACAAAGCTGTGCCAGAATCTGAGTACCCCCGGGCGGATTCGAACCGCCGTCGCCGGATCCAAAGTCCTGCATGGTTGACCTCTACACTACGGGGGTAAGAACCGAACCCGGGGTCACATGGGGGTACCCCGGGCATCCACCTATTATTTAGGTACACAGGATTATATCGGTTTTGTAGGTGCCACTCATGCTCGCTCGAAGTCGTCCTCGAACCTGACGATATCGTCTTCGCCGGTGTATTCCCCGATCTGAACCTCGATCAGCTCAAGCGGCAGGAGGCCGGGGTTCGCGAGCCGGTGGACTGTTCCCGCCGGGACGAAGGTTGACTCCCCGTTCCTGAGGAGGTAGGTCTCACTCCCGATCGTCACCTCGGCGCACCCGGTGACGACCACCCAGTGCTCGGAGCGGTGGTGGTGCATCTGGAGCGATAGTCGGCGCCTCGGGGGGACGGTGACCCGCTTGATCTTATACGACTCTCCCTCCTCGAGGTTCGTGTAGGAGCCCCAGGGCCGGTGGACCTGCGTGTGGAAGAGCGCCCGGGAGTCTCCCTTCTCGCGGAGCGCCTTTGCGATCTCGCCCACCCGCTGGGCCTCGTCGCGGGTAGCGACAAGGATCGCATCCTTCGTCTCGACGATGGCAAGGCTATGGATACCGACGGTGGCGACCAGTCGATCGGCGACGATCAGGTTCTCAGAGGAGTCGATCCCGATATGCTCACCCCTGACGGCGTTTGCATCCCCGCTCTTTTGCAGGACAGCGTAGAGTGCGTCGAAATTCCCGAGGTCGTTCCAGTCGGCATCGAGTGCGACAACCGCTGCCCGCCGGGTCTTCTCCATGACCCCGTAGTCGATGGAGAGGGCCGGGGTCGCACCGTATGCCTCATCGATCGGGTGCTCAAACGCTCTTGCCACGTCGGGTGCGCAGGTCTCGCACTCGGTGAGGAAGAGATCGGCATCGAAGCAGAACATGCCGGAGTTCCAGAGGTAACCGTCGGCGATATAGCGGCCGGCGGTTTCGGGGTCGGGTTTCTCTACGAATGCATCCACGAGTGCCCCTTCCCCGAGTGTTTTACCCGGGCGGATGTAGCCATACCCGGTGTGGGGCAGGGTCGGCCGCACGCCGAAGACCACGAGGTAATCCTTCGCGAGTCGCTCTGCCCTGAGGAAGGCCTCCTGGAACGGCCCGTTTGAACCGATCAGGTGATCGGAGGGGAGCACCGCGACCGTATCGGAGCCCCCTTCTCCCATGACCTCCCTGACGCCGTAGTAGATCGCCGGCAGGGTGTTTCTGCCCACCGGTTCTATGAGGACCCGGCAATCACACCCGACGGCGGCAAGCTGATCCCTGACCAGGAACTTATGGTCCGCGTTTGTGACGATGACGATCTCCTGTGGGGAGGAGAAGAGGAGTGCCCTCTTCACGGTCTTCTGGAAGAGTGACTCATCATCGACCAGCGGGATGAACTGCTTTGGGTAGTGTTCCCTCGAGAGCGGGAAGAGGCGGGTACCGCTCCCGCCTGCAAGAATAAGTGTCTTCATTCGATTAACTCCGTGCCGCGGGCACACTCGTTTGTATTCTATTGAAACAGGGGGGATAAAAATATAAGGTCTCCGTAGCGGTCCAGCCAGACCAGAAAAGATGGATGGCTGAAGATATCGCAACAGGCGGCATATCAACCCCCTGGTTGACGTTGTGATTATGCCCGGGTCATCGTCAGGTTGCCGGGGTAGAGTGATCGGGCCTGTGGGTCGAGGTCTTCTGCGACCGCGAAAGCCAGCTCAGCCTCCTGGTACTTCTCAAGCCTCCCGAGAACCATACCATAGGTGACCCAGGCAAATATACACAATCGGTCGAGGGCGAGCGCCCGGATGCATGCGAGCACCGCCTCCTGGGGGCGGCCGAGCCGGGTGAGTATCACCGCACGGTTGTTCCAGGCGTAGACATCATCGTCGTCACAGAGCAGCGCCGCACTGAACGCGGCCAGTGCCTCTTCGTAGCGGCCCTGTCGCTCAAGTGCCACGCCCATATTGTTCAGAGATGCCGATCTATGCAGGTTCTTTGCTGTTACGTCGCTGTACACCCGCAGTGTATCTTCATTATCCTCTTTATGAGGAGACTCCGGTGTGATCAATCTGGGCATACGTCGTTACCTCGGGCTCCATACTGCGGGGCAAAGATATATAGGTTCCTGCCGATTCGGCTTAAAAATCGGAGCAATACAGGATCAGCCTGTAAATTGCTCTCAGGAGGGGATTTGAGATCTCTCTCCTTCCAGTCAGTCGCCACCGTCCCGGAACCATGCCACTGTCTTTGAGAGCCCCTCATCGAGTGTGCAGGCGGGGGAAAAGCCGAATGCATCGCTGGCCATGGTGATATCTGCGAGTGAGTCCCGCACATCTCCCGGTCGCGGGGGTTCGTATAGCGGTCGGCGGTGTATACCGGTGATCTCCGAGAGGATGGATGCAAGCTCATTCAGGCTGATCCTGCGCCCCCCGGCGACATTAAAGATGCCGGAGGCGTTGCTCTCCATCGCGAGGGTGTTTGCCCTGACGACATCACCGACGAATATGAAGTCCCGGGTCTGCTCGCCGTCGCCGTAGATGATCGGTGGTTTGTCGTCGAGCAGGCGGGTGATGAACTTCGGGATCACGGCCGCGTACTCGGACATGGGATCCTGCCGGGGACCGAAAACGTTGAAGTAGCGCAGGAATACCGTCCTGATACCGTAGAGGTCCGAAAAAACCTTCCCGTAGTATTCGCCTGCAAGCTTTGAGACCGCGTAGGGAGAGAGCGGCGTCGGTGCCATCATCTCGCGTTTGGGAAAGGTCGGGTCATCGCCATATATCGCAGATGTGGATGCCGCCACGACCGCCGGAACACCGCACTCCCTGGCGGCCCAGAGGACATTTACGGTTCCACCGGCATTTGTTGCGTTTGCCTCCCGCGGCATCTCAACCGATCGGGGTACGGAGGCGATCGCGGCCTGGTGGAATATGCCGTCTGCGCCCTGGAAGGCTTCGAGCAGGAGGTCGAAGTCGGTGACGCTCCCCTTGATGAATGTCACCCCCGGATTATCAGCAAGGGATCTGAGGTTCTCACGCCGCCCGGAGGAGAGATCGTCGATGATCACGACCTCGTGGTCGCGTGCCAGGTGCTCTGCGAGGTTGGAGCCGATGAACCCGGCCCCGCCCGTGACGATGTAGCGCATACCGATGGTTAGGTGCTCAAGTGATTTGAGCGTTGCCGGATCTGTCCGGGGATAAAGATCGGTGTATCCACTGGCGCAAGGGTCGTTCGAGCGTTCCTTTGTTCTGCGTTGCCGGAGGAATACTTCCGTTCCGCCTGATCATCCGGTTTTCCGGGCCTTGCCCTGTGCGGCCAGCCGGCGTCCCGATCGGGACGTTCGTCCGTATAGCACCATAGGGTTTATAGCGGCGCCGATCACCCCTCCTTATCCCCGTTTGAGAGAGGGAAATACTGCTGGTAGACCGATCTTCGCTCCTCAAGTCCCGGTCGCCTTGATGGATGAGTAGTGCCCCGGGTTCTCCTGCACGGCACATCAGGGCAAGCGCTGGAGTGTGAAACCCGGGCTCTGGAACACCGGACCAGGGTACCTGCTCATCGCCCGGGGCACTCACGGGGAAGGAGAGCGTCGGGTAACGATTCGATCGGCCCCCTTCCCGAAGAAATGGTAGCCAGAACCACCCTCGGCGAGGATATCCAGGAGGCGATCGGGGTCGGTCACTACATCCCCCCCGACGATCTCCACACCACGGGCGAAGAGTGCGTCCGGGAGGATACTCACCGTGGGACCGAGCACGACCACCGTGGCCTCAGGCCGGGCCAGGTCGAGCAGGTGCTCAAGCGTCCCGTTGATCAGCGTGGTTCCTGTGATGACCAGGGTGTCAGCCCAGGGAACGACCTGATCAGTCTCTTCGACCGGCGCATAGAACGGCAACTCGTCGGGTTTGAGCGTGCGGGGATCCATCTCAAGAACCCGGAACGGCTGACGGGCCTGCTTCAGGGCGCGCAGGTACGGAACCAGAGCCCCGACGACCACGACGTTCCCGCTCTCCTGCACCGTAAGGAGTTCGACCGCATCGATGCCACGGGTAACAGTATACCCCGGCTGGGGGCATACGTCGCTTGCGAGTGCCGAGAGAGCACTCACAACCGCGATCCCGAGCGCCTTGCGCATCGGGCGATCTCCAAGGGCGTCGGCGATGTAAGCGCCGATCGCGCGCTCCCGGAGCCTTCCTGAGTGCGGCATCGCTTTAGCCGAACTCGGGCAGCAGACCGCTTCCGGGATCGACTTTATAGGCGTTGCGCAGATGCCTCCGTGACCGGTGTTGAGTTTGACCCCGGTGAAGAAGATCCCCACAACCGCTCGTTCGACCGTCACCTCATTCATCCTCTCCCCGAGGCGCTCTTCAAGGATCCGGACGGTCTCACTGAGAATCGTTCTGTCGCCCATCAGTTCCCACACCTGCCCGGCCCGCAACAATCGTACCCGGAAGCCTGGCTCCCATCGTGGCTATCTCCGGTTCCGGCATCACCCTTCGTCGCAGAGAAGAGAATTCCATACCCCATGCCAGTCTCGTGAGGGGAGTGCTTGATGTTCGAGTACCCCAGGTTCCTGAGCGTGGTTTCAAGTATCTGCGGATGGCAGAGGGGATGCCCGGCACTCATGAGCGCCCGATCGAGTTCTGAGACCCCGGTTCCCAGGGAGATAGTGCAGTCCGGCGTGCAGAAGAGGTGGTTGAGGATGAGAAGTCCTCCGGGGGCAAGAGATTCTGTGACTTTGCCGAGGATGTCAGTCAGCTGATCCCGGAACTTGTAGAGGAGGTGTGAGACCAGGATCATGTCATACTCCCTGCCCGGATCGTCGAGGAGAATATCTCCTTCCCTGGCTGAGATCTGCTCTGAAAGCCCGTATTTGTCGATATATTTCCTGGTCAGGGTTACCACGTGCGGCTGATCAAAGACGCATGCCTGGAGATCAGGGTTCTCCTGGCAGAGGGCGATGGCATAGAGTCCGTGACCACCACCGATATCGAGCATGGTCCGGGCATCCCAAAACCCGGCGTGCCGGGCAACCTGGCTGACAACATGTTGTAGCTCCCCCCTGATACACCGCTGTGCGACCGCCCTGAGATGGTCATGAGTCGGCCGGAGGCCGGCCTTCTGCGTCTCCATGCCGTTCTTGAGCGTTTCAGTCAGGTCTGACCATGATGAAGTTTCTCTACCTGCACCGAGGATCAGATCGCCCTGGTATGCGGGACTGGTGCTGACCAGAAGTTCTTCGGCGATGGGGGTGACTGCGCATATGTTGTCATCGAACGTGATGTACCCCATATCGGCAAGCGCCGTCAGGAAACTGCGGATGAACATCCCGTTTATGCCAAGCGCGGTGACGTCATGCCGTGAAGCCGGCCCATTCTCCGAGAGCCAATCAAAGAACCCGAGTTCGAGCGCTGCTGAGAGGATCCGGTAGGCTTTATACCCGGACACGACTGTATCCAGGAGTTCAACATTCTCTGTCGCCGGCATAACCTGCCGGAGGTGATTTGTGTGGTCTGTCATGTTAGAATCACATTCCTGTTGAAGTTGGAATTGGGTGGAGGATGCTCTCCACCTCCTCGTCCGTGAGATCATAGTCGTAGAACTCACGGAAGAACATCTTTGTCTCATCTGCGAGATCCAGATCGGCAAACCGGTCCGGGTAGAGTTTCTGTGCGAGCCAGAGGTTCGCGAGCGGAGCTTCCGGCGAAGGGCGGGACCAGCTGAACATGGTCCCTGCAGGGCAGGGATACACAGCTCCATCCTGGACTGCCTGGATAGTCTCAAACTGAGGGTTGGTTGAGAACGTATCACCTGACTTTGGGGAATAGTAAATGACCTCCGGGTTCCACCGGACGATCTGTTCAGGAGAGACCTCACTACCACTCTGCTGGGTGTGACTTGCGGCGACGTTGATTCCTCCTGCAGCGTTGATCATGGCTTCTTCCCATGCGCCGCTTCCGCCATAGACACGTTTCCGCTCGTCTTTGGGAATATCGGCGACCTTCGACTCGATCCGTGCAAGAACCTCGTCCCAGTAATCAACTAACCGTTCGGCGCGTTCTTCACGCCCGAAGACTGCACCCATCATGAGAAACTCTCTTTTCAGTGTTTCAGTCTCGGCAATTCCCGTGAGCACTCCCACGACCGGGATCCCGGTCGCTTCAATGTGAGTACTGCTTGAATAACGCCCGATGACTATGTCGGGGTCGATCTTCATAATCTCCTCCACGTTGGCGTTTTCGAAGATGCCGACGTCCGGCACATTGCGGTATCCCGGGGCGACTCTGTACAACCACTCTGTGACACACTGTTTTGGCTGGGCAACGACCAGGTCGCTGACGCCCAGGGCAGCCAGTTCCTGTGCTGCCCCTCCGCAACAGGTGATGACCACGGTTCTGATCTCGGATGGAATGGTCACTGTCCTGCCGTCCATATCGGTAATCGTCCGGACACCTTCTGAAGAGTTCTCACCGGCAGTTCCAGGTGCTGCGAGTACAAAAGCGAGAACTACGATGGCACAAAGGATCACCACGATAACAGACAATTGGCGAATATCTTTTTTCATACTGGTTACTCGTAAAAAGTTGTAACATAGATGCAATTAAACATACCCATTTGATTTTATACTTATGTTAACTCAAAACAATTTACCTGGGGCGACCTCTCACATTTCCACGAAAATGGTCACCACAACTTTTGCAGGTTAAGCATGAGGCTACTCGCATCACGGGTGTTTTGCTGCAACTACCGTTCACCGGTCTGGTTCACTCACTCGAATTTGAGCGTTTCCGGTTTTTGCGAAAGGATGCTACCATTCGCCGGCGCAGGGGTCGTTCGAGCGCTCCCATGTTCTTCCGTTGCCGGAGAAATACTTCCGCTCTGTCTGATTATCCGGTTTTCCGGGCCTTGCCCTGTGCAGCCAGCCGGCACCCCGATCGGGACTTCCGTTCATATAGCATCATATGGTTTATCGGGAGCACCGATCACTCATCCTTCTTCCCGTTTGAGAGGGGGAAATACTGCTGGTAGACCGATCTTCGCTCTTCAAGGTCAGTATGCAGGTAGATCTCGGTCGTCTTGATGGATGAGTGTCCCAGGTTCTCCTGCACGACGCGGAGGTTCTTCGACCGCCGGTAGAGTTCGCTCGCGTAGGAATGCCGGATTTTATGCGGCGTGATCCCTTCTGGAGCGTTTTCCTTGAAGATATGCTGGACGGTCCGCGGGGAGATGTGATTCCCCTGCTGGCCCACGAAGAGCGGTCCTTCGATCCTGTTGCCGATGAATTTGTCGATATCCTCAAGGGTCTCTTCATCGACGAATACCATCCGGATCTTGTCGCCCTTCCCCTTCACCCGGATCGTCTGCTCCTCGAAATCGATATCCTCGACGTTTATTGCGCAGAGTTCCGATACACGGACGCCGGTGGCGTAGATCAGGCGGACGATCAGGTGGTCCCGCTCATTCTCAATGGACCGGAGCAGGCGGATCACCTGGCTGTGCTTGAGGTATCTCAACTCCTGGTTCTTGATCCGCGGCCGTTCCACCCCGGGCATGGGGTTTGTGGTCACGACCCCCTGGGTGTAGAGGTAGCTGTAGAACGATGAGAGCGTCGATATCATCCGGTGCAGGGTCTTCGGCTTGTAGTCCTGCCTCTCCGTGATGCAGGAGAAGAAATCGGTGACGAGGGCTGAGGAGACGTTGACATCCGCACTCAAAGGAGCACTGTCGAGTTCCGCCTCGGAGGGATCCCGACCCTCCTGTTGCCTGACCCAGGCGTACCTGGCGAAACGCTGGATGGTCTCCTCGTATTTTTTGATAGTCCGGGGCGAGTAATTCCGCATTTTGAGGTAGGCGCTGAAACGATCCAGCCATTCCGGGAAGAGCGTGTTTTCCATCGGTTAATAGGTGGAAAGGCGAAGCATATCAAGATTGCGGTAAATGCCTATTCCCCGCAACTCCTCCGGCATCCGCTCTGTTTCAACTGGAGATTCGCACCCCGGGGGCCACCTCTCGGGGGATCCTCCTGGCCGCGACACCGCCTCTCCCGGGGGGCTTCGGTCGCCGAGGGTATCCGCTCGAAAAGGGACACACATAGAGGTGCACCAACCGGCCGGCGTCGGCACCTGGCACTGGCACCGCGGCCGCCGAAGGGAGGGCTCGCCCCCTCAGAGGAGGCGGTCACCGCCCCCCGGGCCGACCCCCCGGGGGCGAAAAGGGGCCGCAAGTGGCTGCTATGCGCCTGCAATTTTCGACCGGTGACGGCCGGGAAAAGGAGCCCAAAATAACCGGGAAATCTTCAGTGGAAATGAGCAAAAAGACCCATGCTTCGGACATTGTGCATCATTGAGCTACCTCGCGCGAGTACGACTGCTCCGGGATCTTCGTATCGACTCCAAAAAAAAGGGGTATTCTGGTGATGCATGAAATATTGGTGTTAGGAGGTATGGGGCTGCTCTCCCGGGTGGACGGGTGGCAGACCCTGATGTATATTGTTCTCTTCTGAGTATATGAACCCCTTACCGTGCGGGGTGAAAGTGAACGATTGTGAGGCTACCACCGGCCCTATGCGGTCTGGAGACTCCTTCGATATATAAATGACCCTCGCAGAATGCTCTGGACTCTTGATCGTCTCTCCAGGCATGTGTTTATACCGGGAAGGATGTTATCTGCGCTTAAATGCACGATATGGGGCTACAAAAAACCCGATAAATTTCCCCGGGATGTTCAGGGAGCCGATCTTCGCATGGAGGTTGCAGAGCAACTGTATTTGATTTCTATTCCTGTATCTCCGGCCTTATTGTCGGATAAGCCTCCGGCGCGATCCCTTTACGATCTGCCGGTGCATAAAACCACTCTCCCGGAGGTGCCTGCCCGGAAGAGATCGTCATTACCGGCGGACCACCTGTAGTCTATCTTCGTGCCCGGTGTGTTTTCGGGGGGTGAGTCCTTATCCACAGGTATTGCCTGCTCTTATGAGCTTTTTTATGGGCGTCTATGTGCCCCCAGAGGGTTTATTGCCCCTCTCCCTCAGAATAACCACGATCTAGGGGTGCAGCAGTACCCTTTTACGATCTATGGGGTGGGATATCCCCCTCAAATGCCAGGAAATGCCGCAGTAGTGCATCCTTTCCGGGCGATCTGGCTGAAGCCTCTGCCCTGGTGTCGGGGCTAAAGAGATAGGTATAAACCATATGATGCTATATTTACAGGGAGCGGGGCAGGCTCCTGAGCAAGCGCCGTTTCATCTCCTGTAGATTGAAATATCAAAACCAACAAGAGGATATGCAAAATGGAAGAGCCTGATCATCGCAACGACCCAACGAAGTACCAGAAGTTCAAGAAGGTTGACGGCGCCACCTACCGGCGGGTCAACCAGTTCCTGCGCAAACACACCCACATCACCGCACGTGAGTGGGCGATCGCGCGTCTCTGCGCAGACTTCAGGACCACCAGCGGCTCGGAGATGACGTTCATCGGTGAGAACCTCCCCGACCTCTGCCCGTTCATGCTCGACACCTACACGCCGCAGGCGGTCAACCAGGCGAGGAGCTCGTTCAAGAAGAAGGTGAAGAAGGCGGGGGCCACATTTTTCTATGGTGCCATGTGCGGGTTCTTCACCGCTGAAGAACTCGATGAGATCCTCTTTGAAGCGAGTGAAGTCGCCCGGTTCCTGCTGGAGGTCGAGGGTACAAGCCTGACCATCGACGATGAGATCGAGGTCGAGGACCGGATCACCGAGGTGATGCGGGGCGTGGCTGAAGCTGCGTCGGTCATCCTGAAGACCAGGCCCGGCCAGGAGGAGAGTGAAAATCCATGAAGATCATTCAGATAGTCGGCCGTTCAAACGCCGGAAAGACGACGTTCATCAGGAGCCTGATCGGAGAGCTCTCAGCGCACGGGACCGTTGGAGCGGTCAAGCGCCTGGGGCATCACGGCTTTGCGCTCGAGCCCGGAAAGGACACGACACTGTTCTATGAAGCACATGCTGCTCTATCGAGTGGCATCGACGGAGACAAATCGGTCATCATCAGCCGGGAGAACAGCCTCGATGCCACCCTGGGGATCCTCTGCAACGCCGGGGTCGATTACGCTATACTTGAGGGGTTCAAGTCCCGGCCGTTCCCCCGGATCGTGATCGGCGATCTCGAGAGCGAGAACGTTGTGCTACGTAACCCCTCGGTCGATGATGTGATCGCCGCGCTCCCGGAGTTTGAAGATTTCTATACGGTTGAGGGACTGGTCAGGGAGCTGAAGCGCGAGCATGGTGTCTCGCATACCGGGGCCATCCTCACGTTCAACGGGATCGTCAGGGAATGGACCGGCACCGAGCGGACTGAGTACATGGAGTTTGATGAGACCGTCGATGCCCTGGCAGAGAGCCTCCGGCAGGAGATAGAATCCGTTCCCGGGATCATCGGCGCACGGTTCCATCACCGGAAGGGGCGGCTCTACGCCGGGGATGATCTCACCTACGTTGCTATACTCGCAAAACACCGCCAGGAAGCATTCGCCGCCGCGAGCAGGGCGATCGACCGGTTGAAGCAGGAACTACACGATGTGGAGCTGTAACATCTATGCACGATAAAAAACGGATGTTTGGAACGAACGGCGTCCGAGGGGTGGTCGGGGATATGATAACGCCGACCCTCGTCCTCAAGATCGGCGCTGCACTCGGTTCGATGCGGAAGGGCACCATCGCCGTCGGCAGGGATACACGGACGTCCGGCGAGGCCCTGGTCCACGCCCTCAAAGCCGGCCTCCTGATGACCGGGTGCGACGTGGTGGATATGGGCATTCTCCCCACGCCGGCCCTGCAGTACATCATAAAGATCGATGACCGGTTCGCCGGCGGTGCGATGATAACCGCATCCCACAACCCCCCTGAGTATAACGGCGTTAAAGTCATCGAAGCCGACGGGACCGAGATGGCGGACGACGAGATCATCAAACTTGAGAACCGGTTCTTCGCCGACGAGTTCGAAGCGGTCGCCTGGGACAGTGTCGGGAGAGAGGCCGCCGCACCCGAGCGCATCGAGGAATACATCCAGGCGATCGTGAGGCACTTCCCGGCAGGCATCGGTAACGGCATGACCGTTGTCGTCGACCCCGGTTCCGGTCCTGCGGCCCTCACCACCCCCCTCATACTCGAGAGAATGGGCTGCCGGGTTCACACTATCAACGCCCGGATCGACGGCACCTTCCCGGGCCGTATGCCTGAGCCGACCCCTGAAGGGCTGCAACCCCTCTCGGAGATGGTCATCGCAACGGGTGCCGCCTTCGGGGTGGCGCACGACGGCGACGCCGACCGGGCAGTCTTTGTTGATAACAGGGGACGCTATATAGAAGAGAACTATGAGTTCGGCCTGATAGAGGACTACGTCTGCCGCAGAAACCCCGGCGGCCTCATCGTCACCCCGGTCGCCACCTCCCGGCTTATCCAGGATATCGCCGATAAACATGGGTGCACCATCGACTACACCCCTGTAGGAAGTATCTATGTTGCACGGCGGATGATCGATCTCATCAGCCAGGGGGAGACCGTCTCGTTTGGCGGTGAAGGGAACGGTGGTCTGATCTACTCCGACCATCAGTTCTGCCGGGACGGAGGTATGACCGCTGCAATGATGGTAGCGGTTCTTGCGGATCAGGGTGAGAAAGATCTCGCGGTTCTCATCGACGATCTCCCGGTCTACCACCTGATCAAGGAGAAATATCCCGCCCCCGACCCGGCCGTTCTGGTCCGCACCGTCGAGGAGGCATTTGGGAGGGAGATCGTCGAGAAGATCGACGGCATCAAGATCATCAGGGCTGATGCATGGGCGCTGGTGCGGGCGTCGGGCACGGAACCTATGGTCAGGATCATGATCGAGTCAAGAGATCCGGGCATCGCCGATGCCCTGTACCAGGAGATCGTGCAGGTGATCGGACCGGGCTGATCTCCCCGCTCCTGTGCAGGCGAAGTCCACCCCCCGCAAGTTAAATGTTCTATTCACGGAGGTGTGAATGAGACTCACTTTCCCCCATATTTCAGGCATTCCAGGGGATCTCTTAAAATTCCATCAAAGAATACCTTTGCGGGAACGAAGCAATCTATATATACGATGATTGATATGCATGATACAGAACCTGCTGGAGAGCGGTGATCAAAAATGGATGGTAAGCCACAGATGAATCAAAAAATTATATCTGCAGTCTCTTCCGGTGATCCGCGTGAGGTCGAGAAGGTAGCTTTAGATATTGCGGAGACCCGGACGAGGAAGGAGAAGAGATCTCTCTATGAACAGATGAATGCAGCCCTGATAGAGGCAGCATTCGAGGAGAACCAGCCAGAACTCTTAGGCCAGCTTGTTGAGGTGACAAAAGAGGAGGTATTTGATCTTATCCGGCGCATCACTGGACTTTACCGTGAGACCAGGGATGAGACGTGGTTCCTCACAATATTTGCCCTGATCGACAAACTCGACCGCAAAAGCCACCAGTCCGATATACTTGCCGAAGTCTCCCGTGATCTGGTGCAGGCAGGGGTCGATACCGGCGATATCCACTACATCTGGAAGGGAGAAGAAGCCTTCAACCAGATCAGTATCCGTAAATATCGCTCTGCTATCCTCTCTGATATCATCCCGCTCTTCATCCAGTACGGGCAGAAATACCAGAGTGTCGATATCATGCAACACGCTCTTCAGACGCTCTCCGAGATAAGCGACATATCGAGACAATCCCAGCTCCATGCCGATGTTGCCCGGGCTATCGCTGCTACCGGTATCGAGATGGGCGATATCCACCTTGTGATCAGTAGCATTTTAAGTGCTACTGAGATCGACCAGAAGATCCGGCGTACCAACTCGATCACTGACATCGTGGATGCCACCTGGCGTTCTCCGCTGAAAAAAGAGATCGTCGATATCGAAAAAATTGTAGATTATATCTCCAGGATTCCCGAAGAACGGCTCACGGAGGTTCTTGCGATCCTGACCGAGCACCTCCTCGACCGCCAGCGGGACAAGAAAGATGTCTACGCTCGTTTGCTCAGGCTCGATGACGAGAAGCTCTGGGCCGGCCAGACCCTTGTTCTCGAACTCCTGAAAAAGGCGGAACGTAGCGGAGATCGATGGTATCTCGACAAGGCGTTTGAGTTCAATGCCAGGAGCATGGTAGAGACCCAGCTCCCTATTGAGGAGATCGTCCTCTCCGGCATCGCGGTCGTCGAGAAGAGCGGCAACCCGACCATCCTCCTCGATGTCGCACCGCTGATCGACGAGTCCTGTGATGTTGCAAAGGCTGCCCACCTCTATCGGCAGATCACCGATGCCCTCTCCAGGATGGGCGACTTCTACCACGCGATCGAGGTCATGAAAAAAGCCAGCGCAACCACCCAGAGGATCAATGCCCAGTTTTTCGACACCAGTGTCCGCCTGATCAAGGATGGCATCAAACGTGACGAGATCGGGCTCGTCCGTGAAAACATCCTCGCCACACTGGATACCGATATTATCGACTCGCTGATACACCAGGCGGTGACCGACTTCTGCAAGGACTACACCTTTGGCGAAATCGTCGGGCACACATCAGCAATAAAAGAACTTGTCCGGTTACACCAGGCACAGGATACCCTGCTCTTCGAATGCAACAACATCCTGATCGGGCGGGGTTTCATCCGCCAGGAGGATCCATCCGACCTCGTGAACCTGGTAAACCAGATCGAGGATCAGACCCTGCGTGAGCAGGCTATTATGGCTATCGTCGTCGAGATGGCACGGATCGGCGTCGCCCGAAAAGACCGGGATCTGCTCCGGCGTGCGACCGCACTCACCTGTGAGATCATGGATCAGCAGGCGCGGGCTGAGGCGCTTGGTGGTGTCGTGGACCAGACGGCTATCCTTGCCGTGGAGGATGGCGACCTTGAACTCCTCCACGGCATGCGGGTCCTCTCTGCATCCCTGTTGGAACCGGATCACTGCCTCTTTGCGATGGGCAAGGTTATCCACGGACTGATCATGTACGGGATCGAGCAGCTCTCGCTTCAGGCGCTCGATGAGGCAACCCAGATCCTCGCCCAGATCACTGATCCGTCACTGCAACGACACCTGGTCGACCCTCTCATCGAGGGTTACATCCGTGTCGGAAGCCTGCAGGCGGCAGACCACCTCTCCCGGGGCGGTGCCCGGGTCTTCGAAGGCATGATGGAGCCTTTCACGATCGCGTTCGATCTCCTCAAGGCCCTCACTCCACATGAGGAGATCTCGATCAGGATAGCGAGTTACATCGACATCATGCTCGAGTATACCCAGGTCTATGCGAGCCCGATCTTTGCCATCCCGATGGCACTCCTCTCCCTGGAGATCGAGGATAAATACGAGAGGACCGCCATGATCCAGCGCATCCTCACGTTCTTCACCGAGTATGTCAGGGAGTTCGACCTGACCGATCCCTATGAGGTGATGTCCCACCTGCTGGAGAGTATCGCAGGAGCGACTGAGACACCGCAGGTGCTTGAACTGATGTACCGCCTCTTTGAGTATACCGGTGATATCTATTCACGGTATTCAGGTATGTACCGGATCGTCGGCGCCTACACGGCTCTCGGCAACGAAGAACGGGCTGAGGAGATCGTCGAGAGGCTGCATGAGACTATAGGCGCCATCGCGGACCCCTCTATCCACACGATCATGCTCTCCGACCTGGTGGGTCTCATGGCCGGGATCGACCACACCGCGGCCAGGGACTATCTTGTTGAAGCTCAGGGGATGCTCAGGTTCATCGGTCCGGAGCGGGAGGCGTTCGTCAGGAAGAACCTGATCTACGCCGCAAGGAACCTCAACGCGGCCAACCGGCTGGAAGAGAATGTCGATTGGGCAGTTGAGCAGGTCAGCAGGATCGAGGATCCTGTGGAGTACGTGGATGCACTGGCGGCCGTCTTTGACATGGTCAGTGAACCCATCCAGAGAAAGGAGATCCTCTCGGCCATGTGCTATACCGTGGTGAGCATCCCTTCCCCATATGTCCGGCTCTCGATGCTCTTTGACGTGACGCGGTTTGCCGAGACTTACGGCGATGAAGAGGAGATCGATGAACTGCTGAAGGGCATGGAGAGGACAGCAGAGAAGATCCAGATCCCATTCGTCACCGCCATGACACGACAGCGTATGGCCCGATTGCTCTTCTCTTTTTACCGGAAGACCGGGAGGCTGGCCGTGCAGCAGCGGGCCATCGATGTCGTCTCCTCCATCAACGATGATCGTATCCGCTACAGCATGATGGTCCAGCTCGAGCAGGCAATGCCTCAGTCCTGGAAAAATACCGTTTTTGGCAAGATACTCGATTGCCGCGAGAAGATCCGGCGCGGCGAGTACACCACAAAGGATATGATGACGCTCGACCGGGCTATCAGGTCGGCGCCCGACCGGGCCCGGCGGTCGATCTACTACACTGAACTCTTCCTCATGGCCAGGAACGCGGGGCAGCATGAACTTGCGGAACGGATGCTCGATAGTGCGCTTGGTGAGGCAAAGATCATCAGACCTCTCTCCCGGCGGGCCTTCGCACTCGGGGATATGGCGTGCCGTATATACGCAGAACACTATACCGATCGATCCAGGGAGGTTCTTGATATGGCTGTGAGTGAGGCCCTCAACATCCGTGACACAGATATCCGGGATAGGGTATACGATGAGCTGGATATGTCCATACAGGTCGTCCAGGAGCACTGGTTGTGAAGACGATCGAGATCTGGCTATCAGGAAGGGTGCAGGGTGTCGGGTTCCGTGTATGTATACGGAAGATCGCCACCAGCCTTGGCGTCGGTGGCGAGGTCATGAACCTCCCCGACGGGAGGGTGCTCATCACCGCGACCGGGGAGCCCATCGTCCTGGAGAAGTTCGTATCCATGCTCTACGGGTGTCCCCGGGTCGTCATCAGGGATCGCATTTCGCAGGAGATCCCCCTCACCCGCTACCCTGCGTTTACGATCCAGCGGGACGCCTACCAGTACAGCACGTGAAACTCAGCGTTTGTAAGGAGTGCATCCCGAAGGATCTGCACCTGTGTATCGATCCGGGTCTGATCGATGGAGTCGCGGAGTGCCTGGACGAGCTGATTTGAGAGGTTCGTATCCAGGTAACACCTCTTCTCGCTACATTCGTAGTCATTCTCCGAGATCTCCTCCCTGGCAAACCTGATGACGATGCGGTCTACCATCATCGCTTTCTGTGGTTCAATGAGATCATAAACAAGACTCCCGGCCCCCTCGTGGAGCATGCCACGGTCGGGGTTGAGGTGGGCGCCGATCGTGGAGACGCAACAGTTGCCATAGAGCATCGCGTAGCCGAGTGAGAACATGGCGTTGACCGGGTCGTTATATGGGCGAGCTGCCCGGCGGCGGAACCCGAGTTCCGGCGGTGTTGTGCGGGAGAGGATCTCGTAGTACATGTCGCCGGTCAGGCGGGAGAGCCTCCGGATCCCCTCCATGGTGACAGAGGCTGCAAGTTCCTCCCGGGCCTGGTAGAGGAAGTCGAGCTCCCCGGCGTAGAAGATGTCCCGGCCGATGCAGTCACAGAGTTCATCGAGGAGGAGAAGTCTTGACTGCAGGCCTGCAGATGCGAGTGACTGCGCGAACCGGTAGGGGGTCGCCCGTTCCTGGGCGGTGCGCACCCCGTCCTCCGGCTGGTAGCCATAAGGGTAGAGGTAGCCGACAGGGGTGCCGTCGATATCAAAGAATGTGATGGCAGTGCCGGCTTTGAGGAGGTTTGTCACCGCCGAGGTGTGCAGGGTATGGCCACCGACGATCAGGAGGTGCCTTACCTTCTGGAGTGGGTAGTGCCTAGTGGTACTCCCGTGCGCGATGACCAGTTCCCGTGTCGTTGCCTTGATGTGCCCCCCGTAGCCGAAGACAGGAATCCAGGGTTGTGCCGCTGTAATACTATCCCTCTGCAAGTGAATAGTGGGCGCCTTTTGGTGATTAATGCATCGAAGTAGCGGTGTACCGGGCGAACGCACTGCTATGGGCAGGCGGGCCCGGTTGCCGGCGCAACCCCGGACTGTCACGGTGTGGCATGCCATGGGTTAACAAACCTTTTCCGCACCGACCGCCCACATAGAGGTAGATATACCCGGCAGCCTCGTCGCCATGTCGCAACGTCCGGCCGTCGGGCACAGATGGCTACCATATCAGCGTGCGGCCGGTTGGGGGACTCTTCCCCCTTCTTCGGCCGGCGGCATACCGATGGGATACATATGTTCTGGAACAGGGCGATGGAGACAATCCGGCCTGACGAACTCGCGGATCTTCAACTGAAACGGCTGAAATGGACGCTTCGTCAGGCGCAGGAAGTAGGATTATACAGGAAAAAATTCAGGGAGGCGGGCGTCTCTCCGGACGACATCAGGACGCTTGACGATGTGGTGAAACTCCCCTTCACCTATAAGCCGGAACTCCGGGCCGGGTATCCGTTCGGCCTTTTTGCGGTCCCGCTCAAAGAGGTCGTGCGTATCCACACCACCTCCGGCACGACCGGGAAACCGACGGTCGTCGGCTACACCCGGAAGGATCTGGATAACTGGTCGGAGCTGATCGCGCGGAACATGACCATGATCGGACTCGGGGAGGATGATGTCTTCCAGAACGCGGTCAATTATGGTCTCTTCACCGGGGGTCTCGGGTTCCATTACGGCGCCGAGAAGATCGGCATGACCGTGATCCCGAGCGCGACCGGGAACACCCGCCGCCAGATCGAGATGATCGAGGACTTCGGGGTGACTGTCATCCACTGCACGCCGAGTTACGCCCTCCACCTCTCTGAGGTGGCCCTGTCCATGGGAAAGACCCTTGATACCCTGCGGGTCGGTATATTCGGGGCCGAACCCTGGTCTGAGAATATGCGGACCGAACTCGAGCGACGTCTCGACCTGAAGGCCTACGACAGTTACGGCCTCTCCGAGATGTATGGTCCAGGTGTGGCGTTTGAGTGCCCGGAGCACAGCGGCCTCCACCTCTGGCACGACTGCTACCTCGCTGAGATCATCGATCCCGAGACGGGTGAGCGTCTCGCCCCCGGTGAGCGGGGGGAGCTCGTCATTACGCCGCTCGTCAAGGAAGCGTTACCGCTCATCCGCTACCGGACCGGCGATGTGACGCGGTTGCTTGAGGGTGAGTGTGCCTGCGGTCGCGGCGTGCGGATCGAGAGGATCACCGGCCGGAGCGACGATATGCTGGTCATCCGGGGGATCAACGTCTTCCCGTCGCAGATCGAGCACGTGCTCCGATCCCTCCCCGAGGTCGGGGAGCAGTTCATGGTCTATGTCGACCGCACGAAGCACCTCGACGAGATGATCATTGAGGTGGAGATGACCCGAGCCGGGTTCTCGGGCGAGCTCCAGGATCTTACCCGCATCCAGAAGAGGATCGCCGGCGAACTCCACGATATCCTTGGACTCCGGACCGCTGTGAAACTGGTTGAACCCGGATCCCTGCCCCGGTTTGAGGGGAAGGCGAGGCGGGTTATCGACCGGCGGAGGGATCTCTGATGGGGTGCTGGAACCGGAGCGTCGAGGCGATGCCGCCCGAGGATCTCCGGGAAGTCCAGTACAAACTCATAAAGTCGCTGATCGGGCGCATCTATGAGACGAGCGAGTTCTACCGCCGGCGGATGAAGGAGCAGGGGGTCCGGCCTGACGATATCGGGTCGCTTGCAGATCTCCGGAAGCTTCCGTTTATGTATAAACAGGATCTCCGGGACAACTACCCGGATGGGCTCTTCTGTGCACCAAAAGATGAGCTGGTCCGGTATCATGTCTCATCCGGCACGACCGGAAAACCGACGGTCGTCGGCTACACCCGGCACGATATCGAGAACTGGAGCGAGTCGCTCGCACGCGCGTTCTCGTCCTGCGGTATCGGGCGCGGGGATGTCCTCCAGGTGAGTTACGGCTACGGTCTCTTCACCGGGGGTCTTGGAGTCCACTACGGCGCCGAGCG
>Ga0265293_10003836_pt1 | contig 27379 bp, 13 predicted proteins | sample Munlanlewell138R_FD_192505 | JGI IMG/M metagenome (GOLD analysis project Ga0265293, IMG submission 192505) | Leachate microbial communities from a municipal landfill in Southern Ontario, Canada - Leachate well 138R | ecosystem: Engineered > Solid waste > Landfill > Unclassified | place: Canada...
AGAAATTTTCTCTTGATTCTCAATAATTTCATTTTGTGTCTTATTAATTTTTGTGTTTTTATTTGAAAAAGCTAAATCTTCGTTATTAAAATTCAAAAATTGCTCAAATTCATTCAAATTATAAATTTTTTCCGTGTTTTCAACAGTTTCTTCAATATCATTATAGCTTATATCAGGAGATTCCAAGTTTTTATTTTCGCTTTCATCTTCTTGATTATCAGCAATTAAATCTTCATTTTCAAAATCTAAATCTTGAATTTCAAGTTTTTCTTCAATATTTTCATTTTGATTTTCACTTACTTCAAGAATATCATCTTCATTTGTTTGATTTTGAGCTAAATTTTGTTCAGCAATTAACTTTTCGTTTTCTAAAATTTTATTTTCCCGATTTACAAAACTTTCAAAATCTTTTGAGTAAGCAATCAAATTATTTATTTGAGCTTGTGGAATAATAATTACTTTTTTATTTTTCAATAAATTATTTTGCTTTGCCAAAATTTTCTCTCCTGCAATAATAACTTCGTTTAATAAAAAATAATCTTTATTATCATAATATGCATAAATCTCCTCATTATATTCTTTAATTTCTTTTTCTAAAACAGAAATATCTTCATTTGGCTTATTAGAAACAATTTCTTCTAATTGCTCATTTACAGACTTTTGTTGCAGATTTATAATTTCCTCATTTATCTCATTTAATTGAGATTTTAAGTTTTGATTAAGCTTTTCTATTTCTAATAATATTTTTGCTTTATCATCATTATCTGAATCTGTAAACTTAGCTGTAAGAACATTAATCTCATCATTAATTTTTTCTGAATTTAAAATTAAATTATCAATATTTTTAGGACTTAGTTCAACAATAAGTTCAATTTCCTCAATTACCAATTCTTTTGTATTTATTGCATTAATTTCATTTACAAAATTTAAGGTTTCTTGTCTATTTCCGAAATTTTTATTAGGAACATACTTGGTTTTATCATTTAAAAATTCAAAAATATAATTCATGTTTAAAACAGATATTTCAATATTTTTATAAGCTTCTCCAAGCAAACTGATTATTTCTTTTTGCGAATTAGTTTCTTCTGCTATAATTTGCAAACTATCTGCTATTAATTTAAAATTTTCGGCTTTCTGAAAATAAGTTTTAGTCCTATTGTCGTTTAAATTAAATTTTTGAATATTTTTCGTATATAAAAAATAATCTGAATAAAACTCTTGAATTGATTTATTTAGATAAGCTATTGAATTTTGTAAATTTTCTTCAATAATCTCATTAGCTTGACTGATTAGCCGATTTTTTTCTTGATTATTATCTGAATTTTCTGAAACTACAAATAAAGTTTTAGCTTTTTCAAACTCATCAATAATTTGTTTTGATTGTTTAATCCTATTTTGATTATTTGACAACTTAGGTTTTAGCTCAGCAAAAATGTCTTGAATTTCCGGAATTTCTGAATTTATAAGGTTTTCAAGCTCCAAAATTTTATTTTCTACATCTTTGTCAATGTCATTTTTTATTAATTCCAAAAACCACAAATCTAAACTTTCCCTATTATTGAATAAAACTGCGAAATCAGAAATATCGTTTTCTAATTTATTAGAAATATTTATTAAATTCTGAATTTCATTGCTTTTATCATTAAATTTATCATCCTCATCTTTTGCACGTATTCCAACAAATTTATCATTATTATTTTTACTATTTAAGCTCTTAAAGTTTTTTGAATTTTCTCTTAATATATTTTTATTTTCATTTATTTTGATTTGAGTTCTATTTATATTATTTATTAAATTTTGTTTCTCGTCATAAGATTCTGAATTATCAAACTTTGCTTCAAATAATGCAATTTGGTTTTTTAAAGAATCAATTTCAACCAAAGTTTCACCAAAAATTTTTGTTTCTTCGGATATAAAATTGGAATAATTAGATTTATAATTTTCAATATCAATAAAAATTTCATTTTCTATATCTACAAGTTCTTCTCCATATAAAATAGCATCATAATCAACAATTGGTGAATATAGACTCAAATCATTTTTAATTTCATTTTGCACTTCTGCCAAGTCTTTAAGATTGGTTTGTGTTTTATGTGCTTTAAGTGTTTCTATATCATTATTAGATTTTGTCAAATTCAAATTTCTATCTAAAAACAGATTATTTTCTATCTCTTCTGTCAAAACTTTTGTTTCTTCAATTTTCGTATTAATCTCTACTATATCAATTTTTGAAAACTCAATTTGAATTTGATTTTCTTTGATTTTATCAATAATATCAATTTTTTGGTTTTCATAAGTTTTAATATCATAAATATATTTTTCTCTTAATTCAAACTCGGTTTCCTGTTTAGTTATTTCAATTTTTCCAAAAATTAAAGAATTTAATTTCTCAATTTCTGAAAAAAGCGGTTTGTTCAAATTATTGAATTTTTCAATCTTATTATTTTCAGAATCTGCCTCTTTATTTAAGTCATCTATATATTTTAGCAAAGGAAAAGTTAAATCAATTTTATTAATTTCCGCTTGGGTTAAATTAACAGATTTTTCCAAACTTTTTTCGCTTCTTGGTGTTTTGTCCAAGACTTTTAGTTCAGTTAAATAATAATTCATTAAGCCTTCCGTTCTAAGCGAAAAATCGTAAAAATATTTAGCAATATCGTTTAACTGAATTGCTTGATTAGTTAAACTATTTATTTGGCTTTGTAAATCTCTTATTTTCAACTCATTAGTTTGCTTATTTTCATTTTTAAGTTTTGAAATTTCTGAATTTAGTTTTTTTATTTCGCTTACTTTTTCGTTGGACAATTTATTTGCTGCAGCAGCATATTTTTTACTTTCAGTAATTTCATCTGAAATTTCATTTAGCTTTTCATACATTTCCTGAATTGCTAAATCTACATCAGCTTCTACAATTTTAATATCTTGTGGTTTTACATCTTTTTCGTGAATTGTATCCTTCAATTTAGCTCTATTTTCTTGCCTTTGATTTAATTCGTTAATAGCTAAATTGCTAACACTTGGATTAGCACTTAAATAAACATCATTTATGTCATTCATTATCCGTCTTTCAGGATTATTAACAACCAAAATTCTATAAACTCCGCATTCATTTGCTTTGCTTTCACGTGTAGAAGTAAAAAAGGCAGATTCACCAAATCTATCAAGGGCATACATTATATCATCAAAAGGCGAATTTATTGGAAAGTCTAAATTTACCGGAATCGACCATTTATTATTTTCACTATCCCAATTTGTTTTAAAAATATCATATCCCCCCATGCTATTATGCCCTTTTGACGAAAAAAACAATGTTTTTCCATCCTCAGTCAAAAAAGGATATGCTTCATCATATTCAGTGTTAATAATTTCGGGAAGTTTTTGTGCAGTTGTCCAAGTTCCATTAATTTTTCGTGAAATATATAAATCCAAGCTATTTTTACGAGAATCTCCATAAGACGAAAAAAACAAAACATTATGCTTGTCGGAAATATACATTAAGTCGGTTTCTAAAATTTTCCTATCAGCTTTTGTCCTAAATTCATCAGTTTTAACAATGATATTTCCACCAAAATCATTCAAATTATATGAATAATGAAAATTATTTTTTGAAACTTTTTTAAGATTAATTAATTTTAATTCATAGGCATATTTCACAAGTTCTTTTCCATTATTAGCCATATTTATGTATTGTTCAACTTCAAAATTTACAATATCTTTATTTTTGGCATTTTTCTTATAAATATTGTAATAATTCAAAGCTTTATCAAATTCGTACATAAAATGATAAGATAAACCTATATAAAAATTTGCTTGATTTATACCTTTGTTCGCAGAATATTCAAGAAACTTCAAACTAGATTTTGGTTCTATTGCCAATTTCACTAAACAAGCACCATAATAATAATTAAAAATTGCTTCTGTTGGATAAAGACTGACAAGTTGGGAAAACCCTTGATTAGCAGCAAGATAGTCTTCTTCAAAAAAATAATCATAAGATTTTGAATAAAGTTCTTGCTCATCAACTGTTAATTTAATTTTTGGTTTTAACTGTCCAAAACAAAACAAAACATGCAAAAGCAAAATAATGCCAAGAAATATATGCTTACAAATTTTCAAATTATTTTTTTCATTAATTTATAATTTCAATATATAGCAAAATTAACAATTTTTTGTAAAATTTATTAGAATAAACAGCATAAAGGTATAAAAACAAAATTATTTATGTTTTTATAAACCAATTTTCACTTAAACACTTGTTTCCTTTTCATCAATTTCTACTTCTTGAAGTTGAGAAATTAAAAGAATATTAAGAATTTATTATTTTTCGGCACTTTTTTTGTAATCTTTTTTATTATCTTCGTAAAAAATTAATAATATGAAAAAGATTTTGTTTTTATTTTCGTTAGTAATTATGATTACAGGTGTTTCGGCACAAGATATGAAGTCATATAAACCAATGTCGAAGTTTTGTTATAAAATTTACACAAAACGCATATCTAAACCTAAAAAAACAGAAGAAAAAAGACGCAAAAAAGCTGTGCGGCTATTAAAATGGAAACATATTTCTTCAAATCAATTATATAAAGCATCATTAATAATTACAGACGATGACCAAAGATTAGTTTATGTAAAAGAAGCTTATCCAAAAATTACTGATAAGTCAAACGCTTTGTTGCTTACAAACGCTTTTGAAAAATATTTACATGTGGAATTATTATGGGAGTATATTGAAAAAAGTAATGAAAAACTTGGAATTGCCCCTATGGACTTAGAATCTTATACGCAATATCTAAGTTTAAAAGATAAGAAAAAAGATAAACAAAGAGACGAAGTAGTAAAACCCAAAGATAAGCCAAAAGAAAAAACAGAAGAAACTAAAACAGAAGAAACTAAAACTCCTGACTTAGTAGAAAAAGCAAAACAGCCAGCAAAAACTGATAATAAAGAAGAGGTAAAAACCCCAGTAACAAGTCCAACAAATTCTATAACTTATCCAAAAACAGAGGGTTACGCAGGAAATACGGGTTGCGAATCTTGTTTAAATGATAATCAGTTTACAGCATTTAAAAATGCCTTATCAAAATTTGATACAGACGAAGAAAAAACAAAACTTTGCTTGGAATATGTTTATACATATTGTTTTTCTACTGCCCAAATTATGCAATTAGGCGAATTAATTAAAACCGAAAGTATGAGATTTGTATTTTTTAAAGCTGCTTATGAGAAAGTTTATGATAGAGATAACTATTTACATGTTAAGCAATTACTAATAAATCAATCTTATATCAATGGAATTAATGAAATTTATATTGTTCCAAAAGTTGAAAAACCTTATGCTGAGGGCATCCCTAGTCCATGTGTGCTAAGCAATAATGATTACGAACAAATCAAAACTAATATCAGAAGAGAATTAAGTACAAGGCAAAAACTTGAAACTGCAAAAAATTTAATAGCTCAATACAAATGTATATCTTCTCAACAAGTAAAATCAATGCTAAATTTATTTTCTCTTGAAACTGATAAGTTAGATTTTGCAAAATTTGCATATAAATATTGCAATGACAAGAATAATTATTCTGTTGTTTCAAGTTTTTTTACTTCATTAAGCTCTAAAAACGAACTGAATGAGTATGTGAAAAAATATAAAGAATAAAAAAACTACTAAAGCTTTTCGTTTTATTTAAAATTTGTAAAAACCACTTTTTTTACTAAATTTGATAAAAATATTTTTTTATGAGAAATTTAGTAGTTTTATCAGGTGCAGGCATAAGCAAAGAGAGTGGAATTCCAACTTTTAGGGATAATGATGGTTTGTGGAAAAAATACAGATTTGAAGAATTAGCAAGTCCTGAAGCTTGGCATAGAAATCCTGAACTTGTTTTAGATTTTTATAATTTTAGGCGTAAAATAGTTATAGAATCTCAACCCAACAAAGCACATTTAAGATTAAAAGATTTAGAAAAAGACTTTTTTGTAAAAATCATAACTCAAAATGTTGATAATTTGCATGAGAGAGCCGGTTCTACAAATATTTTACATTTACATGGTGAAATTTGTAAAGCAAGAAGTACAAAAAACGAAAATATTGTTGTGAATATTGAAGGAGCAGAATTAAATCTTGGAGATTTATGCCCTTTAAGTTCTCAACTTAGACCTCATATAGTTTGGTTTGGAGAATCAGTTCCAAATTTTTCTGAAGCAGTAGAAATTGTAAAAACTGCCGACATTTTTCTCGTAATTGGCACAGGTTTAAAAGTTTATCCTGCGGCAGGACTTATAAATTATTTACCAAAACAATCACAAAAATTTTTAATTGACCCAAGTGATGATTTTTATGGCGTTAAAAATTTTAAACATATTCAAAAAACGGCTGTCAATGGTATAGACGAGTTTGTTAAAGAAGTATTGAAGTAAAAACCAAATTTATTTTCATTCAGATATTTTCTGTTTTTTTTTAATTTTCTAATAAGAAAACAAATTTGTATTTTTAAGCCCAAAATAATATTATTTAATTTCAAATAGATTTTAAAATAAATTGGCTCGAATTATCACATTTACAACGGATTGGTCTAATAGCGATTATTATATTGGCGCAGTAAAAGCAGCCATACTTTCTAAATGTAGTGATGTTAATTTTATTGATATAAGTCATAATATTGAACATTTTTCAATTTATCAAGCTGCTTTTGTTTTAAAATCTGTTTACAAAAATTTCCCACAAGCTACTATTCACATTATTGGAGTTGACAGCGAACCCGACAAAGACGGCTATATATTAGTTGCAAAATATGATTCTCAATATTTTATAAGTTCAAATAATGCTTGTACAGGTTTTATTTTTGAAAAAGAACCTGAGATTGCCGTTTTAGTAAATACAGGTTTTGCTTTTGAAGGAGCTTCATTTATAGACTTAAATATATTTTCTCAAATAGCAGCTTATATTGCCAAAGGAGGTGATATAACTAAGTTAGGAGAAAGTATAACTGAGGTTAAGCGTAAACTTAGTATTAATTGTCAAATAGAACCTGATTTTATAAATGGAGAAGTTATTTATATTGATTCTTATCAAAACGCAATTACTAATATTAGCCGTGAAATTTTCGACCAATACATTGGTAATCAAGACTTTGAAATATTAATAAATACAAACAGAATTAAAGTTTCAGAAATTAAAATGTCATATAAAGAAGTTGAGAGCGGAGAAATTGTCTGTATTTTTAATTCCTTAGGTTTGTTAGAAATAGCAATACGCGAAGGCAAGGCAGCTCAACTTTTAAACTTGGGGATTAGGTCGGAAATTAGAGTAAAGTATTAAAGCAGATAATTCTATAAAAATCAATCTCATAATTTTGTGTTTTTAGTAATTTTTCTTATTTTCACAAACTCAAAAATATTGACAATTTAATTATTTAAACATTATGAAGAAATTTTTGGTTTTTTGTTTTATTTCATTTTTCAGTTTTAATTTATTTTCTCAAGACGAAACTCGTTTACTTCGTTTTCCAAGTATTCATGATAATAAAATCGTGTTTAGCTATGCAGGTGATTTATTTTTAGTTTCTGACCAAGGTGGTTTAGCCAGGCGCTTAACTTCTCATGATGGTTTAGAAATTTTTCCTCGCTTTTCGCCTGACGGAAAACATATTGCTTTTACAGCTCAATACGATGGAAATTCAGAAGTTTATATAATGCCTGCCGAAGGCGGAATTCCTAAAAGAATTACTTATACTGCTTGTTTAAATCGTGATGATATTTCAGATAGAATGGGTCCCAATAATATTGTAATGGCTTGGACAAATGACAGCAAAAATGTGGTTTATAGAACTCGTGGTAAATCTTTTAACGATTTTAAAGGTCAACTTTTTCTTGCACCAATTGATGGAGGAATGAGCGAACAACTTCCTTTATCTTATGCTTCGTGGTGTTCTTACTCATCAGATGGCAACGAATTGGCTTTAAATCAAGTTTTTAGAGAATTTAGAACATGGAAATATTATAAAGGTGGAATGGCTGACGATATTTGGATTTTTGATTTTAAAACTAAGAAAATTGAAAATATCACAAATAACCCGGCGCAAGATATTTTTCCTATGTGGCATAAAAACAAAATTTATTTTATTTCGGATAGAGATAGAACAATGAATTTATTTGTTTATGATTTGAATAATAAAGAAATTGAAAAATTAACAAATTTTACAGATTTTGATATTAAATTTCCGAGCTTAGGACAAGATCATATTGTTTTTGAAAATGCGGGATATATTTATAAATTTAACTTAAATGATAATAAATTAACTAAGTTAAAAATTTTAATTCAAGAAGATTTTGCTAATAGCAGAAACACAATTAAAGATGTTTCTAAATCTGCAACAAATGTACATATATCACCCGATGCAAGTCGTTTAATTCTTTCGGCAAGGGGCGATATTTTTTCTATTCCTGCAAAAGATGGAATAAGTAAAAATTTAACTCAAAGTTCTGATGCCCACGATAGAAATCCTGTTTGGTCGCCTGACGGAAAATATATTGCTTATCTTTCAGATAAATCAGGGGAATATCAAATTTATATTCAAGAACCTGATAAAGCAAACAGCGAAAAACAACTTACAAATTTTGAAAAAGGATACATTTATAAATTAGTTTGGTCGCCAGATAGCAAAAATTTATTATGGAATACAAAATCATTAGAACTAAATTCTATAAATATTGAAACCAAAACAATTACAAAAATACACAAATCTATTGCAAGAGAAATTTATGATTATACTTGGTCGCCAGACAATAATTGGGTGGCTTTTTCTGATGAAGACGAAAACCGAGTTTTACAAATTTATTTACACAATATAAAAGATAAAAAAGAATATAAAGTTACATCTCAGTGGTACAATTCTTATTCGCCACATTTTAGCCATGATGGAAAATATTTATTCTTTGTTTCTAATCGTGATTTTAATCCTATTTATTCAGCTGTGGAATGGAATATTGCTTATCAAGATATGAGTAGGATTTATTTTTTAACTTTAAGTTCAGAAACTAAATCTCCTTTTGCAAATGAAAATATCGAAGTTTTTGGAAAAGATACTACAAAACAAAAAGAAAAAGATTTTAAAATTGATATAAAAAACATAGAAAATAGAATAGCTGTACTACCAATGCCTGCAGGCAATTTTAGAAACTTGAACTATGTAAATGGAAAACTTTATTTTGTTGAAAGCCGTAGAGGTCAAACTTCGCAATTAAAATTTTATGACTTAAATGATAAAAAAGAGCAAGATTTAGGTAATTTTTGGAATTATCAAATTTCAGCAGACAGAAAAAACATTTTAATTAATTCAAATAATTCATGGTATATCAGCAGTTTACCAACAAGCCCTATTAGTTTAAAAGATGCGGTAGAATTTTCAAATTTAAAAATAAATATTGATTTAAAATCAGAATGGCGACAAATTTATTACGAGGCTTGGAGGCAAATGCGTGATTTTTTATATGACCCAAATTTACATAAAATAGATTGGGAAAAACAAAGAGACAAGTATGCAGAACTATTGCCTTATGTTAATTCAAGAAATGATTTGAATTATATTATTGGCGAATTAATCGGAGAATTAAATGTTGGTCATGCTTATGTTGGAGGTGGAGATAGAAAAGAAATTCAAAAAATAAAAACAGGTTTATTAGGTGCAGAATTAGAAAAAGATAAATCTGGATATTTTAAAATTTCAAAAATTTATCAAGGCGAAAACTGGAGGAATAATTTAACATCGCCTTTAACAGGAATTGGTTTAGATATTAATGAAAACGATTATATTACAGCCATAAACGGACAAGATTTAAAAGAAATTGCAAATATTTATTCAGTTTTAATAGACCAAGCCGACAAAATGATTGAAATTGAAGTAAGTTCTAATTCAACTGGGAAAAATGCTAAGAAATATTTTATTAAACCTATTGCAGACGAGGCTGATTTAATTTATTTTAACTGGGTTAGAGAAAACATAAGAAAAGTAAATGAAGCAACAGATGGCAAAGTAGGATATATTCACGTGCCTGATATGTCGCTTTCAGGTTTAAATGAATTTGTAAAATATTATTATCCACAATTATCAAAACAAGCTTTAATAATTGACGACAGAGGAAATGGAGGTGGAAATGTTAGTCCTATGCTGATAGAAAGATTAAGAAGAGAACTTTCAATTATGGCAATGCAACGTGATGTGCCACTTACAAATACAAAACCTGGGGGAATGTTATTTGGTCCAAAAGTTTTATTATTAGACAATTATTCTGCTTCTGACGGAGATTTATTTCCATATCAATTTAAAAAACATAAACTTGGAATAACAGTTGGGCAACGCTCTTGGGGTGGTGTTGTAGGAATTAGAGGAAGCTTGCCATTTATTGACGGAGCAACACTTTCAAAACCTGAATTTGCACATTTTGACGAAACTGGTTGGATAATTGAAGGCTATGGCGTTGACCCTGACGTAGTTGTTGAAAACGACCCATATCAAGAGTTTTTAGGAAAGGATTTACAATTAAACGAAGCAATAAAAATAATTCTTCAAGAAATTGAAAAGTTTGGAAAAACAAAACCAGAAATGCCAGAATTTTTAGATAAATCTAAATAAAACTCATTAAATATATTATAAAATGAAAAGATTATTGCTAATTAATATTTTAATTTTCTTTTCATTTTTTATATATTCTCAAAAAACAAGTTTTATAGAACTTAAGCCAATGATAGGAAGATTTATTCCTCATCATAAAATAATGGATGACTTAATTAAAGATGATAGTTTTGGTTTTGAAATTAATTATTTAAGCAAAAATAATAGTAAAAACTACTACAATCAAAAATATAATTTTCCATTTAGAGGTTTTGGTTTGAGTTATTTGAATTTAGGGAATAATGAAGTTTTTGGTTATTCTTTTTCAGCTTATGGACTTATGGAGTTTAATTTAGTAAAAAGTTCGAAATTTGAATTTAATATTAGGTCTGCTTCAGGTTTATCTTATTTAACGAAAAAATATAATAAGCAAACAAATCCCCATAATATAGCTATTGGAACAAACATAAATTATTATTTTAATTTAGGCTTTAACACATCATACCAAATTGGAAAAAAATCTTCGTTAAGGCTTTTTGGTGAATTTGTTCACAATTCAAATGCTTCTTTCAGAAAACCAAATTTAGGGATTAATCAAATTTTTTTATCCCTATCCTACAGTCATTTAATTCACGAAAATTTAGATTTTAAACATTCAGAATATTCACGAGATAAACTAAGTCCACATGAAATTTATGCTTTTATAAGTTTAAGTACATCTGATGAATATAGTAAATCTCCTGAAAGCAGAGGAGGAGGTTTTTTATGTAGCTCCCAATCACTTGCTTATAATTATCAATATTCAAATATTGGAAAATTTGGAATTTCCCACGATATTTTTTACAATGCCAATTTACACTACTATTATGATAATATTAAAGATACTTTAATAATGCACAGAGAAAGTTTTGGCGAAGTTTTAAAATATGGTTTAAGTTTTGGACATCAACTGATTTACAACAGATTAGAGCTTACCACTTTTGCAGGTTTTTATTATTATCATCAAGCAAGAAAAGCCGATAAATTTTACACAAGAATTGGTGGCAGATATTATTTATCTGATTATATTTTTATAAATTTAACCCTTAGGGCTTTTGGATTTAAGGCTCACTTTTTAGAATCCGGAATCGGATTTAGTTATAGAAAAAAACTTAATAAATAAAAAACTTATTCTTGATTGGCTTCTTTTAATCTTTCTGCATTTTCTGCCAAGATAAGCTGGTCTATAAGCTCTTCAATATCTCCAAGCATAAAATTTTGCAAATTATACATAGTATAATTAATTCTATGGTCTGTAATACGCCCTTGCGGGAAATTATATGTTCTAATTTTAGCAGAACGGTCGCCTGTAGAGACCATAGTTTTTCGTTTTCTAGAAATTTCGTCAAGATATTTTTGGTGTTCTAAATTATATAAACGAGTTCTAAGCTCTTTCATTGCAACATCAAGATTTTTTAGTTTTGATTTTTCGTCTTGACAAGTAACCACAATTCCGCTTGGAATATGTGTTAAACGAATTGCTGAATAGGTTGTATTAACCGACTGTCCACCTGGACCTGAGGAACAAAACTCATCTCTTCTAATATCGGCAGGATTTAATTTAATGTCCACCTCATCGGCTTCGGGTAAAACTGCTATAGAAGCAGCAGAAGTGTGAACACGCCCTTGAGTTTCTGTTTGTGGCACACGCTGTACACGATGCACTCCAGATTCATATTTCATAATTCCATAAACACCGTTACCTGTGATACTTATAACTATTTCTTTATATCCTCCAACAGTGCCTTCAGTAAAAGATGTAACTTCAGTTTTCCAATTTTTTGATTCTGCATATTTTACATACATGCGCATAAGTTCACCTGCAAACAAACTTGCTTCATCGCCTCCAGTTCCGGCACGTATTTCAAGAATTGCATTCTTTTCGTCTTCAGGATCTTTTGGAATTAGTAGTAATTTTATTTTTTCTTCTAAAGGCTCAAGTTTTGGTTGCAAATCATCAAGTTCCATTTTAGCCATCTCACGCATTTCAGAATCTTTTTCTTCGGATAAAATACTTTTAGCATCTTCAATATTAGAAATTATCAAAACATATTCATCATAAGCTTCAATAATAGGTTGAAGATCTTTATATTCCTTATTCAGCTTGATGTATTTGTCCATATCTGACATTACAGTAGAATCTGTAAGTAAATTTCCTACTTCTATAAAACGTTTTTTTACATCACTAAGTTTATCTAAAATTAAATCCTTTGCCATAAATTTTTATTAATATATAAATTCGCCTTTATCAGACTTTATTGTAAGTTTTTTTACTTCACTTTTTTCTACTCTACCAATTATTTTTGCTTTAATATTAAAGCTTTCGCTAATTTTTATTACATTATCAGCTATATTTTCGGGTAAATATAATTCCATTCTATGCCCCATATTGAAAACTTTATACATTTCTTTCCAATCTGTATTGCTTTGTTCTTGAATCATTTGAAATAAGGGCGGAATTTCAAACATATTATCTTTAATAATATGCAAATTTTCCACAAAATTTAAAATCTTAGTTTGAGCTCCTCCGCTACAATGAATAATTCCATGAATTTGGTTTCTATAATGTTTCAAAATTTCTTTAATTACAGGAGCATAAGTACGAGTTGGAGAAAGAAGCATTTTTCCAATATCAGAATATGGTTTTTCTAAACTTTCTGTTAATTTTTTCTTGCCCGAATAAACTAAATCTGGCGGAAGTGCATTATCGTAACTTTCAGGATATTTTTCTGCCAAATAGTTTGCAAACACATCATGACGAGCAGAAGTTAAGCCATTGCTTCCCATTCCACCATTATAAAAATCTTCATAACTTGCTTGTCCTGTTGAAGAAAGTCCAACAATAAGGTCTCCTGCTTGAATATTTTCATTTGTGATTACATCTTTTCTTGGCATTCGGCAAGTAACAGTAGAGTCAACAATTATTGTTCTAACTAAATCTCCTAGATCAGCAGTTTCGCCACCAGTTAGTACAAGATTAACTCCATGTTTTTCCATAGTATCACAAAACTCTTGAGTCCCGTTTATAATTGCAGAAATTACTTCGCCAGGGATCAAATTTTTATTTCTTCCTATAGTAGAAGAAAGTAAAATATCATCTGTAGCCCCAACACAAAGCAAATCATCAATATTCATAACAATTGCATCAATTGCTATACCTTTCCACACCGACAAATCTCCTGTTTCTTTCCAATACATATAAGCCAAAGAAGATTTTGTTCCTGCTCCATCGGCATGCATAATATTACAATATTTTTCATCACCAGCTAAAATATCAGGAATTATTTTACAAAATGCTTTTGGATATAAACCTTTATCAATTTTACTAATTGCATTATGAACATCTTCTTTAGAGGCAGACACGCCACGCAAATTATATCTGGAATTATCTGTCATTTTAAAATTTTTGCAAAAATAATTAAAATTCTGCATATTTAAGTGTAGAAATCAGTTTTTTACAAATCTTAATTCAGGATTTTTTTTAATTATAGCTTGATAAAAAATTTCTTCAATAATAGTTCTTGTATTTAATTTCAAAATTTTCCAATTTTCTGCATCTTTATAAACACGGTTTGAATTAAATACATAAACAAAATCATAATGCGGATCTGCCCAAACCATAGTACCTGTATAACCACTATGTCCGTAAGCCAAATTTGAGGCAGAACCAGAGCCTAAACCTTTTGTAGTATCGCCAGGCACTGGTTTATCCCAAGCTAAGCCCCTCCTATTTTTAGTTGAATCAAATTGATATTTTGTAAATAAATCTATAGTTTCAGGATTTATAAATTTATAATTTCCATAATTTCCATTTTGAACAAAGATCTGCATAATTTTAGCCACATCATTTGCGGAGGCAAATAAACCAGCATGCCCAGAAATTCCACCAAGCATGGTAGCGCCTTGATCGTGAACATAGCCATGAATTTGTTCTTTTCGAAAAACATTATCTTCTTCTGTAGGTGCAATCTGATTTTTAGAAAATTTTTCTAAAGGTAAATACCTCATAGTCCATGCTCCAATCTGGGAATAAAATTCTTCATACAAATATTCGTCTATAGTTTTTTTTGTTAAATTTTTAATCATTTCAGGAAAAAGATAAAAGCCCATATCAGAATACACATATCTACCATAATTATTATGAGGCGAATTAATAATTTCTTGAAAAATAGTGTCGCGGTAGGAATCTAAAATATAAAAGCCTTCACAAACTCTTGAATTATAATTTTCCTTTTGTCTATTTGAATAAATTAAATTTTTAACACTATCGTTTTTAATTGTTTTTTTAAAAAATGCCTCCCAAGATTTAAAACCTGCTCTATGGGTTAAAATATCAAAAATTTTAAATTCAGATTTTTTTGTATTTTTCAAAACAGGGACATATTTAGATAAATTATCATTTAAAGCGAATTGTTTTTCGTCATAAAGTTTCATTAAAGCTGGAGCAGAACCAAGGACTTTTGTTACCGAAGCCAAGTCGTATAAATCAAAATCATCCACTTTTATTTTATTTGAATAATCATGATAGCCAAAAGATTTTATATAAAAAACTATTCCATTTCTTGCTGCTACAATTTGTCCACCAGGAAAAGCTTTGGCTTGAATAGCTTCATTCATCATAGAATCAACTTTATAAAGCATTTCCGAATCCACTCCTGCTTCTTCTGGAATAGAAGTATATTTTAATCGTATTTTTTCTGTATCAAAACCCGAATTTACTAAAAACCTTGAATCAGCACTTACAGGTAATCGTCCTAAAGCTGGAATTCCACCAAAAATTAATTGAGCCGACAAATCATTAGTCAATTTCCAATCATTATATGAAACAATAATTGCTGAACACTTTTCAGCGTTTTTAAAATAAGCCAAAGCATAAGGATTAGCAAATAAATTTAAAATCACATTATTTTCTTCACAAATTTCATCAATAAACTCAATAGTTTTAGCAGAAATTCCAAATTTTTTAGATGCTAAAGAGTTTGTATTATGAACTCCGAGAATAATTAGGTTGTAATTTTTAAGTTTTGATTTAAAATTTTGAATATTACCTTTTTTTATTTCGCTTTCAAAATTAAATTCATCAACTAGGGCATAATATTTCAAGCGATTTTGAAAACTACTCATATTGTTAGAACCAAAACTTATGCTTGCAATTTTCAAACTATCTAATCTTTGCAAGGGAATTATAGAGTCTTGATTTAAAACCACGCTTAATGAATTTTCAATTAACTTTTGTTTCAACCACAAAGCCTCTGTATTATTCAAATCTGAATATAAGTTTTCCAATGAAATTTCTTGGTATTTATCCAATCCTGCCCAATATTTAGCCATCAACACTTTTTTGCATTTATTATCAATTTCTTCTTGCGAAATTTCTCCATTTTCTATTGCTTGTTTTATTTTTTCTATAACCAAAGGCAGTTCGTTAGGAAAAACTAAAATATCATTTCCAGCAAGTAAAGCTTTCACATCAGCTTCTCCAGCTTTAAAATGATTGGTAATTCCACCCATATTAAGAGCATCTGTAAAAACCAAACCTTTAAAACCCATGTCGTTTTTTAAAACACCGTTTATTGTTTTAGCCGACAAAGAACTTGGCAAATTTTTAGCAGAATCAATTGCAGGCACAAATAAATGTGAGACCATTACAGAAGAAATACCTCTATCAATTAAATATTGAAATGGATACAACTCCAAACTGTCCAATCTTTGAAAATTGTGTTTTATCACAGGTAAAGATTTATGAGAATCTACATTAGTATCGCCATGTCCAGGAAAATGTTTTGCACAAGCAAGAACACCATTATCCTGCAATCCTTTCATATAATAATATGATTTTAAACTCACATTATATTTATCTTCACCAAAAGCTCTATCGTTAATTACAGGATTTAAAGGATTATTATTTATATCGCAAACCGGCGAAAAACTAACATTCACTCCTAGTCTTTTTAGCTGACGAGCAAATTCTGCTCCCATTTCATAAATTAACTCATTATCTTGAATTGCACCCAACATCATTTGTCGAGGATAAAGCACAGTTGAGTCCAACCTCATGCTTAGCGACCACTCAGCATCCATTGAAATTAAAAGAGGTACTTTTGATTTTTCTTGATACTTATTCAACAATAAAGCTTGTCTATATGGACCACCTTGCATAAAAATTAAACCACCGATTTTATAATTTTCTATTAAATTTAAAATATTGTCTTCATGAGCTTTTCCAAGATTTGAATATGCTGGAAACATAAGCAGTTGAGCAATTTTCTCATCAGCTGTCAAAGTATTAAAAACAGAATCGACCCAAGCATTATTTTCGCTTAAAAACTGCGGATCTTTTACTGTTTTTTTAATAACAAATTCTTTAGGTTTATAATTAAACGAGCTATTAATCAAGCAAAGTATAGAAGTTAAAAAAACTATAAAAGGCAATTTCCACATAATTTAATATTTTTTTTGCAATATGCTAATTATTAAACGAAATAAAAGATGAAAATATTTTGTTTTTTAACAATGCTAAGTTAATTTTAAAACATTATCTTAGCCTTTAAAATATTTTTAAAAATAAAAATGAAAAAACACATATATATTTTTGTTGCTTTCTTAGTTTTAAGCTTTTGCTTTTACTCTTGTGACACAGACAAAAACCGCTGTATGAAATCCACAGGGGAAATTAAATCAGAAAAGTTTAATTTAGAATCTTTTTCTAAAGTACAAATTAAAAGCGACTTTGACATTACTCTTATTAGTGGCGATGAGTATTCTCTAATTATAAATTGTGGAGAAAATTTAATCCCTTATATAAATCGGGAAATTAAAGGAAATGAATTGATTTTAGAAAATAAAAACACTTGCGAGTGGCTTAGAAAAAGGGAGAAACCTAAATTAACAATTACATGTCCTAACTTAAAAGAAATTACGATTTATGAAACTTGCGATTTAAAAAGCTTAGATAGCTTATATTTCACAACACTTTCTATTCAAAATTGGGCAGGAATATTTACTACTGACATGATTTTAAGTGGAGATAGTTTATTTTTCCGCAGTCATGCTTCAACAGGCGATTATAAATTAGAAGGCAGATGCAATTACGCATATATATACAATGTTGGGAATGGATATTTAAAAGCAAGAAAATTATTTTGCAATTATATTCATGCAGTTCATAAATCTTTAGGGGACAGCGAAGTAAATCCAAGCAAAAGACTGTTTATAGAAGAAATAAAATACGGTAAACTATATTCTTTTGGAACAGAATGTCCTGAAATCATTAGCGATGCAGATGAAGGTTGGGAAAAGTTGTTTGAAAATATAGGATGTGGGGGGAGTTAAAAGTTGAAAAGTGCTTAGCATTTAGTTGTTAGTGGGCGAAATGCGAGAAGCACTTTTGACTTTACAGACTTTCGACTTCCATTTTTCAACAAATTTTTCAATTAAAAAGTTCGACTTTTAAAACTCGAACCGATTTGAGGAGAAAAAACGAAACTTTTTTTAAGAAATTACGTAAAATTTAAGATGGGGTTGTTGTTTTTGCGAAAAAGTGGGGGTTTTGGCGGGATTTTTGTTGCAAAGCAAAACAAAAATCATGACAAAACAGGCGGGAATAGACGTTTTAATTTTAAAAAAACGTAAAAGCATAAAATTCAGCTGATTTTATTAATTAAAAAGTCCGAGTTTTAAAAGTCGAACCGATTTGAGGAGAAAAAACGAAACTTTTTTTAAGAATTTACGTGGAATTTTTAATGGGTTGTTGGTTTTGCGAAAAAGTGGGGGTTTTGGCGGGATTTTTGTTGCAAAGCAAAACAAAAATCATGACAAAACAGACGGAAAATACAACCCCAGCTCACGACCGATAATTATCGGTCATTTCGAGCGAAGCTCTGCTTCGCGAGAAATCTCCCCTGCACACAGCAACGCCAATAAAAACTTTTCCCTTCGAGTTTTGAGCGAAGCGAAAAACGAGAAGCCATAATTAGTGAAAATTCGTGTAATTCGTGGTTGTCATCTTCGAGCATTGAGCGAAGCGAAATGCGAAGAAGCACTTTCGACTCCCCAAACGCGTCAGCCCCTTTCGACTTTATAGACTTTCGACTTTACAGACTTTCGACTTTACAGACTTTCGACTTTATAGACTTTCGACTTTACAGACTTTCGACTTACATTTATCTTATCAGCATTATATGCCCTTTTTTTGTTTGAATTTCTCCATTTATCATTTCTGCTTCAATAAAGTAAGAATAGTTATCTATACTTTGTAATTTTCCTTTATAATATCCGTCCCAGCCTTTGTTTATGTCATCGGTATAAAAAACTTCTTCGCCCCATCTATTGTAAATTCTAAATTGTAATAATTTTTTAATTCCATAACCTTTAGCATAAATAACAGAATTTTGGTTAGCAGATTCAGGCGTAAAGGCATCAGGCACATCTAAAGTATATTTTTCTATAACATAAATATCTAATAAGTAATGATATCTAAAACAGCCTGTACTATCTTCTACTGTTAATTTATACCTGGTATCTTCAAGAGGATAAAAATCTGGTTCTGGGCAATTTACGCAAGACAAATTTGTTGTAGGTGTCCAAGAATAAATTAAATTATCCTGAGAAGCTTCTAAAACAATTCTTGTTGTATCTCCAATAATAATAGAATCAATAAAAGGAATAAAACTCACTTCAAAATCTTGAATTACAGATATTTTAACTGAATCTTTACTAAGGCAATCATGAGCATTTCTAAGTTCTAAATAATATATAATATCTTCATCTGGCTTAACATTTGGCGATTGAGAATTTATATCTGAAATATTTATATCAGGAGACCATAAATAACTTGTACCCCCTTCAGAAAATAATTTTATTTCATCACCTTTACAAATAACTGTATCGTTTAATATTTTGATTACAGGCAAAGCATAAACATCAATACTTTTTTTAATTGTATCAAGACAACCATGAATATCCTCAACTACTAAAGTAATTTCAGAGCTAGTATCGTAGTCTTGATTATTTACAAAATTATAAACTTCAACATTTAAGCCTGAGCCAATTGGATTATCATCAACAAACCAATATCTAAAATCATCATAAGTAGAATTATTAACCAATTTTGCCTCAAAGGGCGAACAAAGTCCTCCAATTATATCATTATCTTCCAAATCTGTAAAAAAGAAATCTGCAAAAACATCAAAAATATAAATATTATAAACAAAACTTACTTCGCAGGCATCGGAAGTCATTAATAAATTAACAGGATAAAAACCGCTTAGTGCTAACATTGAATACGAATGAGTGAAAGATTCTTCGGTATAAGAATCGCCACCACCAACAACCCACACAAATGTTTCCACATTTTCTTGTTCAGTAATAGCAAATTCAATTTCTTGTCCCACACAGGCTATAGTATCACTAATACTCACTTTAGCATAAGGTCCGTCAATAGTTATTGGCAGAGAATAAGAATCTGTACAACCTGCAGGCGTTGATAAATTTAAGACTATATTAAAGTTTCCGGGCAAAGTATATAAATACTCTGGAGCTTGGATATTTATTGTATCATTTATTCCTAAAATCCATTGATAATATAAATCAGTGTCATCAGGTAAAACACTTGAATTTTGAATTATTCCAGGATCAGCAGGATAACATGGCAAATGATTATTAATTAAACTAAAGTTAGCAAAAGGCTGTTCAATTTTTACAAAATTTTCTAACAAAAGTTCATCTTCACAACCTAATCCATTTTCAACTTTTAAATAAATATCATAACGCCCACCATTTTCGTATGAATGATTAATTGAGGAGTTGTTTCCTGTAATTTCAGGACTTAAATCTCCAAAATTCCAAGTATATGTAAAATTATCATTAGTTTCAAAAGCTTGAAAATTAATTTCTTGATTAACACATACAACCGGTGGTATAGCACTAAAGCCTGCATCAACAGATTCAACAACAATAGTATCTTGATAAGTAATATTTACAGTACAACCCGATAAAGTTTCAACATATACGCTAACAGAATAAACTCCTGGAGCAGTATATAAATGCGTTATATCAGTTCCTATCATTGTTTGCCCATCTCCAAAATCCCAATAAACACTTGTTACAGGTTCGTCAGCAACAGAGTTATCAACAAAATTTACTAATAGTTGGTCACAACCATAAATTTCACTAATATCTGTATGTATTACAGGTCCAATAATATGGAGAGAATGCGTATCAGTATCTTCACAGCCATTATCATCCCGAACAGTTAGCACTACATCAAAAATTCCAACACTTGAATACTGATATGTTATTTGTGTTTCATTTATCCAACCGGAATTATTTCCATCTCCAAAATCCCAATAATACTCATTCGCATTTTCAGAGGCAGAAGCATCAAAAAGCAAATCCATATTTGCACAATTATCATATATAGGTATAGAAAAGTTTGCGATAGGCGTTGAAATCTTAACTTGGATAGAATCAACATACTCACAACTTGTAGTATCACTATATGCCGTTATCTTAAGCCAAAAAGTGTCTGGATTATTGGGAAATGTATATGAGTAATTATGATTTGTTGAAGCTAAGACTTCATCTAAAACAGTAATTGTATTTCCACTAATATAATAAGCTTGCCAATCCCAAGTATCAGCAATAGTTTCATTTAAAGTAAATTCATAATCTCTGGGATTATCGCAATCATAATTTTTAGATATACCGTCAATTATTGGTCCGCTAATATATAAGCTATCCCAAAAAACCGTATCTCTGCAACCATTATACATAGTTATCATGTGCAAATAAACCCAACCGGTATCTTGGTCGAAAGCATAATCTGTAAATTCATCATTTGCGTCATGATTAGAAGTCGAGTCAGTCCACCAAGTAAACTCATAATCATCATTATCCCATTCTAAAACCCAAAACGAAACAGTATCTTGAGCACAAATAAAATGGCTTAACAAAGGAGAATGCTCCGCATCATTATCAAAAACATTTATTTCAGGCATATATTCTGTTCCCACCTGAATATCCAAACTTGAACTTGCTGTACATCCCTGATTATCAGTTACTGTTAGCATAACGGTATAATCTCCGGCATTATAAACCGAAGATTCTAATTCAGAGCCATTTGTATTTGTGCTTCCATTTCCAAAATTCCAGTTATAATTTGTAATTGGTGCTGTACCACTACCTGTATATTCAAAACTTACATTTAATGGAGCACAGCCCTCAACACTATCGGCTGTAAAACTAGCGTCTGGTGGTGCAATATTAATTAGTGGTCCTATATATGTATGAACGCAACCTGCGGCACTTGTTACTGTTAAAGTTGGCTGAAACAAACCTTCTGAATTATATGTGTGAGAGGGGTTTTGCTGATTTGATGAACTACCATCTTGAAATACATAATAAAAGTTTGTAGCATTTGAAGATGAAGTATTTGTAAAATCGACTAAAAATGGTATTGTACATGAATATAAATTTGCAGGTGAAGTTGTAAAAGAAGCTGTAACAGATTCTACAAAAAGAGTAAATTCTATAGAAGCCTCACATTGTCCACCCGGATCAACAATAAAAGTAACAGTAACATTTCCCGCCTGGTTAAAAACATGTATAGGAGTATTTTGCGAACTTGTTCCACCGTCTCCAAAATTCCATAAACAAGAATAACCAGTTTCATTAGAAAAGTGGGTTTGCATTCCTTTACATACAGTATCACCTTCCAAAACCGAATATTGTGGTAATGCGGGAGCAATTCTTACATATTCTTCTCTAATAAAAGTGTTTTCACAGCCATACTCATCGGTTATGCTTAAACTAACATCATAAATTCCCGAAGTATATTCATGACTAGGATTTATATCAGAACTTAAAGGACTTCCATCTCCAAAATCCCATAAATATTCGGCAGATAGACCAAAGGAAGTGCTAACAGAAGAGTTGAAATTTACAGTATGAGGCGAGACACACATAGTAGGATTGTCCGCATCAAAACTAACAATGGGTAAATTGGCAATTCTTACTAAATTATTATGATTAAGTTGAGAAGAACAATTATTTTCGTCTTTAATTAATAAAGTTACATGAAAATTACCACTTGAAATATATGTATGTGAAGGATTTTGTTCTGTAGAAGTTGTGCCATCACCAAAATACCATATCCATGAAACTATTTCACCATCGCCCTCGGAAGACATATCTGTTAAGTTTACATCAAAAGGCACACAGCCCTTCAAAATAGTATTACTAAAATTTGCTTCCGGAGAATCATAAACCACAATTTCCATAGTTTTAGTGTCTTCTTGTCCGTCACAAGTAATTTTAAGGCTAACCGTATAAATTCCTCCAGAAGAATAATAAAATGTTGGATTTTCATTTGCAGAAACGTCTCCTGTTCCGGCTTGCCAAGAAAAAGCAGAAGCTCCTGAACAACCTGTACTTGTGTTAGTAAATTCTATAGTTGCGGGAGCGCACAAATAATTTCCATTAGAAGTAAAATTAGCCTCGGGCTGAGAATAGAGTCTCAGGATGCTGAACATTATAAAAAATAAGATGAAAAAATTTCTCATTATAAACAGAGCTTTAGTAAAACAATACACTTTATCAACAAAAATAATATAATTTTCGATATTTTCATATTTTTTTTAAAAAAAAATGAAAATATATTTGTTTTTAAAACAAAATTAGTATATTTGAAAATCTTAATCATAAAAAAGTAGAGTATTGAAAAAGATTTTTATAATTATTGTAATATTTAGTTTTGGAAGTTTTTTATCTAAACTATATTGCCAAGACATTCATTTTAGTCAATTTACTGCATCCCCATTATCATTAAATCCTGCAGAAACAGGTTTTTTTGATGCTAATTGGCGTTTTACTAACAATTACAGAACACAATGGGCTACTATTGGTACGCCGTATCGAAGCATTTCTGTTGGTTTTGATAAAGCAATTCACACAAAAAAAGCTAAACATTTTGGTTTAGGTGCTTTTTTTATAAATGACCATTCAGGCTCAAGTAATTTATTAGTAAATAAAATTTTTATTAATGCCGCTTATATTATTTCATTAAATGAAAATAATTTTTTATCGCTTGGAGCTCAACTAGGATTTGTTACTAAAGATTTTAGTTTAAATGATTTAAGCCTACCTTCGCAATTTAATGAAAACACAGGTCTTTTTGACTCCAACTTGGCAAACAATTTAATAAGTCCAATAGATGACATTAAATATTTAGATGTAAATCTCGGAATAAAATATCAAACTATTATTAAAAATATAAGTCCTCATTTTGGATTATCTTTTTTTCATGTAAATAATCCTAAAGAAACATTTATAAATGGTGCCAACAGATTGGCTATGCGGACTGCCTTTAATTCAGGAATAGCAATAGCTATGAATAAAAACATTGATATTATTCCCAATGTTTTAGTAATGTATCATAAAAAAACCAGCGATTTTGTCTTGGGTGGAATCGCGAATTTTAAGTTAAATCCTCAAAAACAAATTACTAATATTTTTGCAGGTATTTACGAACGAAACTCTCTAAATAATGCAGACGCAATAATTCTTACTGCTGGTTTAGGTATTTACGGATTTGATCTGGGATTTAGCTATGATGTTAATGTTTCTGCTCTTAAAACAGCAACAAAAAACAGAGGAGCTTTTGAAGTTTCTCTAATTTATAAGCATTTCACACAAAAAATTAAAAGCATTGCAATACCATGCGATAGATATTAAAAAATTTATTTAAATATAATTAAGATGTTAAGATATTTTACAGTTTTTGGTTTTTTATTTTTTACTTTAAATTTGATTTTTGCACAAAACAACAATCAAGATGAAGAATCAATGACACTAAGACCGGGGCAAGTTTTAAAATTAGCAAAAACTGCACAAAAAGATGGAGATATTTTTTCCGCAATAGATTATTACAAAATTTATGAAGAATTGAATCCAGGAAGACCAAAAGTGCAAGCAGCATTAGGGCAATTATATTTAAAAGAAAAAAATTATCGCGAAGCTCAAAAATATTTGTTTGACGCATACAACTTAGACCCGAAAAATAATATAATGGATTTATTTTATTATGCCGAATGCCTTAAAACTCTCGGCGAATATACAGAAGCTAAGCAATATTTCAATCAATTTATTTCAATCGCAAGAAAAAATAAAGATTTAAAAGAAGAAGTTAAACTTGCAAAAAATCATATAGAAGGTATTGCTTCGGCTGAACTTTGGTTGAGTATGCCTAATAATATTATTGTAAAACATATAGGGAAAGAAGTAAACAAACCTCATATTGATTTTTCACCAATTCCATACGAAGACGATAAATTAATTTGGGCATCATTAGCCGAAGACGAAGTAAAATATTACGACCCAAATAAAGATGAACTTCCGGTTAGAAAATTTTATCTAGCACAAAGAAAAGGTGAAGAGTGGAAAAACCTTGGAGAATTTGAAGAAGTAATTAATGGTATCAACATAAATACAGGGAATGGTGCTTTTTCAGGAGATAAAAAAAGATTTTATTTCACAAGGTGTTCTAAAGATTATTCAAATAAAGTAATTTGTAAAATATTTGTTTCTAATTTAGAAAATAATATTTGGCAAGAACCACAAGAGCTACCCGAGCAAATTAACCAAGCTGGCAGTACTAACACAATGCCAAGCGTAGGAGTTTCGCGAATGAACACAGATATTCTTTATTTTGTTTCTGATAGAAAAAACGGACAAGGAGGTTTAGATATATGGTTTACATTTTATGATTCTAAGCGGAAAGAGTGGAAAGAACCCAAAAATTGCGGAAAGCGAATAAATACTCCGGCTGATGAAATTACACCTTATTATAATATAGAAACAAAAACTTTATATTTTAGCTCAAATGGACATCCAGGAATGGGAGGTTTTGATGTTTTTAAATCTTTTGGCGAAGGTAAAAATTTTGACGGCGCTTTAAATCTTGAATACCCAACCAATTCAAGCTTTGATGATTTATATTTTGTCCTAGAAGACAATAGACAAAGAGGCTTTTTTAGTTCTAATAGAAATGGTGGATATTCTTTAAGACACGAAAATTGTTGTGATGATATATATGAATTTATAAATAAAGATTATATTAATATTGCAGTTACCGGTAAAATATTTGGAATTACAGATTCTAGCTTTTTTAAAACTATAGAAAAAGAATACCAACAAGAAATGGCTTTAAGCTTAAATGTATTAGAAAGAAGTGATGATATAGAGCTTTTATACGATTATCAAGTTAGTTTGTTTATGATTGACAAAAATAACGGAAAAGAGCTTTTTGTGAAAAATGATTTTACAACACCAGGATATTACTTTTTTAACTTAGAACAAGGTTTTGATTATTTTATTTCGGTAAAAGACTATAATAAAAAAGAAAAAAGATTGCCATTTACAACAAAAAATATCACAATATCAGACACTTTAGTACTAGACGCTATAATAATTAATACATTACCCGAGCAATCTTTTATTGTTAAAAATATTTATTACGAATTTGCCAAATCAAATCTTACTACAGATGCACAAAAAACTATTGACAACACTGTATTTAAAATTTTACAAGCTTATCCAAATATTATAATAGAAATAAGTTCTCACACAGACTCAATAGATTCTGAAGAGTTTAATATGAAACTTTCACAAGACAGAGCGCAATCTGTTGTAGATTATTTAATAAAAAAAGGTATAGAACCTGAAAGATTAGTTGCCAAAGGATATGGTAAAAACTTTCCAATAGCTCCTAATACAAACCCTGATGGAAGCGATAATCCAGAAGGAAGACAAAAAAATAGACGTACAGAATTTAAGGTTATTGGACAATTAAATAATGAAGAAGAAATTATTTATGAAGACTATTAAAACTTCTTTTTAAATACAAAAATATTTGCAAAATAAGGAAGTTCAGATTTTAATATCACAACATATTTCCCACTTGAATTTTCATTATTATTAAATCTATAAACCGCCTGCTTTAAATTATTTTCAACTATAAACTCCGGATTTAACTCATACATATTGTTCTCATTATCAACAAAATACAAATCATATTCGCAAAAAACACAAGCATCAATTTGAACATGTACAATATAATAAGTTTTAAAATCTAAATCAATATTTGAAGATACCAAAGGACTTATATCAATAATAGAATCACTTGCATAGTCAACCAATTTATAGCCTCTGTCAAGATAAGATTGCTTTGTTTTTGCAGAAATATCTAGGAAATCTTGAGTTTGAGAAAATAAAGTAAAATTACATAACAACAAGGAAAACAAAACAAACAAATGTAATCTTCTAAAACCTTTCATAATAAGCAAGTTTAAACATTAGCAAATATAATACAATAATCAAACCAAAAAATTTAATTGTCGCCTAGCTTCATAAACAATTATTGCAACTGAATTAGCAACATTTAAAGAATCAATATTTCCTAACATAGGAATTTTAATTCTTTTATCTGCGGAATCAATCCATTTTTGTGATAAGCCAAAAGCTTCTGTACCAAAAGCAATAGCAGAAGGATTTGAAAAATTGCAAGAATGATAAAATTCAGAAGAATTTAACTCAGCTGCATATGAAACTATATTATTTTCTTTAATCCATTTTAAAACATTTTCTGTATCGCTGTTTACAATTTTGACAGAAAACACACAACCCAAACTAGCCCTAATAACATTTGGATTATAAATATCCGTTAATTGGTCACAAAT
>Ga0265293_10003837_pt1 | contig 27374 bp, 24 predicted proteins | sample Munlanlewell138R_FD_192505 | JGI IMG/M metagenome (GOLD analysis project Ga0265293, IMG submission 192505) | Leachate microbial communities from a municipal landfill in Southern Ontario, Canada - Leachate well 138R | ecosystem: Engineered > Solid waste > Landfill > Unclassified | place: Canada...
CATCAGGACGTACAGCACCTGGCTGACGCTCTTCTTCGTGTGGGCGTTCCTCGCCCTGGGCAGCCGCCTCGCGCTGGCGGTGAGCGCCGGCATGCTCGCTGCCGGCACGGCGGTGTCGGTGTGGCACGTCGCGACCATCGGCCCGCTGCCCACCAGGGCGGTCGAGACCGAGGCCACGGTGGACTTGGCCCTCATAGGCGTGGGCTACCTCCTGATGCTCTACTTGCTCACTTACTCCCTGGAGCGCCGGAGCGCGGCACTGGCGGCGGAGGAGACGGCCGCCAAGATAATGCTGCTCGACCCCCTCACGGGCACGGCGAACCGCGCGGCGTTCCACCAACTCCACCAGACTTACGTCCGCAACCCCGACGCCAAGCCGTTCGCCCTGTTCCTCATCGACATAGACGACTTCAGGAGCATCAACGAGCGCTTCGGCACGGCCGTCGGCGACGACGTCCTCCGCGAGATGGCGCTGAGGCTCAACAACACCCTGGGCCACGACGCCCGGATCGTCGCCCGTCTCGGGGCCGACGAGTTCGGCGTCATCATCGAGGGGGAGCTCGACGAGGTGCAGGCGGCCGCCGCCGCCACCCTGATCGGGCGGGCGTGCAAGCCGCCGTTCACCGCCGGCGGCGGTCCTCTCCAGGTGACCTGCACCACTGGCATAAGCCGCTTCCCGGCCGACGCGGCCACCCTCGCCGATCAGATAACGCAGGCCGAGGCCGCCGTCGCGAGCGCGAAACGCACGGGCGAGGCGCACCGGTTGGCGGTGGCCGACGCTCGCGAGGCGAAGCTGCTCGCCCTGGCCCGCGACCTGCGGGAGGCCGTGGGCCGCGGCGAGTTGGAGCTCGAGTACCAGCCCATAGGCGCCGTCAGGGCCCAAAGCAGCGAAGAGCGCGCCCTGGGCTACGTGGTCGGCGTGGAGGTGAAGAGCTTCGAGGCCCTGCTGCGCTGGCGGCACCCCACCTTCGGGCTGCTTCCGCCGCTCGAGTTCATCCCGCTGGCCGAGCGCACCGGCCTGATCGTGCCGCTAGGCGAGTGGGTGCTGCACGAGGCGTGCAGGCAGGCCCGCGCCTGGCAGGACGAGGGCGTAGGGCCCTTCGCCGTGAGCGTCAACGTCTCGCCGCACCACTTCGGCCACCCGGGCCTCCTGCCCACCATCGAAGGCGCCCTGAGGGAGTCGGGCCTGGACCCGCACCACCTGGTCATCGAGATCACCGAGACGAGCGCCGATCAGCCCGTGGTCGCCGAGCGCATGGAGCGGATCCGGCGCCTGGGCGTGCGCGTGGCGATCGACGACTTCGGCGCCGGCTACTCCTCCTTGGGCCGCCTGCACGACCTCCCCATCGACTTCGTCAAGCTCGACCGCTCGTTCGTGGCCGACATGGGCCTTACGGACAACCGGTCGGCGATGGTCGTCGGCGCCGCCGTGCAACTCGCCCACGGGCTCGGCGCCCGCGTCGTGGCCGAGGGGATCGAGCGCCCGGAGCAGGCTGCCGCCGTCGCGGAGGTAGGTTGCGACTACATCCAAGGCTTCCTGCTCTCGAAACCCGTGCCCGCCGCCGAGGTTGCGAAGCTCTGGCGCTCGGGCGACACGCGCCACTGGCGCACCGATCAGTCGCTGAACGAGACGACGGCCGTCACCGGCCGGTGGTCCGAGGCGTGACGCCAGGGCGCCACCTTCACCGACAGGGTGGTCAGGTCGCGCGAGTGGAAGACGTAGTCGATCCGCAGCAGCCAGCTCGGTAAGGAGAAGCGCGCCGGCGAACCCTCGGGGGCCCCGCCGTGGAAGGTGCTGCCGAAGCCGAAGCCCAGGGCCCGCCAACTGTCCTCCAGCTCCCGCGTGATGGTGCGGTAGGCGCCGCTGCGCTCGGTGGTGTTGAAGTCGCCCACCGCAAGGAGGGGCGTGCTGGTGTTGCGCGCCAGCTCGGCAAGCGCCTCGGCCACGGCCTCTCGAGAGCCGATGGACCTGGTTATCTCCGCCGGCCAGATCTGCGGGAACCGGGGCGTGGAGAGGTTGTGGACGTTGACCAGCAACACGTCTCCCCTCGGGTGGTGCACGAGGGTGAGCTGCGGGTTGCGCTCCGACGGCCCGCCGAGGTCGGCTGCCAGCGGCTCCAGCGGGAAGGCGGAGAGGACCCCGAGGCTCCCCCAGTCGCCGCACGGGGGGCAGGGGGCGAGGTCGGCGTACGGGTGGGTGGCCTTCAACCTCTCGGCGAGGGCGACGCCGACGTCCTCGTTCAGTTCCTGCAACGCCACGAGCTGCGCGCCCGACCCCAGGATGGCGGCCTCTAGGTCGTCCAGGTCGCGGTTCCCGGCCTCGACGTTGAAGGTCATGACCGTGATGGTCGAGCCGCGGTCGGGGATGGCGGGGCCCATCGCGCGCGCGGGCAGGAAGGTGCCCAGCCACAAGAAGGCGGCGACGCCGCTTGGCACCAGCAGGGCGAGGAACACGCGCCGTTTGCGGCTGAACCAGGCGAGGACGAGGGCCACGGGCAGCGGCATGAACAGCACGGGCGCCAGGGAGTTGGCGACGAACAGCCACCACCAGCGGTCCGCGAAGGCGAGGTAGAGGGCGAACCACGCCGTCGGCACCATGGCGGCTAGCGCCAGCAGACCCGTGAAGAGGGCGCCCCCGACGCTACGGGCGATGTTTCGTGGCATCGCCGCAGCGTAACGCGGGCGTGTGGGGGCGGGGTGTGGGCGCCGCGAAAGTGGAATGGCGCCGGTGGTGGTGGGCGTAGCGCGGCCGCGTGGGGCACGGGCCGGCGTCCGCGCCCGGGAAGTCCCGGTGCTCGCGCGTAGCGCGGCCGCGTGATGCACGGTGTGTCATCGCTTCCTGTCCGGTCACGAATGTGGTTCCGGTTCCACTTAGGGGCTTTCGCCCCGAGGCGAGGGGGCATACTTGAGGTGTGCTCGCCTGTCGCGGCCCCCGTGAGGCGGTGGTGGGGGAGGCGTTGGTACTTGCTAGTCGGAACGATTCTTAGTTAGGATGGGCCAATGAGCGACCCCACTACAGCCCGGGCCCCAACACCTGCCGAGCGGTTGAAGGCCGAGCTGGTCGAAGAGCGCCGCCAGATCAGGCGGGCCGCCCTCTTCACCGGCCTCACCGCGGTGGGTCTTGCCGTGGGCATCCTGGCCGTGCTCATCGGCCGTTCCGCGAACGGCGTGGACACGGGCTGGCTCGCCGACTACGTGGGCGTCGGGGGAACGGCGGGGGCACTGGCCATCGGGGGCCTGTTGCTGGCTTTCCTCGCGGGCGGCATCCCCGCCTCCATGAAGGCGGTCAGCGTCCTCGTTGAGGAACGCAAGCTCGACATCGACCTGCTGATGGTCCTCGCCGCGGTCGCAGCGGCCCTGGTGGGCGAGGCGCGCGACGGCGCCATCCTCCTCTTCCTCTTCAGCCTCGCCAACACCCTCGAGGACTACGCCTTCTCCACCACCAAGCGCGCCGTGGCGGCCCTAATGGAGCTCAAGCCGGACACGGCCACGCTGGTGGAGGAGGACGGCCTGCGCGAGGTGCCCGCCGACGGCGTGGCGATCGGTTCGTTGGTGCTGGTCCGCCCCGGCGAGAGGGTTCCGCTCGACGGCGTGCTCGTGAAGGGCACGTCGAGCCTCGACCAGTCGCCCATCACGGGCGAGTCCGTGCCGGTGGACAAGGTGGCCGGCGACACGCTCTTCGCGGGCAGCGTCAATGGCTACGGCGCCATCGAGCTGCGCGTCACCAAGGCCGCCTCCGAGTCGACGCTGGCCCGCATGATCGACCTCGTCACCGAGGCGCAAGCGGGCCGCTCGCCCAGCCAGCGCTTCAGCGACTGGTTCGGCGAGCGCTACACGGTGCTCGTGCTGCTCGGCACGGCCGTGGCCCTGGGGGTCTTCCTCCTCACCGGCACGGAGCAGCACGCGGCCTTCTACAAGGCGGCCACCCTGCTCGTGGTCGCGAGCCCCTGCGCCATCGTGATCAGCGTGCCCGCCGCCGTCCTGGCGGCGTTGGCGCGCGCGGCGCGCATGGGTGTGCTCTTCAAGGGCGGCGGCGCGCTGGAGGAGTTCGGCGCCGTAAACATAGTCGCGTTCGACAAGACCGGCACCCTCACCGAGGGCCGCATGCGCGTCACCGAGGTCGTGCCGCTGGCCACCAGCGCCGCCGAGGTCCTCAGCCTGGCCGCCGCCATAGAGGCCTCCTCGGAGCACCCCGTTGCCGAGGCGATCGTGGTGGCGGCCGCTGCGGCGGAGGCGGAGGGCGCGGGGGCGGGTGCGGGTGGCGCGGCGGCCACGGCGGCTGGCGGCGGCGAGCCGGCCCCGGAGCGCTCGGTGAGAGACGCGACGGCCGTGCCCGGCATGGGCATCCGCGCCACCGTGGACGGCAAGCCGCACTGGGCCGGCAACCGCAAGCTGGCGGCCGAGCTGGGCGTGCAACTCACCGCCGACACCGAACGCGCCCTGGCGCTCCTAGAGAGCCGCGGCCAGACCTCCATAATCCTCGGCGACGAGCGCAAGGTCCTGGGGCTGGTGGCGGTGGCCGACACGATCCGTTCCACCGCCGCCGACGCCATCGCCGAGCTGCGCGCGCACGGCGTAAAGCGCATCGCCATGCTCACGGGCGACCACCCGGAGGTGGCGCGCAACGTGGCGCGCGAGCTTGGGATAGCCGAGGCCGACGTTTACGCCGACCTGATGCCGGAGGAGAAGGTAGCCCTTGTCGAGGAGATGAGCAAGAGCGGCAAGGTGGCGTTCGTGGGCGACGGCGTCAACGACGCCGCCGCGCTGGTGAGCGCCTCGCTGGGCGTGGCGATGGGCGTCGCCGGCAGCGACGTGGCACTAGAGGCCGCCGACGTGGCCCTGCTCTCGGACGACCTCTCCAAGCTGCCCCAGGCGCACGACCTGGCCCGCAAGGCGAACGGCGTGATAAGGCAGAACCTGATCTTCGCGCTCGGCATCATGCTCGTCATGGTGGGCATCACGCTCTTCGGGAACCTCCCCCTGCCGCTGGGCGTGCTCGGACACGAGGGTGGCACCATCCTGGTGGTCAGCAACGGCCTGCGGCTGTTGGGCTACTCGCCGCGTCGGCCGCGGCCCCAGGTGGTCGGGGCCCCCGCACCGCAGTTGTCGGACGCTTGAGTGGCGGCCGCGTTGGCGGCCGGGGGTCGCACGTTTGACGCCGGGGGCTGGAGCACGTTGGTCCGCGTCGGCTCGAGCACGCCGGTAGAGCGGGCGCGGGCATCCCGGCCGCCGGGGCTCGACCCGCGCGAACCGTTCGCCCTCTGACCTCCTCGCCGCCTCCACCGACCCCGACCCACTCCCACTAGGCGCCTGCCCAGCGCGGTAACCCTCCCGCAACCCCTCACGCATAACCTCGTTCCCAGGAGGGAAGAGGCATGCGTAGAGCGCCCGCAGAGTTCGGTTCCAGCAGCAAGCGGTCACGCCGTCGCCTCCTGCCCCTGCTCGTCACCACGGTGCTGGTCGGCGTCCTCGGTGCCGCACCCGCCTACCTCGGCGCCCGCGCCGGCCAGGCGTGGAACGCCGCCCCGTTCGCCCTCGAGGCGGCCGCGCCCGCCGTGCTCCAGCAGCAGTTCAACGACTGCGGCCCGGCCGTCGTGGCCACCCTCCTCGAGTGGGCCGGGCGGCCCACGGACCTGGCGACGGTATCGGCGGCGGCCCAGCTCGGCCCCGACGGCCTGAGCCTCGGCGAGTTCGCGCGCCTGGCGCACTCGTTCGGCTTCACGGGCGCCTGGTACCGCGTCGAGGCGTCCGACCTGGACACCCTCGGCGGGCCTTTCGTGGCTCACGTGAGGGCGGCCACACCCACCGGCCCCGCCCTCGGTCACCTCGTCGTCGTCTGGGCGGCCGGCCGCGGCGCGGCCCTCGTTACCGATCCGGCCGTGGGCGCCTACACCGTGCCGCTACCCGAGCTTGCCCGCCGCTTCACGGGCAGGGTCTACACGCTCGAGGGTTCAGTGTGAGCCGCTACCTCGCCCCCTCCCTGGTCGGCATGAGCCACTACCTCGCCGCCTCCCTCCTCAGCGCCGCGCTCCTCGCGGCCGCCACTCGACCTTGGGGCGCGGCGGCACTGGCCTGGCCGGCGCTGCTCCCGGCATTCCTGGCGGTCGCCGCCCTCGCCGTGCGCGGGCGCTACCTAGCAGCCGGCCTCTGCGGCTCCTTGGCGGCCCTCGGCTTCACCTCGGTGGCGTACGAGGCCACCCTCGGCCTCTCGCTCATCGCCTACCTCGTCATCGCCCCCGTTGCCGCCCTGCCTTACGGGCTCGCTACGTCCGCGGCGGCTTGGACGATCCGCCGGCTGGGGCGCCGCGTTGCGTGGCTCGCCCTTCCGGCCTTCTGGTGCGGCGCCGAGGTGGTCGCGCGCCAGGAGTGGCTGCTGGGCAGGTGGACCTTGCCGGTGTCGGCCATCGGCTACACGCAGGCCGAAGCCGCCGCCGTCCACCTCGCACGTTTCAGTTCCGTCACCGCGGTCAGCTTTGCCGTGCTGCTAACGAGCGGGCTCCTGCTTGAACTCGTCTCGGGCCGGGGCCCGGCTTCGCGAGTAGCCGCCTCCGGGGGCCTGGCGCTGGTCGCCTTGGTCGTCTGGCTCGCGTGGCGTTCGGCGCCGCCCGCCGTGGCCCTCGGGCACGGCGACGCACTCACGACGGTTGCCGTCGTGCAACCCAACCTCCCCACCTCCGTAAGAGCCGCTGCTCAGCTCGAACCACTCGTGGCGGCCGAGCTCCTCGAACGGTTGCTGCAGCTCACGAGCGCGCCGGAGGCCCAAGCGGCCGACCTGGTGGTCTGGCCTGAGGCCGCATGGCCCGGTTGGGCCCACCGCACGGGCGCAGAAGTTCTACCCCCGGCGCACCTATCACTTGGTAGCCAACCTCCGTTCATCGGCCAACCCCCGTTGCTGCTGGGAGCAGCCAGCATCGATACCGCGACGGGTGCCACGAGCAACGCCGCGCTCGCCTGGACCGGCACCCGCCTCACCCACGTCTTCGACAAGCGGCACCCCGTCCCGCTCGCCGAGGACGGCCTGGCGCGCTCCCACGCGCCCGTGGTCGCCCTCCTCGGCGGCCTCAGGGTCTCTCCGCTCATCTGTTACGACGTCGCCTTCCCGGCCACCGTGCGCGAGGCAGCGCGCGGCGGCGCGGAGCTGCTCGCCGTGCTCACGGACGACACCTTCGCCGCCGGCAGCGACGTTCCACTTCAACACCTACGCGTCGCGCTCCTGCGCGCGGTCGAGACGGGGCTGTGGCTGGTGTTCGCCTCCAACGGCGGACCCAGCGCCCTGATCGACCCTGCCGGGCGGATAGCCGCGCTCTCCCAAGCGGGAGAGCAAGCGGTCATCAGCGCGACGACGAGGCTAGGGACCGGCTCGACCCCGTACCTGCGGTTCGGGGACTGGGCTGGGGCGCTCGCCTGCCTGCTCTGTGTGGGCTTGGCGTGCTTCGCGGGGCTCGAGGGGGGTGCATACAGACGACCGCGTCCCACCTGACGCCCCTCGCCACCTAACTGGAGGAACCATGAAACGCCTCACCCTCTGGTCCGTGAGCACGCTCCTCATGATGCTGCTCGTCGGGCCCGGCCTCCGCGCACAAGCAGGAGCCACTCTCCTCGGCGCGTCCGAACTGGCCGGCATAACCGCCGGCGTCTGCACCACCTGTGCCACCGACCCGGGCGACACGCCACCCCCGCCGCCCAAGAAGACGGGGAAGACCTGGGAGCTCGTGAGCGTCAGCAGCACACCAGCCACCCAGGTCGGTTACACGCTCCTCTACGAGGTCCGCAACTCGACCAGCAAGCCCATGCCGGTCAGCGAGTCGCACTCCAACGAGTGCCGCCACGTCATGACCAGCGGCGGCATAGGCATATCCAAGGGCCTGAACGTGAGCATCGGCACCACGTACTTCTGCGCGCGGACCCTCACGGTCAGCTTCGTGGTCTCCCCGGGTAAACGCGTGAAGCTCTACAAGGGCGACATGCGCTACTACAAGACCTACGTGGTCAGGGAGATGCAATCGTGGAGCGACGGCAGTTCCACGCCCACCGGCCGCACCGACACTGGCAAGGAAGAGAACCGCTACAGCATTTATCATCCAGTCGAGAACCCGCTGTAAGAGAACGCTGGCCGGCGGACCCGCGAAGGTCCGCCGGCCACGACCTACACGACCTGATCTGGGAGGGGAAACAGTGAACGATCAACGAACCGCCAACCGGCCGTCATCCACGAAACGAGCGACGGTGCACGGCTCCCCGGACCGCGGCTCCCCGGACCGCAGCTCCCAAGGCCGCGGCGCCCCCGGCCGCGTTCTCGCGGCGCTCTCGCTCGCGGTCCTTGGCACCGCCTTCGCCCAAGGCGCCGGTCAACCTACCCCGCCGCCCGTAGTCGGCCTCCACTATCAGGAACTGCTCTCGGGGCAAGACGCCGAGATCGTCATAACCGTTCCCAAGCCCGCGCTCTCTCACTGGGACAGCCTCGCCGTCCAGTCGGACGACCCTTGCCTGTCGCCGGACCTTTCGAGGCTCGAGAACGCCGGCGAGTCGTGGCGGCTACCCGCCCAGGTCGCCGACTCGGAATCCTGCCAGGCCACCGTCACGCTGTCGGTAGCCAAGGGTGAGGAGAAGTGGGCCGCCGCCATTCTGGTCGGCGTCCAGTGGGTGGATTCCGACGTCCCCTCGATCGACGGCCGCACCGCCTCCATGAGCTACGCGGGCAGGTCCGGCCCCGGCACGATGGTGGGGGCCCCGCTCGGCACCGAAGTGCCTCTCATCGAGGCGGCTCTGACCAACGCCGGCAGCGAGCCGCTCACCGCCCTGGGCTTCAGCACGTACCCGCTACTCGACCAGGTCATGGGGCCCACCTTCGTGGCGCGGGTCGAGAGTGGCCTGGTCGAGTACGTGGAGGTGCCCGCGGGCGACGCCCTCGGCACCCTCGCCCCAGGCGAAGCGCTGACCTTCGGCATCCCCATCGACCTCGGAGGACGGCTAGTGACCGGCAACGTGGCCGTGACCCTCGGAACGCTGCCGATGATCGACATCGGCGGCCAACGCTACCGCCTGACCCCTCAGTCCGTCTACACCTTCGAGTTCGGGCCGCCAGGCAGGTGACCAGTGCGGTGACCAGTCCGGAACCGCAGGCGCCACCCGGGACCGCAAGGGGTAACGGGCGAGGGCGGCGATCGCTGGTTGCCCTCGGCGCGCTCGGCGTCCTCGGCCTCGCGAGCTTGGCGGCCGCGCAGGCCGCGTCCACCGACCTCGAAACGCTGCTCGCCGCGGCGCAGGCCCACTACTCCCCGCCCCGCCACCTGCAACTGGAGGCCTCCGACCTCGCCTCGGCCGCGCTCATCCAGGCGCACGCGGCTCTGCCTCGGGTGGGCTTCGAGCAGTCGTTGCGCTGGCGCGGCTACGAGGCGTTCGACCTCCACCTCGGGCTCGAAGCGAGCGTTCCGCTGTTCCGCGCCAGAACCGCGCCCATCGCCGAGCTCCAGGCCGAGCGCGAGCGAGACCACGCGGCGAGGGCCGCCGCCGACAAGGCCGCGGCGCACGCCGAGTTCCTCGCCGATGCTCTCGCGCTGGCGCTCGTGCTGCGCCTGGAGGCCGACTCGGGCAGCGCGTTGGAGCGCTTCCGGCTCGAGGTCTGGTCCCCACCCACCTCTGCGGACCAGCTCTTCGCCCTCGCGCCACCGGACCGGGAGTTGCTCGAGCTCTTCCACAGCGTCCAAGGGCTCTACGCGTTCTCCCGCCAGCACGTGTCCGAGCTGAAGGAGCGCCTGTCGCAGGCCACCGGCGGCCCCGTGGACCGCGAGACCTGGCCCGGTTTCGACGAGCTCCTCGCTGCCATCGACTTGGAGCCGCCCCCGCGGCAGTCCTGTGTCGAGGCGTCGCCCGACGCCCGCGCCGCCATCAGCCGGCACCGGCAGCGGCTCCTCGACCTTGCCGTGGACCGAACCCTCGACGTTCAGGTCAACCTCGTGGGGTCCGTCGCCTATGACGACACGCTCGGCCTCGCCGCGCCGGCGGGCTCCAACTCGACGCGCGCCCAACTGGGCCTCGAGGCGCGCATCTACCTGCCGGACGACTGGCCCGTCGTGGCCGACGTCGGCGCCCGCATGGGCCTCGACGGGGCAGACCAGAGCCTACGGGTCGAGTGGCCACCCGCTCCCTCCGGCCCGAACGCCGACGCGGCAACGGCACGCGCGGACCTCGACCTGGCCGACGCACTCGAGTACCTCGAGGGGCAAGTAGCCGCCTCGCTGCGCGCCCACGACGAGGCACTCGCGGGCGTGAACGAGGCCGAAGCGCGGCTGCTGTGGCTCGCGCGTGACCACCATCCCGACGGCTCCAGCCTGGCCTCGGCCCGAGCCGCGGCCTGGGCGCGGTTCCCGGACCCGGTCGTCGACCTGTACGCCGTTTCCCACCGGGCCGACGTCGCCTTCGCGCAGTTGGCTCTCGCACGCACGGCGCTCGACCTGCAGGTCCTCTGCGGCACGGGTGACGGCAGTTGGGCCGCGGGGCTCAGCGGTCTTGCAGCTGGACATGGCAGTCGGGCCGCTGACCTTGGCAGTCAGGCCGCGGGTGGGCTCTGAGGTGAGGCGTTGCCTCAGGCGAGCGGCGGTGTGGCTCCTCGCCCTCGGAGGGGTGGCGCTTACGTCACTCGGCCTGGCCTTGGGGGCGGAAGCCTGGACCGGGGCGCGAAGCCTGCCGCCGTGGGCGCCGAGCCCGCCCTACTGGTTGGGCCGGGCGCTCACACTGCTGCCCGGCGACGGTATCGAGACGCTGCCCATGAAGTGGCTACGGCTATCGGCCCGCTGGCCACGACCGGCCGTCGCCCTCCCGCCCTGGACGGCGCTTCAGGTCCGCGCCCTGACCGGCCTCAGCCCGGGCGGCTACCAGGGCTGGACCGACGGCCATGACGGCCGGCTGGCGCTTCACGGCCACCCCTGCACTGCCGAAGACCCGCTCGTAGCGCTTACGTTGAACCTTGGCGCAGGCGAGGTGCCCGTGGGCCTACGTCACCTGAGCCTCACCGAGGTCGCGAACGGTGCGGGGTACACTCTCCCCGTAACCCTGATCGAGGCCCCGTTGCCGGCCGGCGACTACGCACCCACCGCCACCGCGAGGTGCCGCTCCGGCCGCGAGGCCCGGCACGCGCTGGGCGCCGCCCAAGTGCTCGAGGCGCCAGGCAACCCGGCGGGGCTCGAGCTCCGCTCCGCCAGTTCGCTAGGCCACGCGGGCCTGCCGGCCGAGCTCGTGCTCTTCAACCCCGGGCCCGGCGCGGTGCGCCTCGAGGCCGCCCACATCGGGCCAAGGGCCGCCTCCTCGGGCAGGGTCCTCGCCGGTGCCGGCAGCTTGGAACTCGTGGCCCGGTGGCGCGCCGGCATCGCCACGGGCGCGCTGACGGGGGCGGGCGCCGTGGCAGCCGGCCCTCGAGCCGCAGGCACCGGAGCGACTGGGGCAGCAGCGCCAGTCACTGGGGCGACGGGCGCCGTAGCGCTCACCGCCCCGCCGGCCGCGGTCGCCACTGACCACCTGTCCCCCTGGGACGCCGCCTACAGGGCCGAGGACGACCCCCGCAACCTGCTCCCGAGGCCCACCCACGACCTCGCGCTCGACGTCGCCCCCAACGAGTACGCCATCATCGCCGTCACGACCGCCTCCTTCCACGAGACCCGCCCGGCACTGCCGCAACTCTTCTACCCGCTCGTCGAGTACGTCACGGACGCTCTCGAGCCGGGCGGGCTGGTCGTGCGCGACGAGTTGATGGCGGGCTGGTCGGGGCGTTGAGTCGGGGCGTTGAGTCGGGGCGTTGAGCAAGCCCCTGTGCTACAGTTGTCATTTGCCGCGCGTCATTCCGGGCCCGCCCGGAAGTGCGTGGTGGCGAGCCGATGCTGGGAAGGGCTAGCGCGGGCCGAACCTCGGCCCGGCGCGTCGTGCCGCGACCGATGCGGCCGCGCCGCGCCCCCGCGAGGGGCCAGGGGCCACCAGCCTGGAAGGAGGTGCACATGCCGAACAACACCAAGTACGATCTCAACGTCATCCTCGACCCGAGCCTGAGCGAGCAGCAGGTCCAGTCGGAGAAGGACGCCGTGACGCTCCAGGTGGAGCGCGCGGGGGGTGAGATCCTCGAAGTCGACGAGTGGGGCATGCGCCGTCTGGCGTACCCGATCCGCAAGGGCAACGAGGGTTACTACCTCATCTATCGCCTACACTTGACCGGCGAAACCCCCAAGACCATCGAAGCAGCGTTACGCCAGCGCGATAACGTCATGCGAGTCCTGGTCGTCCGGGAACGCCCGGAATGGAAGACGAAGAAGGAGCCCAAGGTCGAGGCAAAGGCCGAGGCCGCTGCCTAACCCAAGAACTTAGTGACGAGTGGTTGGAGAGTCACCTCATGGCACGTGGTTTGAACAACGTATACCTGGTCGGCACGCTGGTTCAGAAGCCGGAGCTGCGCTATACCCCCGGTGGGTTGGCCATCCTGGAGATGAACGTGGCGGGCAACGACAACGTCATGGGTGATGACGACCGCCTTCGCGAATTGGCCTGGTACCACCGCGTCACCCTCTTCGGTGCACAAGCGGAGATGATGGCCGATCAGTTGCAAGAAGGCAGCGCCGTGTTCGTCGAAGGGCGCCTCAACTACCGCTCCTGGGAAGCCCAGGACGGCCAGAAGCGCTCCGCCCTCGACGTCAACGCGCAACGCGTCGAATTGCTTACCCTGGGCATCCGCACCGGTGAGGCCACCGTCATCGACGCTCGCGGCCAACACCGGCTGAAGGACGCGCTCAACCAGGTGCTCATCGTGGGCAACCTCACGCGCGACGCCGAGATGCGTTCCACGCCCTCCGGGGCGTCGGTCACGCGCTTCGGGGTGGCGGTCAACGAGCGCTTCCGCGGCAAGGGCGGCGACGATCAAGAACGCACCCATTTCGTGGAAGTCACCGTGTGGCGCGAACTCGCGGAAGGCTGCGAGTCGCTGCGCAAGGGTGACGGCGTGTTCGTGATCGGCAGGCTCGTCAACGATTCTTGGACGGACAAAGAAGGCAACCGCCGGTTCACGACGCGGCTAGAAGGTCAACGCGTCGAGTTCCTCACTCGCGGTCCCGGCAGCGGTGGAGCCGGAACCCGCACGGAGCGCAGCGACGCTACGGGCGCCCAGGCGAGACCGTCGACGTTAGACATCGACGAAGAGTTTCCACCAGAAGAGGACCTACCCTTCTAGATGGCAAGAGAAGCAAGAGACAAGGGCGGCGATCGCCGCCGCGGACGTGGGGGCGGCCGTCGCGGCCGCAGGCCACGCGTATGCCCGTTCTGTGCGGGTGAGTACGAGATCATGGATTACCACGACGGCCGGGTTCTGAGGCGCTTCATCTCCGATACCGCCAAGATCCTGCCCCGTCGCCGCACCGGCGTGTGCGCCAGGCATCAGCGTCGGCTCGCCACCACCATCAAGCGTGCGCGCATGCTCGCGATCATCCCGATCACCGAGAAGCTGGTGCGGAAGTGAACGTCATCCTCCTCGAGCCCGTCGAGAAGTTGGGCGAGGCGGGCAGCATCGTCAGGGTGAAGGACGGGTACGCCCGCAACTACCTCGTGCCGCAAGGCCTCGCGCTGCCGGCCACCAAGTCGAACCAGGCCGAGTTGCAGGCGCGGCTGGCGCAAAGGGCCCGCCAACTGTCGGAGCGCAAGTCCGACGCGGAGCGCCTTTCCGAGATGCTGGGCGACGCCCACATCGAGATCCGCGTGAAGGCCGGTGAAGGCCGCATCTACGGCTCGGTCGGCAACCGCGACATCGCGGACGCCCTCAAGGCCGCCTACGACGTGGAGATCGACCGCCGCAAGGTCGTCCTCGACGAGCCCATCAAGGTGACGGGCGAGTTCGTCGTCCCCTACCGCCCACACCCCGAGGTCACCATCGACCTCAAGGTGTTGGTCGTCGCCGAGGGTGAAGCCTGAACCAGGGCTTCCGCAGCGGCCACGCGCCGCCAGGAACCAAGCCAACCGCGGCCGGTTGAAGCCGGCCGCGGTTACTTTTGGCTTGTTTGCCCTAGAAGCCGTTTGGGTCGCCGGTGGAGCCTGCCCTTCAACGATCCCGTGCCTCCACGGGCCCTTGGCCCGACGAGCGCCCGGCCCGGCGAAACCTCAGCTCAGCGGTAGCGCTCCACTCGGATGAGGTTGGTTGACCCGCGCATGCCGAACGGCACCCCTGCCGTTATCACGTAGCGCGACTCTGGCTCCATGAGGCCCGTGGCCTGAATGGCGGCCTTGGCCACCGTCACCATCTCGTCGGTGTTGTGGATGTCCTCGCTCAGGTAAGGGACGACGCTCCACGCGACCATCATCTGACGCAGGGCGCGCGGGTTGGGCGTGATGGCGAGGACCGGCGTTGGCGGCCGGTTGCGCGAGACGCGCATGGCGGTGCTGCCGCTCGAGGTGAAGGTGACGATCAGCTGCGCGTCCAGGTTGTAGGCGATCTCGACCGCTGCCAGCGCCACACCGTCGGCCGTGGACGTGTCGGCGGTGGGCACGAGCTGGCGCATCGCGTTTCGGTATTCGGGCGAGCTCTCGACGACCCGCGCGATCCGGTCCATCATGCGCACGGCGTCTACCGGGTAGGCGCCCACTGCCGTCTCGGCCGAGAGCATGACGGCGTCGGTGCCGTCGAAGATGGCGTTCGCGACGTCGGAGGCCTCCGCCCGAGTGGGGCTGGGGTTGGTGATCATCGACTCGAGCATCTGCGTGGCGGTGATGACGGGCTTGCCCGCCTGCATGCACTCGCTGATGAGGTGCTTCTGGATCAGGGGCACGCGCTCGGCGGGCATCTCCACCCCGAGGTCGCCTCGGGCCACCATCACCCCGTCCACCTCCTCGAGGATCTCGGTGAAGCGGTCCACGGCGCTGGGCTTCTCGATCTTGGCCATGAGCTTCGCCTGCGAGCCGGCCCTGGCCAGGTAGTGGCGGGCGAGCAGCAGGTCGTCGCGGGTGCGCACGAAGCTCATGGCGACCCAGTCGACATCGAGCTCGACCCCGAAGCGCAGGTCCTGAACGTCCTTGTCCGTGAGCGCCGGAAGGCTCAAGTGCGCCCCGGGGATGTTTATGCCCTTGTTGTTGCTCAGCTCGCCGCCGACCACCACCAGCGTGTTGATGTTCGGGCCCTCGACGGACGTGACGCGCAGCTCGAGCCGCCCATCATCGAGCAGCAACGTGTCGTCTACCTTGAGGTCGCCGCACAGGTTGGTGTAGGTGACGCCGACGCGCGTGGCGTCACCGGGGCTGTCGTCGTCGCACGTAAGGGTGAACTGCTCGCCGGCCTCGAGGGTGACCTTGCCGTTCTTGAAGTGAGTGACGCGGATCTTGGGGCCCTGGAGGTCCTGCAGGATGCAGACCGCCATCTCCAGCTTGTCTGCGGTGCTGCGGATGGCCTCGACGGTGGCGCGGTGCACCTCCGGCTCGCCGTGCGAGAAGTTGAGGCGGAACACGTTCACGCCGGCCCGGAGGAGCTTCTCGATCATCTCGGGTGTGTCGGTTGCCGGCCCCAGGGTGGCGACGATCTTCGTGCTGCGAACGGGCCTCATCGCTTGTATGCCGCCTTGCCAAGGTAACGCGCAGCGTCCCCGAGTTCCTGTTCGATGGCCAGCAGGCGGTTGTACTTGGCCACCCTGTCGGAGCGGCTCGCGGAGCCGGTCTTGATCTGCCCGGCGTTGACGGCGACGGCCAGGTCGGCGATGAACGTGTCCTCGGTCTCGCCGGACCGGTGGCTCACGACGTTGCGGTAGCCGTAAGTCTTCGCCAACTCCATGGCGTCCATCGACTCGGTGAGGGTGCCGATCTGGTTCACCTTGATGAGGATCGAGTTGCCGACGTGCTCGTCGATGCCCCGCTGCAGCCTTGCGGTGTTGGTGACGAAAAGGTCGTCCCCAACGAGCTGAACTCGGTGGCCGATGGCCTTGGTGAGCTTGGCCCAGCCGACCCAATCGTCCTCCGCGAGGCCGTCCTCGATGGACACGATCGGGTAGCGGTCGACCCAGTCCTGCCAGTAGGCGATCATGCCGTCGGAGTCCAGTTCCTTACCCTCGGCGCGAAGCTTGTAGAGGCCGCCCTCGTAGAACTCCGTGGAGGCCGGGTCGAGCGCGATGCCGATCTCGTCGCCGGGCGTGTAACCCGCCTTCTCGATGGCCTCGAGCATCACCTCGATGGCCTCGCGGTTGCTCTTCAGGTCGGGGGCGAAGCCGCCCTCGTCGCCTACGTTCGTGTTGTAGCCGCGCTTTTCGAGCACCTTCTTCAGGTGATGGAAGGTCTCGACGCCGGCACGAAGGGCGCTACCGAAGGTGGGGAGACCCAGCGGCACGAGCATGAACTCCTGCATGTCGACGGCGTTGTCTGCGTGCTCCCCGCCGTTGATGACGTTCAGCATGGGCACGGGCAGCACGCGCCCGTTGGGGCCGCCGAGGTAGCGGTAGAGCGGCAGCTCGAGGGCGGAAGCGGCCGCCCTGGCCGTCGCGAGTGAGACGGCAAGGATGGCGTTGGCGCCGAGCTCGCCCTTGTTGGGCGTGCCGTCGAGCTCGCACATGGTGCGGTCGACGTTGGCCTGCTCGAGCGCGTCCAGGCCGATCATCTCGGGAGCGATGCGCTCGTTCACGTTCTGGACGGCTTTCGTAACGCCCTTGCCCAGGTAGCGGCCGCCCCCGTCGCGCAACTCGACCGCCTCGTGGGCCCCGGTGCTTGCGCCCGAGGGCACGGCGGCCATACCCCTCGCGCCGCCGGCTAGCGTGACGACTGCGCCGACGGTCGGGTTGCCGCGCGAATCGAGTAGTTCGAGCGCGCGCACGTCTTCGATGGTTGTCATCGGTCCTCCTGATGCTCAGGACTACGAAGTCCTGAGCGGTACCACCATGGCTAGGTAACTCGGGTCACCGAGGTCGGTGACCACGCTCGGTGCGGAGTTGGAACCCGAGAAGCTCAGGCGCATGTCTCCGCCGACCGGGGTCAGCGCATCGACCAAGTACTTACTGTTGTAGGCCAGGCCGATCTCGGAATCGGTTCCCTCCTGCATGACGGAGATGGCCTCCTGGCTGCGGCCGAAACTTCCTTCGGCCGTGATCTGCAATTCGCCGTCCTTGATGAACAGGTCGACGCGGTTGTTGGCTGTCTTATCGGCCATCAGCGCCACGCGCGCCACCGCCTCGGAGAGATAAGTGGCGTCGAGCGTGATGCTCACGGGGAAGTTCTTGGGGATGACCCGCTCGTAATCGGGGAACGCGGCCTCCATGAGTTTGAGGTTGAGTGCGTAGTTGCCGTGCTCGACGCTCAGTTGTCCGGGCTCGAGGGCGAGCTTTACCTCGCCGTCGCCAAGCACGCGCAGCAGCTCGTCGATGCTCCGCGCCGGAACGATGATGTCTGCCGCTATGCCCGAGGCCTCGTCGAGGTCGTAGTAGGCGAGCCTGAACCCGTCGGTGGCGACGGCGCGCGTGCGCTCGTCGGTCATCTCGAGCTTGACGCCCCGGAAGACGGCCTGGAAATCTGCCACTGCGGCCGCGTACTTCACCGCCGTGAGGGCACGGGCGAACCCCACGCCGCCGAGGGCCCCCTCGTGTTCGGCCCTGAAGTTCAGCACCGGGGCCGATGCCGGCGACATCAACTGCAGCTTGGTGGCGTAAGTGCCGGAGCTGATCTGCAGGTCGTCTTCGCCGAACTCGAGGGTGACGTCCTCGGCCGGCAGTGCCCTTACGACCTGGCTGAAGACGTGCCCTACCACGGCGTAGCTGCCCTGCCCGGGTGCGTCCGCCGCAAAGCCCGCGCGAATGTCGACGTCCATGTTCGACCCGCTGAGTTCCATGCCGGAATCGTTCACGTCTATGCGCAACAAGCTCAGGCCAGGGTTACTGGACCGGCTGGGAACGATACGTTCGACGCGTGCGAGCGTTTCGGCGAGGCTCTTCTTTGGGACGAGCACCTTCATGCGACTCTCCTGGGGTCCATCGGTTAAGCACCCAAGGCCCGAGCACGGCTGCCTGGGCACGGCGGGCACACGGTTATGCGCCGCCGCGGGGCCCGTTTCGAGTGCCCGGGGTAGAGCATACATCGTCAGGAGCGCGCTCTGCGTGGCGACACCCTCGCCTGGAACGCCCTGTTCATGCTCTGGGTGACCTTCCACGCGGAGATGAGGGCGCTCGGGTCCCGCCTCGACGATACGTTTCTCGTTCTCGGGCTCCTCGACCTGCTAGGCAGTTGCCCAGAGCGAAGGGTGGTTGACTGGAATCTCTGTATCTCGAAGAACCAAACCCCTAAGTAGTAGGGGGTGTGGAATGTGTGGAAAGCCGTCTTTCGACCGCCGGACACGGGAAGCGGCCTGTCGACGGATTGTGGATAAAGGGGCCTTCCCTGTGGATAATCCGGTTCAGCTTCCACACCCGTCCACAGGCCGTTCTGGGCGAGAATAATCCACAGGGTAGTCCACAGGTTCTTGACAGGTTGTCCACAGAGTTTCCCACAATCCGGCGTTTCGGGGCTGGTTTCCGGCGCCCCGCCTGCAAGGAGTCAGTTGTGGACGGGTTCAGACGAGAGACTCGCGGATCGAGCGGACGGCGCGCGTAAGCTCGCCCTCCGTCTTGTTCGAGTTCTCGATCTTCTGGACGGCGTACATGACCGTCGAGTGGTCGCGTCCCGAGAAGTAGGCGCCTATCTCCGGGTACGAGTGCGTGGTCAACTCGCGGATGAGGAACATGGCTATCTGGCGCGGGATCACGAGTTCCTGGCGCCGGCTCTTGCCGCGTACCTCGTCAGAATCGACGCCGAAATGGTCGGCAGTGCGCTCGAGGATTGTGGGCATCGTCAGGCTGATGTTGCCGGGCGCGAACACGTCGGAGAGCGCCTCGGCGACGATCTGACGGTTCAGCGGCGACTGGTTCATCGACGCGTAGACGATGGCCCTGACGAGCGCGCCCTCGAGCTCGCGGATGTTCGAGGTCACGTGCCGGGCGATGTAATCCATGACCTCGGAAGGCACCTTCACGCCGCGGTACTCGGCGTTCATCGCGAGGATGGCTATGCGGGTCTCGAGGTCGGGAGCCTGGATGTCGGTGATCAGCCCCCACTCGAAGCGGCTGCGAAGGCGCTTCTCGAGGGTGGGGATGTCCTTCGGGGGCCTGTCGGAGGAGACGATCAGTTGCTTCCCGGATTCGTAGAGGGCGTTGAACGTGTGGAAGAACTCCTCCTGCGTGCGCTCCTTGCCGGCGATGAACTGGATGTCGTCGATCAGCAGGACGTCGATGGTGCGGTAGCGGTCGCGGAACTGCGTCATCCGGTCCTCACGGATGGCGGTGATGAGGTCGTTCGTGAAGGCCTCGGTCGTCACGTACTCGACCTGCAGTTGCGGGTGTCGTTCGAACACTGCGTGCCCGACGGCGTGCATGAGGTGCGTCTTTCCCAGGCCCGCTTCGCCGTAGAGGAAGAGCGGGTTGTAGGCGCGCCCCGGCGCCTCCACGACCGCGCGGGCGGCCGCGTTCGCCAGGTTGTTGTTGGGGCCGACCACGAAGTTCTCGAACACGTACTTGGGGTTCAGGGTCGGCTTGCGCGCCACCGGCCTCTCGGACGGCGCCGACTCGGCGGTGGGCGTGCTGAACATGTCCTGCTGCTCGGTTATCTGGGTGCCGATCACCTGGAAGGCCACCCTGGGCGCGTCCATCCCGAGGTCGCGCAGTGCCTCCTCGAGCACCCCCGTGTAGTTGCTGCGCAGCCAGTCCCTAGCGAAACCGTGCGGCACGCCGAGGACGAAGGCGCCGTCGACGATGCCTTGCGGGCTTACCTGCGCGAACCAGGTGCGGAACTCGACCTCAGGGATCTCGGCGCGCACGCGCGAGATGACGTCGTCCCACATCCCCTGAGCCTTGCCCGCCATCGCCTGACCCCTCCTTCGCCGCTCGTCGTACCGACCTCAACGCAGAGCCGACACCTTGCTCGGTGCGCCGAGGCGCGCCCTTGTCCGCCCTCAGCCTTCGAAGGCGATTCCGCGAGAAGCCGATTCTGCCACCACTCGCTCCGTTGGAGCTAGCGGAGATTACCAGTGTCGTCAGCCGCTGGTGCTGAACCACAACCGGCCGGTCTTCCTTGCCGAGTTGCTGCACCGAGGCGGTAGTTGCTCCGAGTTGGTTGGGCGACGCCGCGTCTTGGACTGGGTCCGGTTACGCGCGGGTGACGACGGCGACGGCATTCGCTACGGCCGGGGGCAGTCTAACAGATGGGGGCGGCTGCTACCCGGGCCTCGCGGCGGCAAGCGGAGTCCCTCGGGGCGGTAGCGGCGGTTGCGCGCCGGTCAGGTGCGGGGCCAACGCCGCCTGAGTGACGCGAGCCCAGGAGCAGGGCCAACCCCGCCTGAGTCACGCGGACACAGGGGCAGGGCCAACGCCGCCTGGGTCACGCGGGCACCGGGGCGGTAAGCGCGCAATGCGGCTGAGCTACCGGGAGCACGGGGCGGCTGCCGCTATACTCTGGGGCGCTCGCCTCGCATGGGTTCACCGCTCAGGAGGCGGTCATGGCGCGGAGGCCGCAGTACTGCGACCACCCAGGCAGAGGAGGTGCCGATGAAGCAGCAATTCGACGTGATAGTCATCGGTGGGGGCCACGCGGGGATCGAGGCCACCATAGCCGCCGCTCGCCTCGGTGCGCGCACGGCCATGGTTCTCCCCAATCCCGACAAGATCGGGGTCATGCCCTGCAATCCGGCCATCGGGGGCCCCGGTAAGTCGCAGTTGGTCTACGAGTTGCACGCCCTCGGCGGCGTCATGGGCCGCCTGGCCGACCGAACGGCCATTCACACCCGCACGTTGAACGCGTCCAAGGGCGCCGCCGTGCAGTCACTGCGGGTCCAGAACGAGCGCGACGGGTACGCGGCCGCAGCCAAGGCCCTCGTCGAACAAGAAGCGGGGGTCGAGATAGTCCGCGCGGAAGCCGCCGAGCTGCTGGTGGAGCGAGGCGTGATCGCCGGCGTGGTGACCACCGATGGCCGTGCGCTGCTGGCCCCGTCGGTGGTCCTCTGCACGGGCACCTTCCTCGCGGGCGTCGTGTGGTACGGGAAGCGCCAGCGACCTGCCGGAAGGCAGGGGGAGGCGCCGGCCCGGCTCCTCTCGGCCTCACTTCGTGCAACGGGTCACGATCTCATCAGGCTCAAGACGGGGACGCCGCCGCGCATTCGGGCCGATTCGGTCGACCTGACGGTGCTTCAGGAGGTTCCCTCGGACGACCCCCCGGGCACGTTCAGCGGTACTCCCGGACCCCGGATGACCAGCACCCCGACGTGGCTGACGCGTACCACGCCTGCAACGCACGCCCTCATCCAAGAACACTTGGAGGAGTCGGCCATGTACGGGGGCGAGATCGACGCCACCGGGCCGCGCTACTGCCCGTCCATCGAGGACAAGGTGGTGCGCTTCTCGGACAAGGACCACCACCTGTTGTTCGTGGAACCCGACGGGCTCGACACGAGCGAGCTTTACTTGCAGGGGCTATCCAGCTCCATGCCACCCCACATCCAAGACGTCATGATCCGGACGCTTCCCGGTTTCGACGAGGCCGTCATCCACCGCTACGCCTATGCGGTCGAGTACGACGCGTTGGATCCGGCTCAACTGGACGTGACGCTGATGTCGCGGAAGCTTCCCGGGCTCTTCTCGGCGGGGCAGATAAACGGCACTAGTGGTTACGAGGAGGCGGCCGCACAGGGCTTGGTAGCCGGGGTCAACGCCGCCCGGCACGCCTCCGGCATGGCTCGCGTGACGGTCAGGCGCGACCAGGGTTACCTCGGGGTGATGCTCGACGACTTGGTTCGCTGGGGCATAGAGGAGCCGTACCGCATGCTTACCTCGCGCAACGAATACAGGCTTTTGCACCGACAAGACAACGCCAACGAGCGCCTGATGGGGCTCGGCCATGAGTGGGGCCTGGTGCCTGACGCCGACTTGGAGCGGCACAGGGCCTCCGAGGAGCGTGTGCAGCGCGAGGTCACGCGGCTTGGTCGAACCCGTGTCGGGGGTGACCTGGCCACCACGGTGCTGTGCCGACCCGGAACCGACTATGCGGGGGTCGCTGCCTTGGTCGGCGGTGCCGCCGAGGAACTTACGCCGGTCGAGGTGGAGCGCGTGACGACGCTGGTGCGTTACGCCGCCTATATCGAGCGCGCACGCAAGCAGCTGGATGCGCGTGCGGGTTACGAGAAGCTGAGCCTCGAGGGAATCGACTACTCTCGAGTTGCCAGCCTGTCGCATGAGGGCCTCGAGGCGCTGACGCGGGCCGCCCCGGCGTCGCTCGGCGCAGCGCAGCGGGTTCGGGGCGTGCGCGATAGCGATGTCGTGGCGCTGCAGGTTCACCTCAAGGGCCGGCGTCACGGCGCGTCCCAAGGCGAGGCGACGCCCGCTGGAAGCTAAGGCGGACTCGGTCGGCGGCAGGCCACGTTCACGCTGCTGCAGGACAGAGCCGATCTGCGGTAGGCCAACCCCACCGTGCGCCAGGTCAGCCCCACGTTAGGCCAGGCCAGCCCCACGCTGGGCCAGGCCAGCCCCACGCTGGGCCAGGTCAGCCCCACGCTGCTCGAGGTCAGCCCCACGTTGCGCGGCGCCAACCCGACGCCACGCGAGGCTAACCCCACGCTGCGCCAGTGCCTGCTCAATGTTTCACGTGAAACAATCGGGAGTTGTGCCGTCCAGGAAGGCACTAACCAGGCCACACCGCTCTGCGGATGTACCCTTCCTGGCTTTGGCAGCACGCCAGGCAACTCGTCGGCGATCGACGTCTGCGCTCCGGACGACTAGCCTGTAGCGAGGATGACTCACCCAAGTACGTTACCGGACCACGCTGCCGACCAGCTGGCGCGCTACAAGGAACTCGTCGAACGCTACCAGGGCGCAGTGGACCTGATCTCGAAACGCGGGCTGGAGGAGTTCGACCGCTACGTGAGTGAGGGCCTACGCTACGCTGCGCTCATCGCGAGGCTGGCCGGCCCCGCTCCATGCGTGGTCGACGTCGGTTCGGGCGTCGGGCTTCCGGGCGTGGTCATCGCCATCGCTTTGCCGGGAGCAGATGTGCGCCTGGTGGAGCGGCGGCACCGGCGCGCGGCGTTCCTCGAACTGGTCGTGGCCCAGCTTGGCCTCGGCAACGCGAAGGTAGTCGAAGGCGACGTGCGCGACCTGGAGGGCGTTACAGCCGACGTCGTCACCGCGCAGGCAGTGGCATCCCAGACGGCCCTTGTTGACCTGACCCGCGGTGTGCGTGCCGAAGCGAGCTGGTTGATCTCTCGACGGGGGCCAGGGTGGAGAGAGGAACTCGGGCTGCCGGAGGCCGCCGTCGGCGCCGGCCAGGACGGTGAGGCCGACGGCGCGCTCCCGGGCGAGGCAGGCCGCACGGCCCAGGCCGAGGCCGAGTTGGCGCGGGCCGACATCGTGGAAGAGGCCCTCGAGCCTCATGGTAGCCTCGTCGCAATCAGGCTCCCCGGAGGCTCTGCGTGCCGATCATCGGCGTGATCAACCAGAAGGGCGGAGTCGGCAAGACCACTACAGCGGTCAACCTGTCTGCGGCATTGGCGGAACGGCGTCGCATACTACTCGCCGACCTCGACCCACAGGCCAACGCCAGCAGTGGCGTGGGTGTCACTGCGCCGGAAAGCACCGTCTACGACGTCATCGCCGGACGCAGTTCGGCGCGTAACGCAATCTGCGCCACCGCCATCGATAACCTTCATCTGCTTGCCGCTTCGGCCGACCTGGCAGGCCTCCAGGTCGAGGTGGACGCCGGCAAGGAGAACATGCGCCTGCTAGCGCGAGGCCTGACCGGCGTTCGGCCCAATTACGACTTCATCATCGTCGACGCCCCGCCATCCATGGGCATGCTCACCCTCAACGCCATGGCCGCCGCGGACCTGCTGATCGTGCCCCTGCAGACCGAGTACTACGCCCTCGAGGGCATAGCGTCCATGATGGACACGGTCGAACGCGTCAAGGGCTCTTTCAACCCCGACCTGCGCATCCTCGGGATACTGCTGACCATGTACGACGGCCGCACCCGACTGTCTCAAGAGGTCGAGGCGAACGTCCGCGAACACTTCGGTGAGCTCGTGTTCAAGACGATCATCCCGCGCACCGTTCGGCTCGCGGAGGCCCCGTCGTACGGCCAGTCTGTGCTCGAATACGCACCCAGCTCGCAAGGGGCGACTGCCTACCGGGAGCTGGCGGAGGAGGTAATCCAACGTGTCAGCGAAGCCTAGAGGCCTTGGCAGGGGGCTCGATGCCTTGCTGCCCAAAGTGGAGAAGGGCGGCGTCCAGCAGCTGAAGGTGGGCCAGCTCAAACCGTCGCCATTTCAACCGCGCCAGAAGATGGACGAGGCCGGGATCGCCGAGCTAGCCGAATCGATCGCGAACAAGGGCGTCATCCAGCCGATCGTGGCACGCCCAGTTGACGGTGGTTACGAGATCGTGGCCGGCGAGCGGCGCTTTCGGGCGGCGCAGCGCGCCGGCCTCACCACCGTTCCGGTGCTGGTCAGGGAACTCAATGATCAGGAGACGCTCGAGGTAGCGATCATCGAGAACCTCCAGCGCGAGGACCTCAACGCGATGGAGTCCGCGCGGGCGTTCAAGCTCCTGCTCGACTTCGGAATGAACCAGGAGAGCGTAGCGGAGGCGGTCGGGAAGAGCCGCAGCTCGATCGCCAACACGCTGCGCCTGCTGGCGTTGCCCGCCGTGGCGCAAGACGGCATCGAGGCCGGGCTCATCGGCGCGGGTCATGCGCGGGCCATCCTCGCGCAGCCAGAGTCCGACAGGGAGTGGGCCTACGAGGAGATAGTCCGGCGCGGGCTCACGGTGCGCCAGGCGGAGGGCTTGAAGCGGCCGACCGCCAAGGCCGCAAAACGGAAGGCGGCAGGGCGTTACGTCAAGCTGGAAGAGGACCTCAGCCGCTTCGCCGGCACGCGCGTGAGGGTCGCCGGTAGCGGCAAGCGCGGCCGCATCGAGCTGCATTTTCACGACGAGGACGAGCTTCAGAGGCTCCTGGAACTGCTCGGCTACCAGGCCTGAGCGAGGGTCATCAGGCAGCGCAACCGGGCGCAGGCTGAACCATGCAGCAGTGCAATCGGCAGCAGTCTGGACCATGCAGCAGTGCAATCGGCCGCAGCCTCGAGCATGGGGCAGTGCACCTGGCCGCACGCTAGATCATGTCGCAATGCAACGGCCCGCGGGCACGGTGATGAGAATGTGCAAACAGCTGGCGTGCGGCAACTTTGGGCGGAGCCATCGACCGCGCCCCGTAAGCTCTGTAAATTAGGTGGCTCTGCAAGTTCCCACCTTCGCCCATCGTCACCACGGAGCCCGCGTGGCCGGTGATACGATGCAAGCGAAGCGCCGCCCAGCGCGTGTTTTCGGGCGGACCTGGAGCTGGCGAGGCGCGAGGCTCGCCTCCTCGGGCACGCCGTGCCGCGCCCGAATCGAACCGAGGTGACACCATGAAGCAACCCGTACGTGTAGCGGTGACAGGGGCCGCCGGCCAGATCGGTTACGCCCTGCTCTTTCGCATCGCATCCGGTGCGATGCTCGGGCCCGACCAGCCCGTCATCCTGCAACTCCTCGAGATCACGCCCGCCCTCAAGGCGCTGAGCGGTGTAGTGATGGAGCTGGACGACTGCGCGTTCCCGCTGCTCCACGGCGTGGTGGCGACCGACGAGCCGAGCGTCGCGTTCAAAGACGCGGACTACGCGCTGCTGGTTGGTTCTCGCCCAAGAGGCCCGGGCATGGAGCGCAAGGACCTGCTGCAGGCGAACGGCGCCATCTTCACCGTGCAGGGCAAGGCCCTCAACGACCACGCCTCCCGGTCCGTGAAGGTGCTCGTGGTCGGCAACCCCGCCAACACGAACTGTCTGATTGCGCTGCGCAACGCGCCCGATCTTGCGCCGGAGCAGTTCAGCTCCATGGCACGCCTGGATCACAACCGCGCACTCAGCCAGCTCGCCGCCAAGGCGGGAGCGAAGGTCGCCGACGTTCACAAGATGATCATCTGGGGCAACCACTCGAGCACCCAGGTTCCCGACCTGAGTCACGCCACGGTCGCCGGCCGGCCGGCGACCGAGATCGTCGACGATGCCTGGGTGAGTGACTACTTCATCCCCACCGTTCAGAAGCGCGGCGCTGCCATCATCGATGCCCGCGGGGCTTCGAGCGCCGCGTCGGCGGCCAACGCCGCCATCGGCCACATGCATGACTGGGCGCTGGGAACCGCTGCTGGTGACTGGGTGAGCATGGGAGTCCCGAGTGGCGCCTATGGCGTTGCCGAAGGCCTCGTCTACTCTTATCCCGTGATCGTCGAGGATGGCAAAGTCAGCGTCGTAGAAGGCCTCGAGCTGGGAACGAGCGTCCAGGAGCTCATGCGCGCCACCGAGGCCGAACTCATGGAGGAACGCTCCGCGGTCGCCGATCTGCTCTAGCTTCACAGCCGACCACCGTGCCGCTAGTAGGAACGACTAGCGGCACGATTTGCTATTCTCGGACATATGGGGCCGAGTTTGGCCCTCCGGCAAGTCGGAACCACTCCGACATGCTATGCTCTAGGCAGCGGCGGCCGTGGTGGCCGACCGGAGAGGTCCGTGGACGACATGACACACAACGAGAAAAGTCAGGCACTGCATAGCGCCCACGGCGAGGAACGGCGCACGGAAGACGAGGACGCTCGCAGCGTGCTCAAACAGCGCGGCCTGCGTTACAGCCGGCCACGCGAGGCCATCCTCAACTTCTTGCTCGAGGAGGACCGCCACGTGAGCGCCGAGAGCCTCTACCTCGACCTCAAGAAGCGCGGCGAGGAACTGAGCCTATCGACCGTCTATTTGAACCTTTCCGCCCTTGCCGACGCGGGCCTGGTCCGCTCGTTCCAAGGAGCTACCGGCCAGGCGCTATATGACAGCAACGTGTCGCCCCACTATCACGTGGTGTGCGCCGAGACGGGCGAGGTTCAAGACGTTCCGGCGCCGAAGATCGACGGCGTGCCGCTTAGCCGCTTCTTGAAGGAGTACGTGGAGCGGGAAACCGGCTGGGTGGTTGACGAACCACGATTCAGCCTCACGGGCAGGCCACCGCGTCCCAACGGCTCGAGCGCCGACGACTGATCCGCCCGCAAGCTCAAGCGCTCGCAAGCTCAAGCGCTCGCAAGCTCCCGCGCGCGCAAGCGTAAGTTCCGCCCGCAAACCTAATTAGTCCTACGAGCAATCATCAAGTAGTAGCCTCTGGAGAGGTTCGGTGCCGGGCTGGCTTGGCCACCCGTATTGCCGGCCCCGGAGGCGCACGATGGAACCAAGCCGACCGAGCGGGGAAGCCGCACCAGGCCCAGCGTTGGACGTCAGGGCGCCACTGGTCATCAGGCCACTC